>JAABUT010000392.1_pt1 | contig 74535 bp, 78 predicted proteins | sample 5559281 | NCBI WGS metagenome assembly JAABUT01 (sample SAMN10711880, study PRJNA513359) | rock metagenome | isolation source: Antarctica rocks | place: Antarctica: Victoria Land, Ricker Hills nord | collected 2016-01-04 | reverse complement strand
GTGCGCATCGTCAGCAACGCCGGGGGCCTGCACCCGCGGGGCCTCGCCGCGGCCGTGACCGAGCTGGCCGGCCGGCTCGGGCTCGACGTCGCCGTCGCGACGGTCGGCGGGGACGACCTCACCGGGCGCTGGGCCGACCTGGTGCGGGACGGGGCAGTCGTGGCCGGCGAGAGCGGGCCGCGGCCCGGCGAGCCACCTCCCGCTGACGTCCTGACCGCCAACGCCTACCTCGGCTGCTGGGGCATCGCCCGCGCGCTGGACGCGGGGGCGCAGGTGGTCCTGACCGGCCGGGTGACGGATGCGAGCCTGGTCGTCGGGGCAGCAGCGCACCATCACGGCTGGACCCCGGGCGACCTGGACTCGCTGGCGGGCGGCACCGTCGCGGGGCACGTCCTGGAGTGCGGCCCGCAGGCGACCGGCGGCAACTTCAGCCTGTTCCTGGACCTGCTCGACGCGCCGGGGGCGCCGCCCGACCTGCTGGACCGGCCGGGCTTCCCGCTCGCGGAGGTCGCCGCCGACGGCAGCTGCGTGGTCACCAAGCACCCGGGGACCGGCGGCGCCGTGACGGTCGGCACGGTGACCGAGCAGCTGCTCTACGAGTGCACCGGTGCGCTCTACGGCGGCCCGGACGTGCTCACCCGCTTCGACGGGCTGCGTCTGGTGCAGGACGGCCCGGACCGGGTGGGGGTGAGCGGGGCGCGGGGGCTGCCGCCGACGGGGTGGCTGAAGGTGGCGACCAACCGGGTCGGCGGTTGGCGCAACGGCCTGACCGTCCCGCTGACCGGGCTGCACGTGGAGCGCAAGGCCGAGCTGCTGCGCCGCCAGCTGGCGCCGGCGCTCGCCGCGGCAGGGGAGGCGCACGTGGTGCTGGCCCGGACGGACACGCCGGACGCGGGAGCGGAGGAGCCGGCCAGCGCGCTGCTGCGCGTCGTGGTCAGGGACAGCGACCCGGACCGGGTCGGGCGGGCGTTCACGGCGCCGCTCGTCGAGCTGGGCCTAGCCAGCATCCCCGGCTTCTCGGTCACGACGCCGCCGGGACCGGCCACGCCGTACGGCGTGTACGCCGCGGCCTGGACCAGCGCCGCGCTCGTGCCGCAGGTGGTGACCCACGCCGACGGGACCGTCGAGCAGGTCGCCGCCGCCGGCCCGACCGGCGCCTGGCCCAGGCTCGACCCGGTCCAGCCGCCCCGCCTCGCGGCACCGTCGGCCACCCGGCGGGTGCCGCTGGGCCGGGTCGCGGGCGCCCGCGCGGGTGACAAGGGCGGCACCTGCACGCTCGGTGTCTACGGCCGTGACGACGCGGCGTACGCCTGGCTCGCCGGGACCCTCACGACGGAGCGGCTGGTGCAGCTGCTGCCGGAGGCGGCCGGCCTGCCGGTCGAGCGCGAGCTGCTGCCGGGCCTGCTTGCCGTGCTGTTCCAGGTCCGCGGCCTGCTCGGCGAGGGGGTGGCCGCAGGGGTGCGCTTCGACCCGCAGGGCAAGGGCGTCGGGGAGTGGCTGCGCTCCCGGTTGGTCGACGTGCCGGAGGCCCTGCTGGACTGACGGGCCCGGGCCGGCTACTGCGCGAGCTTGGAGAACAGCTCGTACGGGCCGTAGGTCAGGCAGATCCCGCCGGTCGTGGCCGTGGCGAACATGGTGATGAGCACCCACGCGGCGGCCTTGCGCCAGCGTGGCTGCGGTCCCGCCATCGAGGGCGGCAGGTAGGCCGCGGACAGCTGCGAGACCTGCTCCGGGCGCAGCCAGTGCTGGTCCGGCGCGGCGTCGGGCAGGACGTCCGGCACGTCGGCGTACTCCTGGCGGTAGCTCACACCGTCAGCGTACGGCGCCGACGACTTTCGCGGGACCGCCGTGCTGGGTCCCGGTGGCGCCGCCTAGCCCTCGGCGAGCAGGTCCGGGCCGATGTCGTCGACGGAGGCGGCGCCGGCGAGCGCCATGACGTGGGCGAGGTCGTCCCGCAGCGCGGTCAGGCACGCCTGCACACCCGCGGCGCCGTCGACCGTCAGCGCCCACAGGACGGGACGGCCGACCAGCACGGCCGCGGCGCCGAGCGCCAGGGCGCACAGCACGTCGGTGCCCGAGCGCACCCCACCGTCGACGAGGACCGGCACGGCCCCGCCCACGGCGCTCACGACCTCCGGCAGCGCCCGGGCCGTAGCGACCGACCGGTCCAGCTGGCGGCCGCCGTGGTTGCTCACCACCAGCCCGGCCGCGCCCGCTCCCACGCAGGCCCGCGCGTCGTCTCCGCGCAGCACCCCCTTGACCAGCACCGGCAGCCCGCTCGCCTCGGCCAGCCAGCCGATGTCGTCCAGCGACGCCGCCGGGTCCTGCTCCAGCGTGAGGTCCCGGGCCGCCAGCGCGGCCCGCGAGGTGCGTCCGACGTACGGCGTGTCGCCGGTCAGCACGACCGCCGCGGCACCGGCGGCGGCCGCCCGCCGGGCCAGCTCGCGGGTCAGCCCCCGGTCGCGGAGCAGGTAGGACTGGAACCACCAGGGGCCGGCCGGCACCTGCTCGAGCGGCTTGCTGCTTCGGGTGGAGAGGACGAGCAGGCTGCCCGCCGCCGCGGCCCCGGCAGCGGTCGCCGGCTCGGCGGCCGGGTGCGCGAGCGCGTGCTGCGCTGTCGGGGCGACGGCAACCGGCGCGGCGAGGGGGGTGCCGAGCAGCGTGGTCGAGGTGTCGACGTCGGCGACGTCCCGCAGGACCCGCGGGCGCAGCCGCAGCGCGCCCCACGCCGCGGCTGCCTCGCCGGCGCTGACACCCGAGCCGGAGCCGCCGGCGAAGTAGGCGTGCACCTCGGTCGGGAGCGTGCGGGCGGCCTGCTCCTCGTGCGCGGCCAGCAGCGGGTGCACGACCGGCACGCTAGCGGGCGCCCCCCGTCGCGCAGGCGCCTCTACGCTGCCCGGATGCACCGGGTGGGGGTGGTGGGCGCCGCGGTGCTGCGCGACGACCCGCCCCGGGTGCTCGCCAGCCGGCGCACCGACCCGCCCCGGCTCGCCGGCTTCTGGGAGTTCCCCGGCGGCAAGGTGGAGGACGGCGAGAGCGACGAGCAGGCCCTGGTGCGCGAGCTGCGTGAGGAGCTCGGCGTCGTCGCCGCCGTCGGTGAACGGCTCGGTCCGGACGTGCCCATCGGCGAGACGGGCGTGCTGCGCGTCTACCTCGCGCGCATCGACGGCGAGCCGGCGCTCGTCGACCACGACGCACACCGCTGGCTCACGGCGGCCGAGCTGGACCAGGTGGGCTGGATCCCGGTCGACCTGCCCGTCGTCGCGCAGCTGCGCACGCTGCTGGTCGGGCCGGCCGGCAGCTGAGCGGGCACCGTCGGGTCAGGTCAGAGCCGGCCGGGCTCCTGCTCGGCGTTGACGCCCGGTTCGGGGGCGCCGGGCGAGGCGTCCGGCAGCGGCGTCGACGGGTCGTCCTGCGCGGACGAGCGGACACCGATGGTGGGGGCTTCACCCTGCTCTGTGCCGCTCTCGGAGGAGGCCGCGCCGCCGTCGACGGGACCCACCGAGCGGTCGGCGCTGGTCACCTGCTCGGGCGCGTCGTCCCGGGACTCCGCGGCCACGTCGGGGCGCTCGCCGGTGAGGTGGTGCAGCAGGTCGTTGATGCGCGAGGCGAGGGTGATGTCGAGCTCGGTCACGCCTCCCTTGCTGTGCGTGCTGAGCACGAAGCGGGTGCCGTCGCCGTCCTGCTCGACGACGGGGTGGTGGTCCATCGCGTCGGCCGTCTCCGCGACCTGCTCACGCAGCCGGGCGTCCTGCTCCGGGGCGAGGTGCACTGTCCGGGACAGCCGCTCCGGCGTCCCCTGCCAGCCGGGCAGCGCCTCGAGCGAGTCCTTGACGAGAGCGTCGTCGAGCAGCGTGGGCACAGGTCCTCCAAGGTCGGGGTCGATCATCTCCTTCCCCGCCGGACGCCCCCGGACGCCTCCAGCTCGCCCGCCTCGCACCTGCCTGCTTGCAGCCGCAAGCGCTTCGGCGGCGGTCCGCCTAGGATGGAGGTCAGCCGAAGCCCGTCCCCGCACCGCTCGGCGCCCTTCCCCCGAGCCGAGACCGGAGCCACCGTGCCCACCCGAGACGAGATCCGCAACGTCGCGATCGTCGCCCACGTCGACCACGGCAAGACCACCCTCGTCGACGCGATGCTCTGGCAGTCCGGCGCCTTCTCCGCCCACCAGGCCGACGAGGGCTCGGTCAACGAGCGGGTCATGGACTCCATGGACCTCGAGCGCGAGAAGGGCATCACGATCCTCGCGAAGAACACCGCGGTCCGCCACGGCGACCTCACCATCAACATCATCGACACCCCCGGCCACGCCGACTTCGGCGGCGAGGTCGAGCGCGGCCTGTCGATGGTGGACGGGGTGGCGCTGCTCGTCGACGCCAGCGAGGGACCGCTGCCCCAGACCCGGTTCGTGCTGCGCAAGGCGCTCGAGCAGAACCTGCCCGTCATCCTCATCATCAACAAGGTGGACCGCCCGGACGCCCGGATCGCGGAGGTCGTCGACGAGACCTACGAGCTGTTCCTGGACCTCGACGCCAGCGAAGGCCAGATCGACTTCCCGATCGTCTACTGCCAGGCCAAGACCGGGCAGGCCTCGCTCACCCGGCCCGCGGACGGCAACAGCCCCGACAGCCCCGACCTCGAGCCGCTGTTCGCCGTCATCCGCGGCGCCATCCCTGCACCGACGTACGACGACGGCGCGTCGCTGCAGGCCCACGTCACCAACCTCGACGCGTCGCCGTACCTGGGCCGGCTCGCCCTGTGCCGCATCCACAACGGCTGGCTGAAGAAGGGCCAGACCGTGGCCTGGTGTCGGCAGGACGGCTCCGTGCACCGGGTCAAGCTGACCGAGCTGCTCGGCACGAGGTCCCTCGAGCGCGTCTCGATCGACGAGGCCGGCCCCGGGGACATCGTCGCGATCGCCGGCATCCCCGAGATCACCATCGGCGAGACCCTGGCCGACCCCGACGACCCGCACCCGCTGCCGCTCATCACCATCGACGAGCCCAACATCTCGATGACGCTGGGCATCAACACCTCGCCGCTGGCCGGCCGGAGCGGCAAGAAGCTCACCGCCCGGCTGGTGAAGAACCGGCTCGACGCCGAGCTGGTCGGCAACGTCTCGATCCGGGTGCTTACGACCGAGCGCCCGGACACCTGGGAGGTGCAGGGCCGGGGCGAGCTGCAGCTCGCGATCCTCGTGGAGGTCATGCGGCGCGAGGGTTTCGAGCTCACGGTGGGCAAGCCGCAGGTCGTCACCCGGATCGTCGACGGCAAGGTGCACGAGCCGGTGGAGCGGCTCACCATCGACGCCCCCAGCGACTACCAGGGCGTGCTCATCCAGCTGATGGCACTGCGCAAGGGGCGCCTGGAGCAGATGGTGGACCACGGCACCGGCTGGATCCGGATGGAGTACGTCGTGCCGGCCCGCGGGCTGATCGGCTTCCGCACCGAGTTCCTCACCGAGACACGTGGCACCGGCCTGCTGCACCATGTGCACGAGCGCTACGAGCCCTGGCACGGCGACATCCGCACCCGCCCGACCGGCTCGCTGGTCGCCGACCGCGGCGGCCCGACGACCGGCTTCGCATTGGCCAACCTGCAGGAGCGCGGCACGATGTTCGTGGGCCCGGGCACCGAGGTCTTCGAGGGCATGGTCGTGGGGGAGAACTCTCGCGCCGACGACATGGACGTCAACGCCACCAAGGAGAAGAAGCTGACCAACATGCGGCAGTCCTCGGGGGACGTCCTCGTGCCGCTGATCCCGCACAAGATGCTGAGCCTCGAGCAGGCGCTGGAGTTCTGCCGCGAGGACGAGTGCGTGGAGGTGACGCCGGCGACGGTGCGCATCCGCAAGGTCGCGTTGCCCCGTGTCGATCGGGAGAAGCAACGCGGCCGCAAGAAGGCTGCGCTCGCCGCTCCGTGACCGACGGGGCGTCCTGGGCCGGCCGGCTGCTCGTCGCGACACCGGCCCTGACCGACCCGCCCTTCGACCGGGCGGTCGTCCTGCTGCTGCAGCACGATGCCGACAGCGGCGCGCTCGGCGTGGTCGTCAACCGCCCGAGCGGCACCGAGGTCGACGCCGTCCTGCCCGCCTGGCAGCCGCTTGTCACCCCGCCGACGGCTGTCTTCGTGGGCGGCCCCGTGCAGCCGGAGGCCGCGATCTGCCTCGGCCGGGGCCGCCCTGGGGCACCTGGGATCGCCACCTTCGCCGACCTGGAGGGCAGCCCCCTGCTCGGCACCGTCGACCTCGACGCGGACCCGGACGAGGTGCGGCCGGCGGTCGAGGGCGTCCGGGTGTTCGCCGGCTACGCCGGCTGGGGTGCCGGCCAGCTGGAAGCCGAGGTGGAGCAGGGGGCGTGGTGGGTGCTCGACGCGCTGCCCGGCGACGCGTTCTCGGCCAGCCCGCTCCAGTTGTGGTCGCAGGTGCTGCGCCGGCAGGGACCGCCCCTGGCGTTCGCGGCCGTCTACCCAGCCGACCCGGGGCTCAACTGAGCGCTGCGGCGGCTCGGCCGACCAGCTGCAGGGCGAAGGCGCGGCTCGCCCGCCCCGCCTCGGCCCGGATGCCGTCGGCGACCGCCGGCAGGTCCCGCGCCTGCACCGGCGCCAGCCGCAGGAGCTGCTCGGCCTGCTCGCACACCTCGGCGAGACGCAGGGCGCCCAGGGAGGCGCTGCCGCTCTTCATCGTGTGCGCGACCCGGGCGACCCCGGCGGCGTCCCGGGCCGCCACCGCCTCGGTGAGCTCGACCAGGCGCCGGCCGGTCTCGTCCTGCCAGGTCTGCACCAGCGACTCACGCAACGCCGGGCCACGGGCGCCCAGCCGCGCTGTCAGCGCCTGGAGCACCGTCGGGTCGACGGCCGCCGGCCCGTCGGTGGCCCCGGCCGGCTGCTCGGCCGCACGCTGCGCCGGTGCCCCACGGCCGGCACCGGGCACGGCCTGGCGGAGCGCGTCGGCCAGCTCGCTCGCGCGCACCGGCTTGGCGAGGTGGTCGTCCATACCGGCGGCGCAGCAGGCTTCGCGGTCCTCCACCAGGGCGTTGGCCGTCATGGCGACGATCCGCGGCTGGCGGCCGGGCGGCAGCTCGGCCCGGATCCGGCGCGTGGCTTCCAGCCCGTCGAGGACCGGCATCTGCACGTCCATCAGCACCACGTCGTAGCGCGCTGCGTGCAGCGCGCGCACCGCGTCCAGTCCGTTGCCGACGACGTCCGGCCGCTGCCCGAGCCGCTCGAGCATGAGGGTCGCGACCTTCTGGTTGACGGCGTTGTCCTCCGCGAGCAGGACCCGCAGGCAGGGCAGCGGTCCGCAGGCGAGCACCGACGCCTGCTCCTGGTCGTGGGCGCCCAGGGCCCTGGCCAGGCTGCGCTGCAGCACGGCGGCCTTCACCGGCTTGGTCAGGTGGACCAGGCCGGGCCCGGCGGCCTGCCGCGGGCGCTGGCCGAGTGAGGTGAGCAGGACGAGGGGGACGTCCCGGCCGCTGTCGGTGTCGCGCAGCGCGCCGGCGAGGGTGAGCCCGTCCATCCCCGGCATATGCATGTCCAGCACGACGACGTCGTACGCCGCACCGGCCCGGAAGCGGGCCAGCGCCGCGAGCGGGTCGGCCTCGTCCTCGACCCGCATGCCCCAGCCCTGCAGCTGGTGGCGCAGGATCCGCCGGTTGGTGTCGTTGTCGTCCACGACCAGCGCCGCCCGGCCGGCCAGCTCGGCCGCGACCTGCCGCAGCCGGTCCGGTGTCGCCGCGCCGCGGGGCAGCGGCGCGTGCAGGGTGAACGTCGAGCCGACGCCAGGGGTGCTCCGCACGTCGAGCCGTCCACCCATCGCCTCGGCCAGACGGCGGCTGATGGCCAGCCCCAGTCCGGTGCCGCCGTACGTCCTGGTGGTGGAGGCGTCCACCTGGCTGAAGGAGCGGAACAGCAGCCCGATCCGCTCCGCCGGGATGCCGATGCCGGTGTCGCTCACCGAGAAGGCGAGGTGGACCCCCCGGTCGTCCTCGCTCTCGACAGCGACCCGGACGAGCACCTCGCCGGTCGCGGTGAACTTCACCGCGTTGCCCAGGAGGTTGACCAGCACCTGCCGCAGCCGCGTGAGGTCGCCCTCGGCCACGGCCGGCACGTTCTCGGCCAGCTCGTAGGCGAGGTCCAGGCCCTTGGCGGCCGCCTGCGGACCGACCAGGTCGAGCGAGGCCTCGACACAGTCGCGGACGGAGAAGGGCTGCCGCTCCAGCTCCAGCTGCCCGGACTCGATCTTGGAGTAGTCGAGGATGTCGTTGATGATCGCCAGCAAGGCCTCGCCGCTGCCGCGCACCGTCTCGACGAAGCCGCGCTGCTCGTCGTCGAGGCTGGTGTCGAGCAGCAGCCCCGTCAGGCCGATCACGGCGTTCATCGGGGTGCGGATCTCGTGGCTCATGGTGGCGAGGAAGGACGACTTGGCTTCGTTGGCGCTCTCGGCCTCGCGCCGGGCGCGCACCAGCAGCAGCTCCCGCTGGCCGGCGAGGTCGCGCTCGGTGTCCAGCGCCTCCGCCAGCTCGTCGAGCCCCTGGCCGATCTGTCGCAGCTCGTCCGGTCCGTCTCGCGGGGCACGGGCGTCGAGCTGACCGTCGCGCAGCCGGCCGATCGTCGCGAGCAGCTCCTGCACCGGCGTGACGACGCCGTCGCGCAGCTGGGCGAAGCGGCGTCGGAGCAGCAGGCCGACACCTGCGAGCAGCAGCACCTCGAGCAGCAGGCCGGCGGTGATGACCTGCACCTGGCGGGCCTGGGCCCGCACCCGCAGTGCGTCGGCGCGCAGCTCGGCGGTCTGCTCCGCGGCCCGGTAGGCGTCGAACAGCTCCTTGCCGCGGTCGACGAAAGCGGCAGCGGTGGTGCGCTTCGGCACGCCGCCGAGGGCCGGGACCGCCCAGGCCAGCTGCCAGACCTGCTGGCGGCGTACGACCTCGTCGTAGAGCCGCAGCTCCTGCGGGTCGCCGGCGAAGGCGGCGCGGACCTCGGCGTTGCGTCCGGGCAGCGCCAGAGCGCCGGCTGTGTACGGCGCCAGGAGCGCACCCTGACCCGTCGCGAGGTAGGCCCGTAGGCCGGTCTCCTGGTCGAGCATCGCCAGATGCCCCAGCCGCATCGCCCGCCCGCCCTCGATGGCGCGGTCGGACGCGGGGACCAGCACGCTGACGAGCAGCAGCAGCACGGTGGCCGCCAGCAGGGCCGTGGCGGCGACGGCCGCGACGACGACCCGGCCGAGGGCGGCGACCCGCCTGGCGAGGCTGCCCGGGCCGGCCTCCTGCTGGGTCAACACGGTCCCCTCCTGCAGCTGTGGCAGGGTGCGACCGCGCGCACCGTCTGCTCCGAGCACCTGCATCGGAGACATAGGGTCCAGACATGAGCGACGCGACGCTGCCGCCTCCTCCGGAACCCGGCGAGCGGTTGTCACTGGACGCCGAGCAGGAGGTCCTGGAGGCAGCCGAGACCGCGGTGGACGCGGCGGGGGAGGGGGTTGACATCACCCCGCTGGACAACCCCCGGCGCCTGCTGCTGGTGCACGCGCATCCCGACGACGAGACGATCGGCACCGGCGCGACGATGGCGCACTACGCCGCGCAGAACGCGCTGGTCACCCTCATCACGTGCACCCTCGGCGAGGAGGGCGAGGTGGTGGTCCCCGAGCTGGCGCACCTCGCGGCCGACCGCGACGACGCGCTGGGCCAGCACCGGATCGGTGAGCTGGCCGCGGCGATGGAGGCGCTCCGGGTGCGGGACCACCGCTTCCTCGGCGGCCCGGGGCGCTGGCGCGACAGCGGCATGATGGGCACTCCCACGAACGAGCGCGCCGACAGCTTCTGGCAGGCGCCCTTCGAGGAGGCGGTTCGCGAGCTGGTGGCGGTCGTCCGGGAGATCCGGCCGCAGGTGATCGTGACGTACGACGAGAACGGCGGCTACGGCCACCCGGACCACATCCAGGCGCACCGGGTGGCGACGGCGGCCTTCGACGCGGCCGGCGAGCCGGCGTACGCCCCGGAGCTCAGCGAGCCGTGGCAGGCGGCGAAGCTGTACCACACGGCGGTGCCGCGCAGCGTGCTGCAGGCCGGCATCGAGGCGCTGCGCGAGGCGGGCGGCGACACCGGCTTCTTCGGGGTGGAGCGGGCCGAGGACCTGCCGTTCGGCGTCGACGACGAGGTGGTGACCACCGAGATCGACGCGCGCGACCAGCTCGAGGCCAAGGTCGCCGCGATGCGTGCCCACCGGACCCAGATCGCCGTCGACGGGCCGTTCTTCGCCCTGTCCGACAACGTGGGGCAGCGCGCCTTCGGCCGCGAGCACTTCGTGCTGGTCCGCGGCGATCGCGGCGATCGCGGCGACGGCGACGGGGCGCTGGGGCGTGAGAGCGACCTGTTCTCCGGGCTCGACTAGCTCTCCGGCTCGACGGGCGCTCCTGCGGGCGTTCTCGACCGGCCCGGGGGCCGGCTGGATGGGCCGAACGGGTGGTTGTGCGCCGAGCCGGTGGTAGGGCCGCGTGCAGAGCCGCAGGATCGGGGAGACCGCGGCAGGGGGCACGTCCCCGTGCTGGTCCGTCCCACCGGTCCGCCCCTCCCGGGCCGTTCCCGCCTCTCCCGAGGAGCGCCCGTGCCCGAGCAGAGCGACCCGTCAGCAGCTCCTACCGAGCCCTCGGTCGAGCCCGTCGCCGGCAGCCGGCTCGCCGCGCTCACCGACGCCGGCGGCGGCAGCGTGCTGCGCAGCGCCGGCGCCGACGTCGGCGACTCCCGCGAGCAGCGCCGCAGGGTCCGCTGGGTCCGGCTCGCCCTCGGTGTCTGGGCGCTCGTCGCCCTGCTGTGGGTGCGGGCGGTGACCTACGACGGCTCGGGCTTCGTGCCCCTTCCGCACATCGACCCGTTCCTGCTCACGATCATCGTGTTCTTCGGGCTGCTCATCGGGCTGGCGGTGGGCCAACAGGTGCTCTCGGGCCGCTCCCCGCACCTGGTCTACCGGCCCGAGCAGATCCAGACCCGCATGACGGACGTCGTCGGGATCGACCCGGTCAAGGACGACGTCGTGCGCTCGCTCAACCTGTTCCTGGCGCACAAGACCTTCGCCGGGCAGATGGGCGGCACGCCGCGCCGCGGGCTGCTGTTCGAGGGTGCTCCCGGCACCGGCAAGACGCACCTGGCCCGCGCCATGGCACACGAGGCGGGCGTGCCGTTCCTGTTCGTCAGCGCCACCAGCTTCCAGTCCATGTGGTACGGCGCCACCGCCAAGAAGATCCGCTCGTACTTCAAGGCGCTGCGCAAGGCGGCCCGCAAGGAGGGCGGCGCGATCGGCTTCATCGAGGAGATCGACGCCATCGCGGCGTCGCGCGGCGGTGTGGCTGCCGGCATGAGCCCGCTGTCGGTGGCCGGCTGCCACGGCACCGCGTCGCTGCCTTCGACGTACGCCACCCCGGCCGGGCTGGTCAGGAACGCGCTGATGAGCGAGGGCACCGGCGGCGTCGTCAACGAGATGCTGGTGCAGATGCAGTCCTTCGACGCGGTCACCGGCTGGCAGCGGGTCGGCGGCTGGTTCGTCGACCGGGTCAACCTGTTCCTGCCGCCGACCCGCCAGCTGCAGCGGCCTCAGACGGTGCCGACCAACGTCCTGCTGATCGCCGCCACCAACCGGGCCGACAGCCTGGACCCCGCGTTGCTGCGGCCCGGCCGGTTCGACCGCCGCATCAGCTTCGAGCTGCCGGCGAAGACCGGGCGGCGCGCGCTCGTCGACCACTTCCTGGCCACCAAGGCGCACGCCCCCGAGCTCGACGGTGACGAGCGGCGCGACGCGCTCGCCGGCGTCACCCAGGGCTACACGCCGGTGATGATCGAGCACCTGCTCGACGAGGCGCTGGTCAGCGCCGTGCGGCGCGGCGAGACCGCGATGACCTGGGTGGACGTCGAGCACGCCCGGCTCGTGGAGGAGGTCGGCAACGGCCAGCCGGTCGGGTACACCGCCCACGAGCGCCGGCTGATCGCGACGCACGAAGCCGGGCACGCCACCGTCGCCTGGCTCACGGCGCCGGAGCGGCGGCTGGAGGTCCTCACCATCGTCAAGCGGCGGGGGGCGTTGGGGCTGCTCGCGCATGGGGACCGCGAGGACGTCTACACGCGCTCCCGTGCGGAGATGCGGGCGCTGCTGCAGATCGCGCTCGCCGGCCAGTGCGCGGAGGAGATCTTCTTCGGTGACGTGTCGACCGGCCCGGGTGGCGACCTGCTCTACGCGACCAACGCGGCGGCCGAGATGGTCGGAGCACACGGCATGGACGGCAGCCTGCTGTCCTACGCGGCCGTGCAGAGCAGCTCGTTCTCCGACACCAACCTGGTCGGTCGTGTGCTGGCCGACGACCGTGGGCGGGACGCCGTCGAGGCGCTGCTGCAGGAGCAGAAGCGGCTGTCCCGCGCGCTGCTCGAGGCGCACCGGCACCTCGTCGAGGCGCTGCGCGACGCCCTGCTCGAGCGCGAGGAGCTCGTCGCTCACGAGATCACCGATGTCCTGCAGGAGGCGCAGCTTCGGGCGGCGGCCTCGCCGCAGGTGCTCGACCTGAGGGACCAGGCAGCAACGGCGGCGCCGACCGCCGGATAGCCGCGGGATGCCCGTGGCAGGGTGGCCGGGTGCCGGACCGGTCCGACCAGCCCGCTGCGGCCCGGCTCGTCGCGTCGTACCTGCTGGTGATGGTGCTGCTGCTCGAGACCACTGTCTGGGGTGCGTTCCTGACGCCGCTGCGGGTCGGCGGCACCTTGGTGCCGGTGTCGCTGGTGGTCGTCGTCGTGGCCAACCTGGGGCTCGGGGTGGCGGGCGGGCGGCTGATGGGCCGGGCCGGGGCCGCCGTCCCGGGGCTCGTGTGGCTGGCTGTGGCCCTGCTGCTCGGCAGTCAGCGGGCCGAGGGGGACCTTGTCATCTCCAACGGCCCGGTCGGGCTGGCCTACCTGCTTCTCGGCGTTGTCAGCAGCACCGTCGCCCTCGGCGTCACGGGCAGCCGGCTGGCTTCACCCCGGCACCGGGGCGGCCGATGAGAGTCCTCGTGGAGACCCGGGAGCAGGAGCGCGCGGTCGGGCTCGACGAGGTCGTGGTGGTGCGCCTCGGGGGCTGCCGCTACGCGCTGCCGGTGCCCGCGGTCGCCGAGGTCGGCCGCCCGCCGGCGCTGACCAGGGTGCCGGGGCTGCCCGGCTGGGTCGCCGGTGTCGCCAACTGGCGCGGCCGGGTGCTCGCCGTGCTCGACCTGCGGCCGCTGCTGTCGGCCGAGCCCCAGATGCTGGACCGGCGGGGCCGGCTGGTTGTCCTGACCAGAGGGGCGGTCAGCGCCGGTCTGCTGGTCGAGGCCGTCGAGGGGACCGTGCTGCTCGACCTCGAACGGGTCGAGCCGGCGCCCGGTCACCTGCCCACCGAGGTGGGGGCGCTGCTGGCCGGGCAGGTCACCGACAGCGCCGGCCCGTGTGCCGTGCTCGAGCTGTCCGCCGTGTTCAGCCTGGCCGATGCGCTACCCCGGGTGCGCCGCGGCGGCTGACTCCTTCGGGAGCTGCCACCTGCAGGAGCTGCCGCCTTCAGGAGTTCGGGCCGCCCGCCGATGCGGGACGCATGGACTTCTCCACCCGGCTGTCGCGGGCCGCCGCGGTCATGACGTGGCTCGGCCTGGCCGCGGCGCTCGGGGCAGCGACCCTGCTCGACCGCAGTGACCGCGGCGCCTCCGTGCACCTGCCGGCGGTGCTGGCCTGGTCCGGCGTCGGCGCGGTCGTCGCGGTGCTGCTCTCGGTGTTGCCGGCGTTGGAGCGCAGCTCGGCCGGGGTTGCCCGGGAGATCGGCACCCTGCGCACCATCCTGCTGCTGGTCGACCTCGTGCACGTCACCGGGATCGTCGCCGTCACCGGAGGCATCGACGGGCCGTTCTGGGTGCTGTTCGTGCCGGTGGTGCTGTTCGCGGCCGTGTCACTGCCGGCCTGGCAGAGCGCGCTGTTCGGCCTCGCCGTCTCCGGCGCTCTGGCCGGTGCCTCCGTCGTCGCCCACACCGCCGAGGCCAACCCGGCTGCGCTGCTGCTGGTCTGCGCGCTGTTCCCCGTCCTCGGCTGGTTCGACGCCAGCCTGTCGACCGCGGTCTGGGGCCTGCGCGGACTGGCCCAGGACGAGCGGGACCGCCTGACAGCACGCGTCGACGAGCTGTCCGCCGTACTCGAACGGGCAGCCGGCGGCGACCTGGCCGTCGTCGTCGGCGACGCGACGGCCTCGGCGCAGAGCGACCCGCTCGGCGCCGCCTTCAACCACACGCTGGGCAACCTGCGCTCGCTGGTCGGATCGATCCGCAGCGGCGGTGAGCAGATCGCGGCGTCGGCCGGCGAGCTGCTCGCGACCGCGGAGGAGCACGCGGCCTCCGCCACCGAGCAGTCCTCGGCGGTCTCGGAGACCACGTCGACCATCGAGGAGCTGGCGGCCACCGCCGCGCAGATCGCCGAGACGGCCGAGGCGGTCGCCCGCTACGCGGCCGAGACGTTGCGGTACGCCGAGCAGGGCCGCAGCGCCGTCGGGGCCTCGGTCGACTCGATGGACACCATCGCGGACCGGGTCGACTCGATCGCCGCCCGCGCCCTGTCGCTGGGCGAGAAGAGCCACGAGATCGGCCGGATCCTGGACGTGATCGACGACCTGGCCGACCAGACCAACCTGCTGGCCCTCAACGCCGCCATCGAGGCGGCGCGCGCCGGCGAGCACGGCCGCGGCTTCGCCGTCGTCGCCTCCGAGGTGCGCAAGCTGGCCGAGCGGGCGCAGGAGTCCACCGGCCAGATCCAGGCGATCGTCGGCGAGATCCAGGCGGAGACCAACTCCACGATCATCGCCTCGGAGGAGGGGGCCAAGGAGGTCCGCGCCGGCACCGCCTTGGCCCGCGGCGTCGTGGACGCGCTCGAGCGGATCAGCGGCATGGTCGACGAGACCACCACGGCCGCCAAGGAGATCTCCATCGCCACGCAGCAGCAGCGCTCGGCCTCCGACCAGGTCGTGGCCGCGATGACGCAGGTGTCCGACGTCTCCCGGCAGTACGCCGTCGGCTCGCGGCAGGCCGCCTCGGCCGCCGCCGAGCTCAACGTGCTCGCCGCGGAGCTGCGCTCCTCGATCGCCCAGTTCCGCACTGGCTGACGTTCCCGCCGGCTGGTCCGGACTTCGCGCCCCGACGCCCGCCGCTGCCCCCGAGGCCGGCGGGCGTCGCGCGTGCGCCGTACCCGCCCGGCCGCCGGCCCTGCTACAGGAGTACGGCGCGCACGCCGACCTTCCAGGCATGCCGGCGTGGGGCGAGGATCCCGAGCTGCTCGCGACCTTCCGGGCGGAGGTCGAGGAGCGGCTCGCCTCGATGCAGCAGGGCCTGCTCGCGCTGGAGGGTCACCCGTCGCCGCGCCAGGTCGTGGCGGCCCTGTTCCGTGACGCGCACACCGTGAAGGGCTCGGCCCGGATGCTCGGGCTCGACGCGGTGCTCCGCGTCGCGCACACCATGGAGGACCTGCTCGGCGCGCTCCGGGACGGGCGCTTCGTCGTACGCCGTGACCTGGTGGACCTGCTGCTCGCCGCCTGTGACGGCATCGCCCGCGCACTGCCCGGGGACGGCGCCTTGCCCGCGGAGCAGCTGGCGCCGCTCGTGGACGCCCTGACGCGCGCCGTCGCCGGGGAGCAGCCCGTCGCGGTGCCGGCGCTGCCGGTGGCTCCGGCCACGATGGCTGTCCCGCTGCCCGTCCCGCTGCCCGTCGCGCACGTGCCGGTCCAGGCCCGACCCGAGCCGGAGTCGCCCGGTCCCCCCCGGGGCGGCTCGGACTCGGTGCGGGTCGGGGCGGCGAAGGTGTACGACCTGCTCGACGCCGTCGGCGAGGCCGACCTCGGTGCCCGGCGGGTCGAGCAGACGACCGGCACCCTGCTGACGCTCGCCGCCGAGCAGGCGCGCTGGGTGGCGACCCTGCGCCAGGCCACCGCCCGGAGCTCGCAGACCCTGCCGCCCGAGGTGGCGCTCGCGCTGCACCGGCTCGTGGGTGCCGCGGACGAGACCGCGAGCACCGTGCGCAGCCTGCGCGAGCTGGTCGAGGGCCACCGCGGAGGCATGGCGCTGGTGCGCAGCGGCGCGATGGGCCTGGTCATGGTGCCCGTGCGCCGCGTCTTCGCCTCGCTGCCGCGCATCGCCCGGGACGTGGCGGCAAGCACCGGCAAGGACGTGCGGCTGGAGACCAGCGGCGAGGACGTCGAGCTGGACAAGCAGGTGCTGGACGGCGTGGCCGACGCCCTCAAGCACCTGGTCATCAACGCCGTCGCCCACGGCTGCGAGAGCCCGGGCGCGCGGGTTGCCGCCGGCAAGCCGGGCCAGGCCGTGGTCAGCCTCAGCGCCCGCAGCGTGGGCGGCACCGTCGTGCTCGAAGTCGCGGACGACGGCGCCGGTGTGGACGAGGACGCGGTGCGGGCCAAGGCGGTCGCGCTCGGCCTGCTCGCCGCGGAGTCCCCGCTCGCGGGCCCCGCGCTGCTCAACCTGCTGTTCGCCCCCGCGCTGTCGACCAGCGCGACGGTCACCGAGACGAGCGGGCGGGGGGTCGGCCTGGACGTCGTGCGGGATGCGGTCGAGGAGCTCGGCGGCGGCATCGAGGTGCGCAGCGAGCCGGGCCGAGGAGCGGTGTTCGTGCTGACCCTGCCCGTCACGCTCGGCGTGCTGCGCTGCCTGGTCGCGCGGGTCGGCGACGAGCGGTACGCCGTGCCGGTCCCGGGAGTCGTCGAGTCGCTGTCGCTGCGGGACGCGCAGGTGCACAGCCTCGCCGGCGCGACCGTCGTCGTGCGGCACGGCGTGTCGGTGCCGCTGCTCGACCTCGGCGCGGCGCTCGGGCTGCCCCGGTCCGGGGAGGCGGCGCGGGCCGCCCTCGTCGTACGGCACTCCTCGGGCGCCGGCGGGCAGCTGGCCTGGGCCGTGGACCGGCTCGAGGGCGAGTCGGAGCTGGTCGTGAAGGACCTGGGGCCCTTCCTCGGGCGGGTGCCCTACGTCGCCGGAGCCACCATCGACGGGGACGGCAGCGTCGTCTGCCTGCTCGACCTGCGCGAGCTGGCCGAGCGGGCGGTGGGCACGGCGAGCGGGATGCCGGCGCCGGCCGCGGCGCGTTCGGCCCGGCCCGCCACGGTCGCGCGCGCCGTACGCCGGCCTCGGGTGCTCGTCGTGGAGGACTCGGTAGGTGTGCGCGAGCTCGAACGGGTGATCCTGGAGGGCGCCGGCTACCAGGTGGAGACGGCCGTCGACGGGCTGGACGGCGCTGCCAGGCTGCGCGAGGAGCCGGCCGACCTGGTCGTCTCCGACGTGGAGATGCCCGGCATGGACGGCTTCGACCTGACCCGCACGATCCGCCGCACCCAGGGCTGGGAGAACGTGCCGGTGGTCATCATGACCTCGCGGGGCGAGGAGGCTGGCCAGCAGGCCGGCCTGGACGCGGGCTGCTCGGCGTACCTGCTCAAGAACGACTTCGACCAGGAGCAGCTGGTCTCCACCGTCCGACGACTGGTAGGCAGGTAGGCAGTGGCTCTCATCGTGATCGCCGACGACAGCCCTACGCTGCGGCGCATCGTCACCAGCGTGCTGACCCGCGAGGGGCACGAGGTGGTGGAGGCGGAGGACGGCATCGGGGCGGTGCAGGCGGTGCTGGCGCACCAGCCTGACGCGGTGGTGCTCGACGTGCAGATGCCCAGGGTGTCCGGCTTCATCGCCGCGCGGCTGCTCAAGGACGACTGGCAGACCGCGGACATCCCGGTCGTGATGCTCACCAGCCTGGACGCCGCCTCCGACCGCTACTGGGCCGGTCAGGCAGGCGTGGACCGCTACCTGACCAAGGACTTCGAGGCGCCCGAGCTGGCCGGCACGCTCGAGGAGGTGCTCGCGGCAGCAGCCGCGGCCCGCGGTGGCCGGCCGGCGCTGAAGGCCGACCCGGTCGAGGTGTCGGAGGAGGACGTGCTCTCGCGGGTGTGCGACCTGCTCGACCGCAAGCTGTTCGAGAGCTCGGTCGCCGCCTCGGTGACGGCCATCGCCGCGACCGCCAACGGCCTGGAGCAGACCGTCGCGGCGCTGCTCGGCGTGCTGCAGCGCTTCGTCGGCTACGACCTCGCCGCCGTCCTGCTCGCCGCCGAGAAGGCGGCCTACGTCGCGGTCGGGCGGCCCACCGCGCGGGAGCACTACGACGCCTTCGTGCTCAGCGCCGCCGACAGCGTCTCGTCGTACGGCGGGGAGGCGCTGTCCGCGACCGGCCTGTCCACGCGGCTCGCGCAGGCCGGCGGGAGCGTGCTCGAGGACCCGGACGACCTGCCGGGCGGCGCCGAGCAGGCCGGCATGGCGACGTTCCTGTCGATGCCGCTGCGGGGTCATGGCGGCGCGGTCGTCGGGGTGCTGGCGCTGTCCAGCGCCAACAAGAGCGCCTTCGGCGAGACGGCGCTGTCCACGCTCAAGCTCGTGGAGGGCCCGGCGGCGATCGTCATCGACAACGCCCGGCTCGCCGGGGCCCGGACGGGAGCCGTCTAGGGTCTGCAGGGTGACAGGCGCGTTGGACACGCTGGAGTACCGGCGGGTCGTGGGGCGCTTCGCGACCGGTGTCACGGTCGTCACGACGGCCCTGCCGACGCCGGCCGGCGTCGAGCACCACGCGATGACCTGCAACTCTTTCACCTCGGTGTCGCTCGAGCCGGTGCTCGTGCTGTTCTGCGCCGAGAAGATCGCCCGGTTCCACGACGCGGTGCTCGAGACGAAGCGCTGGGCCGTGTCGGTCCTGGCCGGCGGCCAGGAGGACGTCTCCCGCCACTTCGCCGCCCGCGGCCGTGAGCTGGCCTCGCAGCTCGACGGGCTGCCGCACTCGTTCGGGCCGGTCACCGGCGCGGCGGTCCTGGAGGGAGCGGCCGCCACCCTGGAGTGCCGCACCGTCTCGGTGACCGACGCCGGTGACCACACGGTGGTGGTCGGCGAGGTGCTCGGCCTCGGCATACCTGACCCGCTCGCCGACCCGCTGCTGTACTTCGAGGGCCACTACCGCGCCTTCCGGGACTGAGCACCGCACTTGCCAGGTGGCCGGCTACGGCCTGGCCGCTGTGCGGCGGAGCCTCCCGACCGCAGCTGCCAGCAGCCCGATGACGACTGCTTGCCCGAGGCCGACCTCGAGGAACGAGACCGTTCGTCGCTGAGCCACCGGCCTGTACGTCGACACCTCGAACTTGTCCGGATAAGGGGGCCGGTCGATGAAGGGCAGCGCCGAGCCGGGGAGGGTGTCCAGCTGGGTGTAGAGCAGAGGGGGGAACGTGTCGGTGTAAGCCCCGCTGGAGCTTCTGCATCTCCGCTCCGGACCCTCCGCTCGCAATGATCAGGCCGGGGACCACTCCTGGCCGGCTTTGGTGTCGGTGACCGCGACACCGAGTGCGGCGAGCTCGTCGCGCAGCCGGTCGCTGGCGGCGAAGTTCTTGCCGGCCCGCGCCGCGGCCCGGTCGTCCAGCAGCCGCTGAGCGCCGGGCGGCAGCTCCGGCGCCGCCACGGGCTGGCCCACCAGCCGCGCCAGGTCGAGCCCGAGCAGCGCGTCGGACCAGGCGAACAGCTCGAACTTGCCGCCCGGCGGCAGGTTTTCGTCCTTCTCGGCCCGCCGCAGCACCTGCAGCGCGCGCGGGCTGTCGAGGTCGTCCTCGAAGGCGGCCAGCACCTCCTGCGCCACCGTCGGGAGCGCGCCGGACGGCGACTCGGCCCACTCCGCGACCCGGGACCGCCACCGGTCCAGCGTCTTCGCCGCCGCGGCGATCGCGTCCCAGGACAGGTTGGCCTGCTGGCGGTAGCGGGTGGACAGGAAGGCCAGTCGCAGCGCCAGCGGGTCGTAGCCTCGGTCGACGACGTCGGACACGGGCACGACGTTGCCGGTCGACTTGGCCATCTTGCGGCCCTCGAACAGCAGGTGCTCGCCGTGCACCCAGTGCCGGACCACCTCGTGACCGACGGCGACGTCGCTCTGCGCGCGCTCGTCCTCGTGGTGCGGGAAGCGCAGGTCGATGCCGCCCAGGTGCACGTCGATGACGTCGCCCAGCAGGCCGACCGACATCGCCGAGCACTCGACGTGCCAGCCGGGGAACCCGTGCCCCCACGGCGAGTCCCACGTCATCGCCCGCGCCGGCGAGGCCTTCTTCCACAGCGCCCAGTCGGCATGGAACCGCTTGCCCTCGGCAGTCGACTCCCCGGTGGCGCCGTGGCCGGCCCGCAGGTCCTCCAGCCGGTTGCCGGACAGGGCGCCGTACGACGGGAAGGAGCGGGCGTCGAAGTACACCGAGCCGTCGTCCCCGACGTAGGCATTGCCCTGCTCCACCAGCTGCCCGATCAGCCGGACCATCTGCTCGACCCACTCCGAGGCCCTCGGGTAGGCGTCGGCGGGGCGCACCCCGAGCAGCGCGAGGTCGTGGTGGAACGCCTGCTCATAGAACCGCGCGACCGCGAACGGGTCCTTGTCCTCCAGCCGGGCCTGCGCCAGCAGCTTGTCCTCGCCGCCGAGGTCCACGCCGCTGTCGTCCTGCAGGTGGCCGACGTCGGTGACGTTCTGCACCAGATGCACCTGCAGTCCGCGCCGCTCGGCGGTGCGGCGGACCAGGTCGCTGAGCAGGAACGTCCGCAGGTTGCCGACGTGGGAGTAGCGGTAGACCGTCGGCCCGCAGGCGTAGACCGACAGGACACCGGGCGAGGAGGGGACGATCTCCTCGACGCTGCGGGTGCGGGTGTCGGTCAGGCGCAGCACCCGGGAAACGCTAGTCCAGACCGCCAGGCCGGCCGGCCCAGCAAGCCGATCGGCTCAGTTCAGCCGGGCCCGTGCCTGCCGGGCCTCGCCTCGGCACTGCTCCGCGACGTCGGGCTCGTAGGGCTCGACCAGCTCCGCGTGCTCCTCGAGCACGGCCGCCCCTGCGAGGTGGTCGCCGAGACGCACCAGCAGCTCCCCTCGCTCACGGCGCAGTGACGCCGCATGTCGCGGCAGCAGCAGCGACAGCTCGACCGCCCACAGCCGGGTGCGGGCAGCGTCCAGGCTGGGCGACTGCCGTGTGGTCAACACCCGGATGTTGGTGAGGACGCGGGTGAGCAGGTCGACGTGTCCCAGCAGCGGTGGCGGGTGCGACGGGTCCGTCGGGGCGAGCAGCCGGCCGCCGTCGAACGGGTCAACGAGCACATGCTCGTCCTCGGGGTCGCCGAAGCCGGCCACGACATGACCGGGAAGCGCCACGGCGTACGCCGGCAGGTCCAGCCGGCGGGCGACCTCCAGCCAGACCACCGTCAGCAGGATCGGCAGGCCGCGGCCGCGCCGGAGCACCTCGTGCAGCAGCGAGCTGCGCAGGTCGTCGTAGTCGTCGGGGCGCCCGGCGAAGCCGGCCCGGTCGCCGAGCGCGACCCGCAGCGCCCGTGCGGTGGCGGCGGGCCCGGCGCCGGCCCGGACCCGGCAGGAGGCCGCCAAGCGGTCCAGGACGGCCAGCGAGTCGTCGACCTGCAGGTCGGGCTCGACCTCGGCCCCGACCAGCAGGCAGGCCAGCCCTACGTCGACGGGCTCGGACCGCGCCGCCTCGGCGAAGCGGGCCCGGGAGTCCTGGGTCACCGCGGCCGTCGACGGGCCGGTGGCGGCGGCACCCGCTTCACCGCCACGACGTCGGCCTCCGCCACCTCGACCCGTTCGCCGGAGGCCCGCTCGACCAGCACGACGCCGTCGGACCAGCTCAGCAGCAGGCCCAGCACGTCGCCGTACCCGCCCTCCTGCAGCCGCCGGCGCAGCGACACCCGCACGCCCGACGCGCCCGGTCCGACGTCGCGGGCGTACCGCACCCCGAATGGCCGGCCGCTCTCCACATCGGCGACACTAGGGGTCGCCCCGAGAAGTGAGAGGACCGCCGACGTGACCTATGTCATCGCCGAGCCCTGCGTCGACCTGAAGGACAAGGCCTGCATCGAGGAATGCCCTGTCGACTGCATCTACGAGGGCAAGCGCTCGCTCTACATCCACCCCGACGAGTGCGTCGACTGCGGCGCCTGCGAGCCGGTCTGCCCGGTCGAGGCCATCTACTACGAGGACGACACTCCGGCGAAGTGGAAGGACTACTACCGCGCCAACGTCGACTTCTTCACCGAGACGACCTCGATCGGCTCCCCGGGCGGGGCCAGCAAGGTCGGCCCCATCGACGCCGACCACCCGGTCGTGGAGGCCGTGCCGCTCGGCATGAACACCGAGGGCGCGCAGCCGACGTGAGTGCGGGGCCGGCCGGTCGGCCCGGGTGGTCGGCGCGGGCCCGGCTGCCGGAGTTCCCCTGGGACCGGCTCGCGCCGTACGCCGAGACCGCCCGCACCCATCCCGACGGCGTCGTCGACCTGTCGATCGGCACACCGGTAGACCCCACGCCGGCCCTGGTCCGCGACGCGCTGTGCGAGGCGTCGGATGCTCCCGGATACCCGCTCACGATCGGCACGCCCGCACTGCGGCAGGCCCTGGTCGAGTGGACCGGCCGCCGTCTCGGCGCCGCCGTCAGCGCGGCCCAGGTCGTGCCCTCCATCGGCTCCAAGGAGCTCGTCTCGCTCCTGCCCTCCCTGCTCGGGCTCGAGCCGGGGACGCAGGTCCTGCTGCCACGGCTCGCCTACCCGACGTACGACGTGGGCGTGCGGCTCGCCGGCTGCGAGCCCGTCCCCACCGACGACCCAACGGCGCACGACCCGTCCCGGGTGGGGCTGGTGTGGCTGAACTCCCCGTCCAACCCGACCGGCGAGGTGCTGCCGGTGCAGCGGCTGCGCGAGGTCGTCGGCTGGGCCCGTGAGCACGGCGTCCTGGTGGCCAGCGACGAGTGCTACCTGGAGCTGGGCTGGGAGGTCGAGCCGGTCTCGGTCCTGCACCCCTCGGTGTCGGGCGGCGACCCGACCGGACTGCTCTCACTGCACTCGCTGTCCAAGCGCAGCAACCTGGCCGGCTACCGGGCCGGCTTCGCGGTCGGCGACGAGGTCGCGGTGGGCGTCCTGGTCGAGGCCCGCAAGCACCTCGGCCTGCTGGTGCCGGCTCCCGTGCAGGCGGCGATGGTCGCCGCCCTGGGGGACGACGCGCACGTTGCGGAGCAGCGGCAGCGCTATGCCGCCCGTCGTACGGCGTTGCGCACCGCCGTGGAGGCCGCCGGCTTCACCGTCACGCACTCCGAGGCCGGTCTCTACCTGTGGGCGACCCGCGGCGAGAGCTGCTGGGACACCGTCGCTTCGCTGGCGTCGCTGGGCGTGCTCGTGGCCCCTGGCTGCTTCTACGGCGACGACGGGGCGCGGCACGTGCGCTTCGCGCTCACCGCGACCGACGAGCGGGTCGCGGCCGCGGTCGGCCGGCTCGCCTCCGTAGGCTCGCCGGCATGACGGACAGCCCGCTCAGCCCTGCCGTGGACGAGCTGTGGGAGCGCCGCGCGGATCTGACGCCCGACGACGAGGACGCCCGCAGGCAGGTCGTCGAGGCGGTCGACCTGCTCGATACCGGGCAGGCCCGCGTCGCGCAGGTGGCCGGGGACGACGTCGTCGTGGACGAGCGCGCCAAACGCGCGATCCTGCTGTCGTTCCGCGTGCTGCCGATGGTCGAGGGCGGACACGGCGGCTACTACGTCCGCGACCGCGTGCCCCTCAAGCAGAGCTTCGCCGGCGTACGCGTGGTGGCCGGCGCCATCGCCCGATGGGGCTCGTTCTTCGAGCCGGGCGTGGTCCTGATGCCCAGCTACACCAACATCGGGGGGTACGTCGGCGCCGGCTCCATGGTCGACACCTGGGCCACGGTCGGCTCCTGCGCGCAGATCGGCCGCAACGTGCACCTGTCCGGCGGGGTCGGAATCGGTGGGGTGCTGGAACCGCCGCAGGCCGCGCCCGTGGTGGTGGAGGACGACGCCTTCATCGGGTCGCGTTCGATGGTCGTCGAGGGCGCGCGGGTGCGCCGCGGCGCCAAGCTGGGCGCCGGCGCGATCCTCACGGCGAGCACCCGAGTCTTCGAGGCTGAGACCGGCGTGGAGCTGACGCGGGGGGTGGCACCCGAGCGCGCGGTCTGCGTCGGTTCCAGCCGCGTGAAGAGCTTTCCCGGCGGCGAGTTCGGCCTGCCGTGCCTGCTCGTGCTGCGCTACCTCGAACCCGGTCAGGAGCACGACAAGCTGGTCCTCAACGAGGTGCTGCGCGAGCACGGCGTGGCCCCGTGACCGGACGGCTCGACCTGGCCGCGGACCCGGTGGAGCTCACCGCGACGCTCGTCGACGTCCCGTCCGAGTCCGGCCACGAGGCAGCGCTCGCCGACCTGGTCGAGGACGCGCTGCGCGCCCTGCCCCACCTGCGGGTCGGCCGCGACGGCGACGCAGTGGTGGCCCGCACACATCTCGGGCGCGCGAGCCGCGTCCTGCTCGCCGGCCACCTCGACACCGTGCCGGTCGCCGACAACCTGCCGAGCCGCCGGGACGGCGACCGGCTGTACGGCTGCGGCAGCAGCGACATGAAGTCCGGCGACGCGGTGCTGCTGCACCTGGCCGCGACGCTGGCGGAGCCGGCGTACGACCTGACGTTCGTGCTGTACGACAACGAGGAAGTCGCGGCCGAGCGCAACGGGCTGGGGCGGCTGGCGGGGAACCACCGCGACTGGCTCGACGCCGACCTCGCGGTGCTGATGGAGCCGACCGCCGGGCTGGTCGAGGCGGGCTGCCAGGGCACGCTGCGGGTGCGGGTCGACGTGCCCGGCCGGCGGGCGCACAGCGCGCGAAGCTGGCTGGGGGACAACGCGATCCACGCCGCCGCGCCGCTGCTGGCCACCCTCGCGGCGTACCAGCCGAGGAGCGTGCAGATCGACGGCTGCACCTACCGGGAGGGGCTCAACGCGGTGCGCGTCGAGGGGTTCGTGGCCACCAACACCGTCCCCGACGCGTGCACCGTCTTCGTCAACTTCCGCTTTGCCCCCGACCGGTCGGAGGCCGACGCGCTCGCCCACGTGCTGGAGGTGCTCACGCCGTACGACGCCGTGCTGACCGACAGCTCGCCCGGCGCCCTCCCGGGGCTCTCGGCACCGGCTGCGGCGCACTTCGTCGAGGCGGTGGGGCAGACGCCGGTGGCGAAGTACGGCTGGACCGACGTCTCCCGCTTCGCCGCGCTCGGCATCCCGGCGCTGAACTACGGGCCCGGGAGCCCCGACGTCGCCCACGTGCGCGAGGAGTGGGTCGACGTACGCCGGATCACCTCTGCGACCGGGCTGCTGCGGGGATACCTCGGCGGCTGACCGCTCGTACGTGCTGCTCACCGTTGGGAGGCAGCGGCGACGCGCCGCTAGGTTGCCCGCATGTCCGCCTCCATCGACCCGGAGCGCCCATCGGGCGCACCAGTTCACCCCCTGCCCGAGAAGCAGCGGGGTCCGGTCACGCTGCGCCGCGGGCAGGTGCAGGACTCGACGACCGACGAGCGGCTGCTCGACTCCCGGGGCGCCTCCGACTGGGTCCACACCGACCCCTGGCGGGTGCTGCGGATCCAGTCGGAGTTCGTCGAGGGCTTCGGTTTGCTCGCCGAGCTGCCCCGTGCGGTCAGCGTCTTCGGCAGTGCCCGGACCGCCCATGACGCGCCGGAGTACTCCCTCGGTCGCCGGCTCGGCGCGGCCCTCGCCGAGGCCGGCTGGGCCGTCATCACGGGCGGCGGCCCGGGGACGATGGAGGCGGTCAACCGCGGCGCGTCCGAGGCCGGCGGGCTCTCGGTCGGACTCGGGATCGAGCTGCCCTTCGAGCAGGCCCTCAACGAGTGGGTGGACCTCGGCCTGAACTTCCGCTACTTCTTCGCCCGCAAGACGATGTTCGTGAAGTACGCGCAGGCCTTCGTGATCCTGCCCGGCGGCTTCGGCACCCTGGACGAGCTGTTCGAGGCGCTCACGCTGGTGCAGACCCGCAAGGTCAACCAGTTCCCTGTGATCCTGCTGGGCACGACGTTCTGGCAGCCCCTGATCGACTGGCTGCACGGCTCCCTGCAGGCGCAGGGCTACGTCGCCGACGGTGACGTCGAGCTGATGCACCTCACCGACGACGTCGAGGAGGCGGTCCGGCTCATCGCCGCGGCCGACGCCCGGCGCAGCGAGCGCTCCCGTCCCGCGGCCCGCGGCCGAGCGACGTGGGTGGGCGAGGACTGAGGTGGCCGCGGTCTGCGTCTTCTGCTCCTCCAGCGAGCGCATCGCCACGGCGTACGTCGACCTCGCCAGGGACGTCGGCGCCGAGCTGGCCCGGCGCGGCCACTCGCTGGTGAGCGGCGGTGGCGACCTGTCGTGCATGGGTGCGGTGGCCCGGGCGGCACGCGCCGGCGGGGCCCGCACGACCGGCGTCATCCCCTCCGCGCTGCTCGAGCTGGAGGTAGGTGACCGCGACGCCGAGGAGCTGCTCGTCGTGGACGACATGCGCACCCGAAAGGCCCTGATGGACGCCCGGTCGGACGCCTTCCTGGCGCTGCCGGGAGGCCTCGGGACGCTGGAGGAGCTCACCGAGGTGTGGGTCGCGCGCTTCCTCGGCATGCACGTCAAGCCGGTCGTCGCGCTCGACCTCGACGGGCTGTACGCCCCGCTGCGGGCCCAGGTCGAGCTGATGGTGCAGCGCGGCTTCGTTCGCCGGGAGGCCGCGGACGCGCTGGTCTGGGCCGGCTCGGTGAGCCAGGCGCTGGACGCGGTGGAGGACGGGCTGCGCTCGCCGGTGCGGGTGGTGCCGGCGGTCGAGGAGTCGCTCGAGTCCGAGGCGTGACGGGCTGCGCTGCACCGGCGGCAGCTGACCGGCAGGCGCGGCCGGCCATGGGAGGATCCGCGGGTGCTGACCGTGCTCGCCGTGCTCGGCGTCCTCGCCGTGCTGTTCCTCGCCGCGGCGGTCGCGACGTCGGACCGCGAGGTGCTCGTGCAGGCCCCGCCTGAGGGTGCCGACCTCGACCTGCCGTCCGGTCGGATGGAGCCCGCCGACGTAGGCCGGCTGCGCTTCGGGCTCGCTCTGCGGGGATACCGGATGGGCGAGGTCGACGCCGCCCTGGACCGGCTGGCGGTCGAGCTCGCCGATCGCGACCGCGCCCTGGCCGAGGCGCTCGCGCCGTCTCCGGCCGACCGCGACGCGGCCGCCGCGCACGCCGTCACCGACCTCACCACCGAGGCGCCCGTCGACGAGATGCCGACCGTGGACGAGGTGCCCGTCGGCGCCGCGCCGGTCGCAGCGGCGCCGGTCGCAGCGGCGCCGGTCGAGGAGGAGCCAGCCGACGTCGAGGCCGACACCGACGCCGACGCCGACGGCGGATCAGGCGCGGGGACGGAGCCCCTTGGCGAACCTGAGCCTGCCGCCGGCCGCACCCCGGACGAGGTGCGGCGATAGCGGCATGACCGTCAGCCTGGTGCGCACCGTCGACGTGGCCGCGCCCGCCGCGCAGACCTGGGCCGGGGCGACCGACTGGGCCCACCAGCGGCTCTGGATGCTCGGCACGTCGGTGCGCCCGACCCGCCAGGACGGGCAGGGCGTGGGCGGCGAGATCGAGGCGTTCACCGGCGTCGGACGGCTGGGCTTCCTCGACACGATGCAGATCACGCGGTGGACCCCGCCGGCGCACTGCCACGTCCGCCACACCGGCGCTGTGGTGCGCGGCACCGGCGCCTTCGACGTCGTGCCGCGCGGCGAGCACGCGAGCACCTTCGTCTGGCGGGAGGACCTCGAGCTCCCGCTCGGCGCCCTCGGACGGGTCGGCTGGTCGGTGGTCCGGCCGCCGTTCCTGGCCGGGCTGCAGGTCTCGCTGCGCCGCTTCGCCCGCTGGGTCGAGGCCGGCCGTCCGGTCCCGCGAGCGTGAGGTGGGTCAGCGGCCCTCGAACGCCGGCGGCTGCTTGGCCAGGAACGACCGCACCGCGGCGCCGTGGTCGGCGGTGGCGCCGGCCCGGGTCTGCAGCTCGTCCTCCTTGACCAGGGCCTGCGCCAGCGAGCGGTCCGCGGCGTACGCCAGCGACTGCTTGATGCAGGCGTACGCCGCCGTCGGCCCCGCCGCGAGCCGAAGCGCCAGCTCGCGCGCAGCGGGCAGCACCTGCTCCGGCGTGACCACCGCGTTGAGCATCCCCATCTCCAGGGCCTGCTCGGCGGTGAACGGCTCGGCGAGCAGCAGCAGCGCCGCGGCCCGCCCGGCGCCGACCAGGCGGGGCAGGGTCCAGGACAGGCCGGAGTCGGCAGTGAGGCCGATGCCCGCGAAGGCAGTCGTGTAGCGCGTGCCGGCCACACCGATGCGGAAGTCGCACGCGCAGGCGAGGCCGAGCCCCGCGCCCGCCGCGGTGCCGTTGACGGCAGCGACCACCGGCTTGGCCATGGTGGCCAGCGCCGTCACCAGCGGGTTGTAGTGCTCGGCCACCGTCGACAGCGGGGCGCGGTCGCCGGAGGCCAGCAGGCCGGCGTGCTCGCGCAGGTCCTGCCCGACGCAGAAGGCCCGTCCGGACCCGGTCAGCACGACCGCCCGCACAGCCTCGTCGTCGCGCACCCGCAGCACCGCCTCGAGCAGCGCGGTCTTGGCCTCGAGGGTGAGCGCGTTCATCGCGTCGGGGCGGTGGAGGGTCACGGTGGCGACCGCGCCGGAGACGTCGAGCAGGACCGGGTCGGACATTGCGGTCACCCTTCAGGCATGGACGTGGCCCGCGGGGGGCGCCGGCAGGCGCAGCCTCGCAGGCTCTGCCCCACGGTTTCCAGTGCCCTCGTTCTCCTCCCCCGCAGCCATGCGGGAGACTGTCGGCACGACATGCGCGTGGCCGGCCCCGGCCGGGCACGACCGAGTACTGGGAGGTTGGCCATGGCGGCCATGAAGCCGCGCACGGGCGACGGTCCGCTCGAGGTCACCAAGGAGGGCCGCGGGATCGTCATGCGCGTCCCGCTGGAGGGTGGCGGGCGTCTCGTCGTCGAGCTGAACGCCGAGGAGGCCGGCAACCTGGGAGACGCCCTCAAGTCCGTCGTCGCCTAGCTCCCGGAAGGCCTGTCCTGTGTCGCCCTCCCGCTCCCCGAGGAAGCGCTCCCAGCCGGCTGCGGTCGGCTCCCTGCCCGCCCTGGCACTGCCCGCCGTCCAGCTGTCCGCCGAACTCCCGTCCGCCGCCGTGCTCGCTGTGCCCACCCGCCCGGAGGGGGACGGTGCCGTCCTGTGCGGATCGGCGCCTGTCGAGGACGTCGCCGGCCTGCTTTCCCGCGAGCAGGCCAAGGGCGAGGCGGCAGAGGTGGTGTCGGTGCCGTGGACCGGTGCCGGCGGGCCGGACCGGGTGCTGCTCGTCGGCACCGGTGACGCCGGGCCGGCGGCGCTGCGCAAGGCCGCGGCCGCCGTCGCGCGCCGGTCCAAGGGGGCGGCGTCACTGGCGCTCGACCTGCGCGGTCTGCCACCCGGTCCCGAGGGGCTGCGGGCGGCCGTCGAGGCGGCGCTGCTGGCCTGCTACGTCTACAGCTGCAAACGGGAGCAGGAGCCGCGGGCGCTGGCGAAGATCACCGTGGTCGTCACCGACCCGGCCGCGCTGCGGCCGGCGGTGGACCGGGCCGTGGTCACCGCCAACGCCGTCGCTGCCGCACGCGACCTGGTCAACACGCCGTCCCTGGTCAAGACGCCGCAGTGGCTCGCCGCCGCGGCCGGCGAGCTCCTGCACGGGCTGTCGGTGACGGTGCGGGACGAGAAGGCCCTGGCGGCACAGGGTTTCGGCGGCATCGTCGCCGTCGGCATGGGATCGAGCCGACCGCCGCGCCTCGTCGAGGCCGTCTACGACGGCGGCGGCAGCCGGCACGTCGTCCTCGTCGGCAAGGGCATCACCTTCGACAGCGGCGGCCTCTCGCTCAAGCCCAACGACGGCATGCTCACCATGAAGACCGACATGGGCGGCGCGGCTGCCGTCCTGGGGGCGATGCGTGCGGCCGCCGACCTGCGCCTGCCGGTCAAGGTGACCGGCCTGGTCTGCGCCGCCGAGAACCTGCCGTCGGGCAGCGCGCAGCGCCCCGGCGACGTCATCACGCAGTACGGCGGGACGACCGTCGAGGTGCTCAACACCGACGCCGAGGGCCGTCTCGTGCTCGCCGACGGCCTGGCGTACGCCGACCGTGTCCTGCAGCCGGATGCCATCGTCGACGTCGCCACCTTGACCGGCGCGATGCCGGTCGCACTGGGCCGCAGGCACGCCGGCCTGTTCGCCTCGGACGACGCGCTCGCCGGGCAGCTCGAGGCCGCCGGCGAGGCCGCCGGCGAGCCGCTCTGGCGGATGCCGTTGGTCGAGGACTACCGGTTCGCGCTGGACTCGCCGACGGCGGACCTGCGCAACATCGCCAACCCGCGGCACAAGCTGCAGGGCGGCTCGATCGTGGCGGGGCTGTTCCTGCGCGAGTTCACCGGTGGTCGGCCCTGGGCCCACCTGGACGTCGCCGGGCCGGCGCGCGCCGACGGCGACGAGGACGAGCTCACCAAGGGCGGCACCGGCTACGGCGTACGCCTGCTCACGCAATGGCTCGAGACCCTCGCCGTGCAGGCCGCGCCGACCCGACGCGCGCTGCGCCGCCGCACCGCCTGAGGGCCGCCAGCACTGAGAAGGGCCCGCCCCCAGAGGGAGCGGGCCCGGCGTACGACCGCGCGGCTAGTCGACCGTGACGTGCTCGTTCGGGACGCAGTGCGTCATCGTGCGGCCGGTGACGTCGCGGGAGCCGTTCTTGCCCAGGTTGCTCACCCGCTGCTGCTCGTGCTCCGACAGCGACTGGCTCTGCAGAGGCGGCAGCGAGCGGACGTCGTCGGCGCCGATGCCCAGCCCGTCGCCGACCCGCTGGCCGAGCTCGTCCTCGCACAGGAGCAGGTGCCACACCATGCGCTCCTGGATGGGCCGGTCGCACTGGCTCAGGGCGCCGACCAGGTTGGACACCAGGTCGTCCCGCTCCACTGCTCGGAGAGCAGGTAGCGCTCACCGGCCTGCTGGTAGTCGTTGGTGCGGGGGATGCGCTTGCGGGTCAGGCGACCCTCGATCAGCGGGCCCTGCTCGTCGTGCGTGGGCGACTGCGCCTCGCGCAGCCCGCCGAGGATGGACGGCTCGTAGTTGACGTGCGGGTTCTGGCCCTCGGCGAGGTCCACGCCGTGCGCCATCGGCGCGTCGCGCTGGTTGGTCGCGACCCGGGCGTTCTTGGCCGAGTTGACAGGCAGCTGCAGGTAGTTGGGGCCTACGCGGTAGCGCTGGGTGTCGGAGTAGGAGAAGGTCCGGCCCACCAGCATCTTGTCGTCGGAGAAGTCGAGCCCGTCGACGAGAACGCCTGTGCCGAAGGCGATCTGCTCGCTCTCGGTGAAGAAGTTCTCCGGTGTCCGGTCGAGCACCATCCGTCCGACGGCCTTCGGCGGGAACTGCTCCTCGGGCCAGGTCTTGGTGTCGTCCAGCGGGTCGAAGTCGAGCTCGGGGTGGTCGTGGTCGTCCATCAGCTGGACCTGCAGCTCCCACTCGGGGTGCTCGCCGCGCTCGATGGCCTCGTAGAGGTCCTTGGTGTGGGCGCCGAGCTCCTGGGCCTGCACCTTGGCGGCGTCGTCGGCGGTGTAGGACTTCACGCCCTGCTTGGGGATCCAGTGGTACTTCACCAGCTTGGTATCGCCCTGCGCGTTGACCCACTTGTAGGTGTTGACGCCGAAGCCCTGCATCGTGCGGAAGCTGGCCGGCAGGCCACGGGGCCCGAACAGAATCGAGACGATGTGCATGGACTCGGGGGACTGGCTGAGGAAGTCGAAGACGCGGTTGGGGTCCTGGCGCACGAAGCTGACCGGGTCCGGCTTCTGGGAGTGGATCAGGTCGGGGAACTTCACGGCGTCGCGGATGAAGAAGACCGCCAGGTTGTTGCCGACGAGGTCCCAGTTGCCGTCCTCGGTGTAGATCTTCACTGCGAAGCCGCGCGGGTCCCGGGCCAGCTCGGAGGAGTCGCGTCCACCGGCGACGGTGGAGAAGCGGACGGCGAGCTCGCTGCGCTTGCCCTTGTCCTGGAACAGCTTTGCTCTCGTGTACTGCGCGATCGGCTCGTCGCCGTAGGCGCCGTAGGCCTCGAAGTAGCCGAATGCGGTGGCGCCGCGCGCGTGGACTACCCGCTCCGGGATCCGCTCGCGGTCGAAGTGGCTGATCTTCTCCAGGAACTGGTAGTTCTCGAGCGTCGCGGGTCCGCGCGCACCGACGGTGCGGGAGTTCTGGTTGTCGTAGACGGGGTGGCCCTGCCGGTTGGTGAGCACGGCTCGGGTGTCGTCGGGGCCGGAACCCTGGCTGGCGACGTCGGTCATGTGGACTCCCTCTGGCGGCGGTCGGACGGGATCCCGGTCGGGACGGTCTGGTCGGGAACGGTGCAGGCGGGGCAGAAGCCCCAGTAGGTGACCTCTGCCTCGTCGATGACGAAGCCGTGCGTCTGGGAGGCGGTGAGGCACGGGGTGTCGTCCACCGCGCAGTCCACGTCGGCGGTCGCGCCGCACGTCCGGCACACCACGTGGTGGTGGTTGTCGCCGGTGCGCGTCTCGTAGCGGGCGGGGGAGCCCGCCGGCTCGATCCGGCGCAGCAGCCCCTGGGCGGTGAGGACCCGCAGGGCGTCGTACACGCCCTGGGTGGAGACGGCGCCGAGACGACGGCGTACGGCGGTCGCCACCTGCTCGACGTCGGCGTGCGGCGCGGCGGCGACGGCGGCGTAGGTGGCTACCCGGGAGGCGGTGACCCGCAGTCCCGCGGCGCGCAGCCGGTCGGCGACGTCCATCGCCAGGACACTACGGGCGCTATCTGGAAGCGGTCAAGACTTGGTAGGGCTCAAGCAGGGGCGTCGGTGAGGACGGCCGCCAGCAGCCCGGTCCCCACGGGCAGCAGGGCCGGCACCAGCCGCGGCTCCTCGCGCACCAGCCGGGAGAGCTCGCGCAGGGCCACCGTGTCCGCGTCGCGGGCGGACGGGTCGGCCACCCGGCCACCCGCGAGGGCGCCGGCGAACACCACCACACCGCCCGGACGCAGCAGCCGCAGCGCCGCCGTGAGGTAGTCGGCGTTCTCGGAGCGGGCCGCGTCGCAGAACACCAGGTCGTAGGCGCTGTCGGACAGCCGGGGCAGCACCTCGAGCGCCCGCCCGGCGATGAGCCGGACCCGCCCGGAGCCGACGCCCGCCTCGGTGAGGGACAGCCGGGCCTGACGCTGGTGCTCGCCCTCGGCGTCGACGCTGGTGAGTACGCCGTCGGCGCGCATCCCGGCGAGCAGCCACAGCGTCGACACGCCTGCGCCGGTGCCGACCTCGATCACGGCGCGGGCACCGCTGGCCGCGGTCAGCAGGCGCAGCACGGCGCCGGTGGCCGGGTCGACAGCCCCCACCCCCACCTCCGCCGCGCGCTGCCGGGCCGCCGGGAGCGGCGGCTCCTCCGGCTGCCAGGCGGCCAGCCAGGCGTGCACGCCGCCGCCGTCGGCGGTGGACGGGTCGACCTGCTGCGCCTGGTCTGGCCTGCCCTGGTCTGGCCTGCCCTGGTCTGGCTGGCGCTGAGGTGGCTGTGCGGCGGAGCGGGTGTCGGAGTCGATGACGGCCTCCCCAGTGGTGGCGCGGGTGCGCGCAACGCCCGACCCTAGCGGCGGCGGCGGGAACGGCTGCCGTCGGCGGCGCGTTCCCCAGCCAGGTGTGCGAGCAGGCGTCTGCCAGGGCGCAGGACGGGTGTGCGGTGGTGGGACAGGGCACGATGGCGGGGACAGGTGTGCTCGACGCGCACCTCGACGGCCCGCCCGGGCCGCCCGCCGGCGAGGAGGCCCACACCCTGGACGGGACAGAGCGCACCCCCGCCGAGGCGTGGACGCCGCCGTCCTGGGACGACGTGGTGCGCACCCACTCCGCCCGCGTCTACCGGCTGGCCTACCGCCTCACCGGCAACCAGCACGACGCGGAGGACCTCACCCAGGAGGTCTTCGTCCGGGTCTTCCGCTCGTTGTCGAGCTACACGCCCGGCACGTTCGAGGGCTGGCTGCACCGCATCACCACCAACCTGTTCCTGGACCTCGTCCGGCGCCGGGCCAGGATCCGCTTCGACGCCCTGCCCGACGACGCCGAGCGCCTGCCCAGCGGCGAGCACGGGCCCTCGCAGGTCTACGACGACACCCACCTCGACGGTGACGTGCAGCGTGCCCTGGACGCCCTGCCGCCGGACTTCCGGGCCGCGGTCGTGCTGTGCGACCTCGAGGGGCTCAGCTACGAGGAGATCGCGGCGACCCTCGGCGTCAAGATCGGCACGGTGCGCAGCCGGATCCACCGTGGCCGCTCCCAGCTGCGCGCCGCCCTCGCCCACCGCGCGCCCTCGCGGGCCTTCGACCCGGCAGCCGGTGACCTGACCGCCCGTGACCGGTCCGGTGACCAGTCGGAGGACCCGTCGTGACCGGGCTGCGTTCCGGCCCGCCACCGCCCTGCCTCGGCGAGGGGCTCGCCGCGCTCGTGGACGGCGAGCTGGACCACGCGGCCCGTGAGCGGTTGCAGGCCCACCTCGCCCACTGCGCCGGCTGCCGGGCCGAGGTCGACGCCCAGCGCCGGCTCAAGGGCCGGCTCGGGCGGCTCGGGGACCCTCCGCTTGCTCCTGAGCTGACCGCACGCCTGCTCGCCCTGGCGGTACCCGGCGTCGAGCCGGCCGGTCCGCCACGGGAGCCGGTGCGTGCGGCCGGCCTGCGCCGGACCCCGCGGCGGCCAGCCCGGTTCCTGTCCCGGGGACCTCGGCGCCCGGGACCGCCGGCCGCCGGAATCCGGCGTCCCTCCCGGCGGCGCAGACGTACGGCGGTCGGCGGCACGCTGCTCGTGCTCAGCCTCGGCGCGGCGCTGGCGCTCGGCGGTCCGCGCACGGGGCACCCTTCGGTGCCGCTGGACCCCGGCACTGATGTCTTCGTCGCCGACTACGCCGGCACGGCGCCCGGCCCGCTCGCCCCGGTCCCCGTCTCCGCCGACCTCGTGTGGCTCCGACGGTGACCCGGTTGTGAGCCGGCTGCGGGTGCTCGTCCTGCTCGCCGGTGCCGGAGCACTGCTCGGGGCCGTCCCCTCGGCGGCGGCAGCGCCGGGGACCCGCCCCCCCACGCCGGCCAGCGCCGCGGGCGAGGCCCGGGCGCTCAGCCTGCTGGGCGTCGCCGCCCGAGCGGCGCGGCTGCGCACCTACAGCGGGACGCAGTACGTCGCCAGCTGGCGCGAGTCAGGGGCCAGCTCGACGGTCGTCGAGGTGCAGCACGCGCCCGAGACCGGGATGCGTGTGACGGCGCCGGAGACCGCGGGCGGCCCGACGAGCGACGCGACAGTGGCGGCGCAGACCGACGCGCTCGACGAGCGGCTGCTCCCGCTGCTCGCGGCCCACTACGACCTCGCCCTGGCTCCCTCGCAGCGCTGCTCCGGCCGGCTGGCACGCGTGGTCGAGGCCCGTCGCCCGGGGGTGGGCGGTCCGGCCGGCCTGGCCGGCCGCTTCTGGCTGGACCGCGGCAGCGGCCTGGTGTTGCGCCGGGAGGTCTACGACGCCCGGGGCCGCGTCGTGCGCAGCACGGCTTTCGTCGAGCTCGACGTCGCCGCCGGCCCCCCGGCAGCGGCCGGGCCGTCACCTGCCGGCCCGTCGCCTGCCGGGCAGTTGCCTCCCGACACGTCGCCTGCCCGGCTGGTAGCCGGGACCAGCCTGTCGGACGCTCCGGACGCCGGCTGGCCGGTGCCCTCCACGCTGCCCGGCGGCCTGCAGCTGTTCGACGCCCAGCGGCGCGACGTAGGCGCTGCCGAGGTGCTGCACCTCGCCTACTCCGACGGACTGTCGCGGCTGTCGCTGTTCTCCCAGCCGGGTCGGCTCGGCGACGACGCACCCGCCGGCTTTCGCCGGGTGAGCATCGCCGGCACGCCGGTGTGGGTGCGTTCGGCCAGCCCCGAGCGGGTCGTCTGGAGTGGCGGCGGGCGGGTCTGGACCCTGCTGTCGGACGCGCCGCCGGGGACCGTCGACGCCGTGGTCACCGCGCTGCCGCACGACGCGACGGCCCGCGGCGGACTGCTCGCCCGGCTCGGCCGCGGCCTGGCCCGGCTCGCGTCCTGGCTCAACCCGTTCTCCTGAGGGCCGCTTTCCCAGCCAGGACGGCCGGCGGCGGCCCGGCGGGCTCACGGGGACCTCACACGGCGCGGGTAACACTGGCGGGGACGGCGTGGCCCAACCCCGCCACCCAACCCCGCTAGAGGGCCCGACAGCCAGCCCGGAGGATCTCGTGAGCGACGACCAGGACCGCAACGACGCCAGGGACGGCGCCACCCCCCCGCCCGGACCCTGGTGGTCCCGGCCCGGTGAGGGTCAGTGGGGTGCCCCCGCCGCCGGCCAGGCCAGGACCGGCGAGTCCGCGCCGCAGCCGCCGTACGGTCAGCCGGCCCCGACGTACGGCGCTCCCGGTCAGCCGCAGCAGACGCTTCCCTACGGCCAGACCGGGTCGTACGGCGACGGTGCCGGCCAGCGGCCCGGCGGCCCTCCGCCGTGGGGTGCCCCGGCCAGTGGGGCGCCGGCCTGGGGCCAGCCCACCGACACCCTCGGGGGGCCGGTGCGGCCCGGCAAGGACGGCGCCCGCCGCAACCGGCTGGCGGTGGGCGCGGCGCTGCTCGCCACCGCGCTGGTGGCAGGGGGAGTGGGCGGCGCCGTCGGGGCGCGCAGCGACAGCGGCGCCCCGGTGCTGGACCGCTCCGCCAGCCTGGGTACGGGCGGTAGCGCCGCGCCGACCGTGAACCGGGCACCGGACTCGGTCGCCGGCATCGCCGCCCGGGTGCTCAAGAGCGTCGTGAACATCTCGGTGCAGTCCGCCGGGGGCAGCGGCACCGGCTCCGGGGTCGTGCTGCGCTCGGACGGCTACGTCCTCACCAACAACCACGTGGTGGAGTCCGCGGCCAACGGCGGACAGATCCGCGTGACGTTCAACGACGCCTCCGCCGAGCTCCCGGCCAAGGTCGTGGGGCGCGACCCGGAGACCGACCTGGCCGTGATCCAGGTGCAGGGCGCCAAGGGCCTCACGCCGGCCACGCTCGGGCAGTCCCGCGGCCTGGTCGTCGGTGACCCCGTCGTCGCGATCGGCTCGCCGCTCGGGCTGGCCGGCACGGTGACCACCGGCATCATCAGCGCGCTCAACCGGACGGTCAACGTCCCCGGAGCGGGCGGCGCCCGCACCCCGCTGTTCAACGCGATCCAGACCGACGCAGCCATCAACCCCGGCAACTCCGGTGGTGCCCTCGCGGACAGCAAGGGCCAGGTGATCGGCATCAACTCGGCCATCGCCACGCTCGGCAGCGGTGGCCTCGGCAGCACCGCGCAGAGCGGCAGCATCGGGGTCGGCTTCGCGATCCCGGTGGACGAGGCGCGCTCGGTCGCCGAGGAGCTCATCCGCACCGGCAAGGCGACCCACCCGGCGATCGGGGTGGCGGCGGCGACGGTCGGCGACACCGCCGGCGGCGCCCGCAAGGGAGCCCGGGTGAGCCAGCTGGTGCCGGGCGGCCCGGCCGAGAAGGCCGGCTTACAGCGCGGCGACCTGATAACCAAGCTGGACGACCAGACGGTGACCAGTGTCGACGAGCTGATCCTGGCGATCCGCCAGCACAAGGTCGGCGACAGCGTGCAGGTGACCTACCAGCGCGGCGGGGCCAGCCGCACCGCACAGGTGGTCCTGCAGGACAAGACCGCCAACTAGGCACTCCGCCCGCCTGGGGCCGGGCGGCGCCGCTCGCGCCGGCCGGCCGCCGTACGCTCGGGTCGTCGAGGGGAGCGCCGTGTTCGACCAGGTGGGCTGGGGCGAGCTGGCCGTGCTCCTGCTCATCGGCCTGTTCGTGTTCGGGCCGGAGCGGCTGCCCGGGCTGGCGGCGGACGCCGGTCGGGCGCTGCGCAAGGCCCGCGTCTACCTCAAGAGCATGACCGAGGACCTCAAGGGCGAGCTCGGGCCGGAGGTCGGCGACCTCGACCTCGCCTCACTCAACCCCCGCACCTTCGTGCGCCGCCATCTGCTCGAGGACGACGACGACCACGACCTGGTGGACCAGCTGGCGGGTCGCCCGGCGGAGGTGGCGCCGCTCGCCGCCGGCGAGCCGGCCCCCTGGGACCCCGACACGACCTGAGCGGCTCAGGTCCTCAGCGGCCTGCCGGCGAGAGCCCGAGCGACATGCCGGCGAGGCCGCGCGGCTTGCCGACGAGCGTTTCGGTGACGCGCAGCATCTCCTTGGAGGCGGGGGCGTCCGGGGCGGCAAGCACGAGCGGGACGCCGGAGTCACCGCCCTCGCGAAGGCGTACGTCGATCGGCACCTGTCCCAGCAGCGGCACCTCCGCGCCGAGCGCCCGCGACAGCGACGACGCGACCGCCTCGCCGCCGCCGGAGCCGAACAGGTCGATGCGGTCGCCGCAGTGCGGGCAGGGCAGGTAGCTCATGTTCTCGACCACGCCGGCGATCCGCTGGTGGGTCTGCAGGGCGATCGAGCCGGCCCGCTGCGCGACCTCCATCGCCGCGAGCTGGGGAGTCGTCACGACCAGGATCTCCGCGCTGGGCACCAGCTGGGCGACGGAGATCGCCACGTCGCCGGTGCCTGGCGGCAGGTCCATGAGCAGGACGTCCAGGTCTCCCCAGTAGACGTCGGCGAGGAACTGCTGCAGGGCCCGGTGCAGCATCGGGCCGCGCCACACGACCGGGGTGTTGTCCTTGGTGAACATGCCGATGGAGATGACCTTCACGCCGTGCGCCGTCGGCGGCATGATCATGGACTCGACCTGGGTGGGCCGCTGCTGGACGCCCAGCATGCGCGGCACCGAGAAGCCGTAGATGTCGGCGTCGAGCACACCGACCGACAGGCCCTTGGCGGCCATCGCGGCGGCCAGGTTGACCGTGACCGAGCTCTTGCCGACGCCTCCCTTGCCGGAGGCGACCGCGAACACACGGGTCAGCGAGCCGGGCTGCGCGAAGGGGATCTCGCGGGTGGGGTTGTCGCCGCGCAGGTGGGTCTGCAGCTGCTGGCGCTGCTCGGTGCTCATCACGTCGAGCTCGACCTGCACCCGCACGACGCCGGGCAGGGCGCCGACCGCGGCGGTCACCCGCTCGGTGATGGTGTCCTTCATCGGGCAGCCGCTCACCGTGAGGTAGACCCCGACCCGGGCCGTGCCGTCCGGGTCGACGACGGCTGACTTGACCATGCCGAGCTCGGTGATGGGGCGGTGGATCTCCGGGTCCTGGACGGTCGAGAGCGCCGCCGTGAGCTGCTCGGAGCTGGGCAGGGTGGGGGAGCTCATTCGGTTCCTCGTCGCAGCGGGTGCCGGAGGGAGCCCCCGGCCGGTCTCAGGCTACGTCCGCTGCACCGAGCAGGGTCCGCCGCTGCACCGAGCAGGGTCCGCCGCTGCACCGAGCAGGGTCCGCCGCTGCACCGAGCAGGGTCCGCCGCTGCCCGCTCAGGACAGCCCGGCGATCGCCTCGGCGGTGGCGAGCACGCGCAGCGCGGTGTCGCGGTGCAGGTTCTCCACCATGCGCCCGTCGACGACGACGACGCCGCGGCCCTCGCGCTCGGCGGCGGCGAACGCGTCCACGACCTTGCGCGCCTGCTCCACCTCGGCCTCGGACGGTGCCCACACCCGGTTGGCCACCTCGACCTGCGACGGGTGCACGAGCGTCTTGCCGTCGAACCCGAGCTGAGCGCCCTGCACGCACTCCGCCTCGAACCCGGCCAGGTCCCGCACGTCGTTGTAGACGCCGTCCAGGGCGGCGACGCCGGCCTCCCGGGCCCCGAGCAGAGCGGTGGCGAGGTGGGGCAGCAGCGGCGCTCGGCCCGGCACGAGCGCGGCACGCAGCTCCTTGGCCAGGTCGTTGGTGCCCAAGACCAGCACCGACACCCGTTCGAAGGCGGCGATTTCCCGCACCGCGAAGATCGCCGCGGGGGTCTCCACCATCGCCCAGATGCGCGTGTCGCCGTCCAGGTGACGCTCGACCTCGGCCAGGTGCGCCGGCCCGCTCACCTTGGGCACGACGACCGCCGCCGGCCCGGCCGCCGAGGCCGCAGCCAGGTCGGCGGCGCCCCACGGCGTGTCCAGCCCGTTGCAGCGGATCGTGAGCTCGCGGCCGCCGTACCCACCGCTGCGGACGGCCTCGCAAGCCTGCTCCCGGGCTTGCTCCTTGGCGTCCGGCGCGACCGCGTCCTCCAGGTCGAAGATGATCGCGTCGGCGGGAAGGGTCCTGGCCTTCTCCAGCGCCCGGGCGTTGGAGCTCGGCATGTACAGGACCGAGCGCCGGGGCCGGACGTCCTCGGTCACAGGCCGGCCGTTCACAGGCCGCCCGTTCACAGGCCGTACGCCGCGGCCAGCTCCGGGTCCCGGGCGGCGAGCTGCGTCGCGAGCTCGAGGACCACCCGGCACTGCTTGACCGAGGCGTCGTCCTGCATCTTGCCGTCGATCATGACCGCGCCCGTGCCGTCGCCCATCTGCTCGATCACCCTCCTGGCCCAGGCGACCTCGCCCGGCTCGGGGGAGAAGACCTTCTTCGCGATGTCGATCTGCACCGGGTGCAGCGACCAGGCCCCGACGCAGCCGAGCAGGTAGGCGTTGCGGAACTGGTCCTCGCAGGCCACGACGTCGGAGATGTCGCCGAAGGGCCCGTAGTAGGCGTAGATGCCGTTCATCGCGCAGGCGTCGACCATCCGGGCGACGGTGTAGTGCCACAGGTCCTGCTGGTAGGTCGCCCGTGGCGCGTCCCGCTCCGGGTCGGGGTCGTCGCGCACGAGGTAGCCGGGGTGGCCGCCGCCGACCCGGGTGGTCTTCATCCGGCGGTCCGCCGCGAGGTCGGCCGGGCCCAGCGAGACGCCCTGCATCCGGGGGCTGGCCGCGCAGATCTGCTCGACGTTGGCCACACCGCTCGCGGTCTCCAGGATCGCGTGGACGAGGATCGGTCGGTGAACGCCGGCCTTGGCCTCGAGCTGTGCGAGCAGCCGGTCCACGTAGTGGATGTCCTCGGGCCCCTCCACCTTGGGCACGATCACCACCTCGAGCCGGTCCCCGATCTCGCTGACCAGCGTGGTGAGGTCGTCCAGCACCCAGGGGCTGTCCAGCGAGTTGACCCGGGTCCACAGCTGGGCGTCATCCAGATCGGCGGTGCGGCCCACCTCGACCAGGCCGGCCCGGGCCGCCTCCTTGTTGGACGCCTGCACGGCGTCCTCCAGGTTGCCCACCAGCACGTCCGCGCGGGCCGCGAGGTCGGGGACCTTGGCGACCATCTTGGCGTTGGAGGGGTCGAAGAAGTGCAGCATGCGCGACGGCCGCCAGGGCACCTCCCGCAGCGGCTCGGGGGCACCGACGGCGAGCGGGCGGAAGAAGTCCTTGGGGCTGCGCACGAGCCACAGGCTAGGCATGCCTTCCCGGGCGAGCCGACGCGGGTCCGCGGGACCGGTGCGCGCGCAACTACCGACGGTAGGCTGGAGGTCATGACCGCCCGCATCCGGCCGAGCACCGGGGAGCTCGCGGCCTGGCGGACCTTCCTGCGCGCGCACGCCCAGCTGACGCGCCGGCTCGAGGCCGAGCTCCTCGCCGAGCACGACCTGCCGCTCCCGTCGTACGACGTCCTGCTGCAGCTCGCCGAGGCACCCGGCGGCCGGCTGCGCATGACCGAGCTCGCCGACCGGGTGCTGCTCTCGCGTTCGGGGCTGACGCGGCTGGTCGACCGGCTCGCGCGGGAGGGCCTGGTGCAGCGGCAGGCCTGCCCGCAGGACGCGCGCGGCACCCATGCGGTGCTCACCGGCGCCGGCCGGGAGCGGCTGCGGGCCGCGGCGCCCACCCACCTGCGCGGCATCGCCGAGCACGTCACCGGCAAGCTCGACCCGGCCGAGGTGGCCACGCTGACCGCGCTGCTGGGCCGGCTCACCGGCGACACCGGCGCCGGACCGGCCGGCTGCGGCGTCACAGCGGGCTTGCTCTGACCCAGCCCGGAGCGCCGACCCGCCGTGCGGTGGCGCGGGATGCGCTCGGTGTCGGGGTGGCGGTGGGCACCTACGGCCTGTCGTTCGGTGCCGCCGCCGCGACGGCAGGGCTCACCGTCGCGCAGGCCTGCGCGCTGTCGCTGGTGATGTTCACCGGCGCCTCGCAGTTCGCCCTGGTGGGCGTGCTCGGCGCGGGGGGTGGCGTCACCGCCGGGGTGGCCGGCGCGGTGCTGCTCGGCACGCGCAACACGCTGTACGCCGTACGCCTTGCACAGCTGCTGCCGCTGCGGGGGCTGCGTCGGCTGCTCGGCGCCCACCTGACCATCGACGAGACCACCGCGACGACGACGGCCGCGCCGAAAGGCCTGGCTCCGGTGGCGTTCTGGACCACCGGGCTGTCGCTCTACGCCCTGTGGAACCTGACGACGCTGCTCGGCGCGGCCGGAGCCGCCCGGCTCGGTGACCCCGGCCGGCTCGGGCTGGACGCCGCCGTGCCCGCCGCCTTCCTGGCGCTGCTGTGGCCTCGGCTGCGCGCGTCCTCCGCCCGGCGTACCGCGCTCGCGGGTGCGCTGGTCGCCGTCGCCGCCGTGCCCGTCACCCCGGCCGGCGTCCCGGTGCTGCTCGCCGCAGTGGCCGTGCTGCCGGTGCTGCTCCGCCGCGACCGGAGCCGGCCGTGACCTGGCTGGCCGTCCTGCTCGCGGCCGCCGGCTGCCTCGCGCTCAAGCTGCTGGGCTGGTCGGTGCCGGCGCGGCTGCTTGCGGGTGACCGCCTCCGGCGGGGGACCGAGCTGCTGCCGGTCGCGCTGCTGGCCGGGCTCGTCGTGGTGCAGGCCGTGGGCGGCGACCGGTCGCTGGTGCTGGACGCGCGGGTCGCCGGCCTCGGCGTCGCGGCTCTCGCGCTGCTGCTGCGGGCACCGTTCCTCGTGGTCGTCGTCGCGGCGGCAGCGACCGCTGCGGTGCTGCGCGCCCTGTAGGAGCCGACCTGGAGGACCGGCTACCCGTGCTCCGTCTCGCCGGGGAACGGCTCGGACAGCCCGGCGGGCACCGGCTCCTCCTGGCGCTGCTGGGCCCGTCGCTTCTTGCGCTCGGCCCGCCGCTCGCGCTCGTCGCGCTTGTCCCGGGACGGCCTGTCGTAGGCCGCCTCGACCGTCCCCGGCGTGCTGCGGGCGACGACCTCTTCGGTCACCTCGCGTAGCTGCTCGCGCAGGAAGTCGCGGGTGGCGACCTCGCCGAGCGACGCGCGCAGCGAGGCGACCTCGCGGGCGAGGTACTCCACCTCGGCCATCAGCCGGGCGTTCTGCGCGCGGTCCTCGTCCAGGCTGATCCGGTCCCGGTCGGCCTGGCGGTTCTGCGCGAGCAGGATGAGCGGAGCGGCGTACGACGCCTGCAGCGACAGCAGCAGCGTCAGCAGGGTGTAGTTGAGCGCGCGCGGATCGAACTGCAGGCGCGTGGGCGCAAGAGTGTTCCAGGCCAGCCAGACCAGGCAGAACAGCGTCAGGTAGACCAGGAACCGGCTGGTGCCGAGGAAGCGCGCGATCCGCTCGCTGGTTCGCCCGAACGCCTCGGGGTCGTAGTGGGGGCGCAGGCTGCGTCGCGGGTCGACGGGCGTGTCCAGCCGCGGCCGGCGGCTGCGCTCAGCCACGGCTCACCGCCCGCGTGTCACGCCAGTCGGCCGGCAGCAGGTGGTCGAGCACGTCGTCGACGGTGACCGCGCCGAGCAGCCGCTGGTCACCGTCGACGACCGGTACGGCCACCAGGTTGTACGACGCCAGGTGACGCGTCACCGCGGACAGCGGGCAGTCAGGTGCGAGTGGGTCGATGTCGGTGTCGACGACGCTCGAGATGAGGGCGGACGGCGGCTCGCGCAGCATCCGCTGGAAGTGCGCCGTCCCGAGGTAGCGCCCGGTCGGCGTCTCGTACGGCGGCCGCACCACGTAGACCTGCGCCGCGAGGGCCGGCGACAGGTCGGGGTTGCGGACCGCTGCCAGAGCCTCTGCCACGGTGGCGTTCGGCGGCAGGATGACCGGCTCGCTCGTCATCAGCCCGCCGGCGGTGTCGTCGTCGAAGGCCAGGAGCTGGCGCACCGGACCGGCCTCGTCGGGCTGCATGAGGGCGAGCAGCCGCTCGGCCTCGGCCGGCTCGAGCTCGCCCAGCAGGTCGGCGGCGTCGTCGGGCGCCATCGCCTCCAGGACGTCGGCGGCGCGCTCGTCCTCCAGCCCGCTGAGCAGCTCGACCTGCTCGTCCTCGGGCAGCTCCTCGAGCACGTCGGCGAGCCGCTCGTCGTCGAGCGCCGCGGCGATCTCGCCCCGCCGTTTGTGGGACAGGTCGTGCAGGACCCCGGCGAGGTCCGCGGGGCGGAGCTTCTCGAAGACGGCGAGCAGGTTTGCCGCGCCCTGCCCGTCCTCCGGCAGGGAGAAGCCACTGACCTCGTCCCACTCGAGCACCAGCGACTCGGACCGGCGCCGGCGGCCGCCGCGTCGCACCGCCACTCTGGTGAGGAGCCAGTCGGTGCGGGTCTGCTCCATGGCGACGTCGACCACGGTCGCCTCCTCGCCGGTCTCCAGGACGGTGACGCGGCGGTCCAGCAGCTCGGCGAGCACGAGGGTCTCGCCGGGTCGGGTGTCGAAGCGCCGCAGGGACACGGTGCCGGTGGTCAGCACCACCGCCTCCGGGTCGATCGAGGTGACCCGGCCGATGGGGACGAAGATGCGGCGCCGGCTCTGGATCTCCACGGCGAGCCCGAGCACGCGCGGCGCGTCGCGGCCGATCCGCAGCGCGACGACGACGTCGCGGACCCGGCCCACCTGGTCGCCGTTGGGATCGAACACCGGCAGGCCGGACACGCGGGCGACGAACGCGCGCGTGCCTGTGCTCACCCCGGAAGGCTACTGGCCGGAAAGGCTTCCACGGCCCAGCACGGACCAGCGCAGCAGCAGCGCGCCGTCCTGCTCGACCAGGTGCAGCAGCTGGAGCGGCACGGGCCGGTCGAGCGCGGTGGCGACCATGCCCTGCGCGGCTCCGACAAGCGTCGGGGCCAGCGTCATGCACAGCTCGTCGAGCCGGCCGGCGGCCAGCAGGGCGCCGAGCAGCCGAGGGCCGCCCTCGCACAGCACCCGGGTCATCCCCCGGGCGGCCAGCGTGTCGAGGGCGGCCGGCAGGTCGACCTGCTGCACACCGGCGACCAGCAGGTCGGCCCGGGCAGCGAGGTCGGCGCGTCGTACGTCCGGCGCCGCCGCGCAGGTCACCACGAGTGGCCGGTTACCACCCTCGAACAGGCGCAGCCCCGGCGGCAGGTCGAGCCCGGCGCTGACGACGGCCAGGGCCGGTAGGTCGGAGCGGCCGCGGTCCCGTCGCCACGCCCGCAGCTGCTCGGGCAGCAGGAGCGGACCGTAGGCCTCGTGGCGGGCCGTCCCCGCGCCCACCAGGACGACGTCGGCGGCAGCCCGCAGGGTGCGCAGGGCAGCGCGGTCCGCGGCGCCGGTCAGCGGTGCGGAGCGGCCGTCGTGGGCGACGCCGCCGTCGGCGCTGAGCACCATCCCTCCGCGCACGTGGCGGCGCGGCGCGTCGGCGTACAGCTCGGTCAGGTCGAGAGCCGTCAGGTCACGCGCGGGCGGCGGCAGGAGACGGCGCACGTCGTGAGTCTGGACCCGGGCCGGGTCGGGTCGGGGGTGCCGCTCCGGATGTATGGCGCCTGCCCCCGCTGGGGTGGCGGTCGGGCCGCCCGGCCGACGCGCCGCGGTTCCCTGCAGCCGCCGCCGCCGCCACCACCGCGGGGGCAGGCCGCATACATGGGCAAGGGGTGTCCGCGCCGCCCCCTTCGGCGTCGACACTCGGTGCTGCGGCAGCATGGGTCGCCGCGCCGTCCGGGCGCCCGAGCTGGAGGTCAATCCGTGCCCGTCCTCGACCGCTTCCGCCTCGACGGCAAGGTCGCCGTCGTGACCGGTGCCTCCTCCGGCCTCGGTGTCGCCTGCGCGCAAGCCCTCGCCGAGGCGGGCGCGGACCTCGTGCTGGGAGCCCGCCGTGCCGACCGGCTGCAGGAGACGGGGGCGCTGGTGGAGGCCGCCGGGCGGCGCTTCGTCGCGGTGCCGACGGACGTCACGGACCCGGCCCAGTGCGACGCGCTGGTCGCCGCCGGCGTACAGGCCTTCGGCGGCGTGCACGTGCTGGTCAACAACGCCGGTTTCGGGTGGGCGAAGCCGGCGACCCGCGAGACGCCCGAGGAGTTCCGCAAGGTCGTCGACGTCAACCTGCACGGGCAGTACTGGATGGCGCAGGCGTTCGGCCGGGCCGCAAAGGACGGCGGGTCGATCATCAATGTCGCCAGCGTCCTCGGCATCCACCCCGGGATGCTGCCGCAGGCGGCGTACTCCGCGTCCAAAGCCGGGCTGATCGGTCTCACCCGCGACCTGGCCGCACAGTGGACCGGCCGCAAGGGGATCCGCGTCAACGCCGTTGCCCCGGGCTACTTCCCGACAGAGATGACCGACCAGATGGACGACAGGGAGGCGCAGTTCGTCAAGGCGGTCACCCCCGCGGGGCGCCTGGGCGACCCGGGCGAGCTCGCGTCGGTCGTGGTCTTCCTCGCTGGGGACGCGGCGTCGTACGTCACCGGCGTGACGCTGCCGGTCGACGGCGGCATGACCATGCCCTGACGTCTCCCTCCGGGCTCAGGAGAGTGCGTCCCCTCGTCACTGCACCACCGCTGTTCATCCCGTCCGCTGATCGGCGAGCAGCGCGGCTGTCTCGCGTGCGCAACCCCAGGACAGGGTCACCCCGCTGCCGCCGTGCCCGTAGTTGTGCACGCATCGGGCGCCGCCGATCTGTTCGACCTCCAGCCGCACACTCGACCGCCCGGGTCGCAATCTCCTCCGCGACGGGGGGGGTCGGCTCCAGGTCTTCGTCGTCCTCCACCAGGGTGCCGCCGAGCACGACATGCTCGGCGTGGGGCCAGTACGCCGTCCATGCCGGCCCGGGCAGGGTCGCCCAGAACGCAGCGGCGAAGCCCCCGGGCAGCTCCCCGGGCGCGCACCGTTCCAGGCAGGGCGGTGGCGAACCAGCCTGTCGGCTCGCTAGTCGCCCACGGCGCAGGGCCACCCCGTGCCCTGCATGGCGGCCAGCGCGGTGAACGCCTCGATACCGACCCGCTCACGAACCCCAGCTGGCTCATCGGCAGGCGCGAGACTGGGCCCGATCATCGCCGAGGCCACCGCAGACGTTGTCGCCGATGGAGCCAGGTGAGTGCGCATCTGCACCCGCAACCCCTGCTCGGCCAGGAGACGCCGGTGGTCAGGCCGATGACACCAGCCCCGAGCACCACGACGTCCGGGCGCCGTTTCGCCATTCCACCGGCTCCTTTCACAGCACCGCGCGTGGCCTGACCGGCATTTGCTCCGTTGTCCATGTCTCCGGCGAAGCCGTCAGCGGTCGGTCCGGCCCCAATAGGCCCTGGTCTTGGCGATGTTGCCGCACCGGGCCATGGGGCACCACTGGCGACGCCCCGGTCGGGAGGCATCGACGAACAGCAGCTGGCAGTCCGTGGCCGCACTCCCACACCCGGGCTCGCAGCGGTCCGGTGAGCAGCGCGATCCCCTCCCGGGCGATGTGCGCGAGTGCCTGGTCCACGCTCACGACCGGCAGCACAGCCGCACCGGAGACATCCATCCCCACAGGGAGCACGGGACCCTGCGCGAGGAGGTTCAGCACCTCGACGTCGCGAGGACGAAAGCGCCCTACTGTCGATCCGTGTCGAACACGGCCCCGATCCGTCGCCTGCAGCTCCAGGCCGCCGACGCCAACCGGGTCACCGCGGCTCCGGTCCGATCCGGCGACGAAGCCGTCGAGCGAGACGGACCTGTGACAGGTAGCCCGGGCCAGGCCTGAACCTCCGCCAGTGTCTACGGTGTCGACATTCGGGGTTCAGACTAGACATGGCAGCAGAGGAGGCGCAAGCCATGCCGACGGAACCCGCTCACAGCGGCAGTGAGGTTCGCCGCTACCACCACGGCGACCTGTCCGCCGCGCTGGTCACGGCGGGGCTCGAGCTCGCCCGCAGCGGCGGCCCGGACGCCATCGGCCTGCGCGAGATCACCCGCGTCGTCGGCGTCACCCCGAACGCGGCCTACCGGCACTTCACCGACCGCGCCGCCCTGGTCCGCGCCGTGGCGGCCCGCGCCCAGCAGCAGGTCGCACTGGCGATGGAGTCCCGCATGGCCGAAGCCGACACCGAGTCGGACCCCGGCCGGCGGGCCAGGTTGCGGCTGCGCGCCGTCGGCCTGGCCTACATCGCCTTCGCCGTCCACGAACCCGGCTGGTTCCAGCTCGCGTTCTACACCCATGACCAGTTCGCCGACACCACCGACCCCGACGCCACCGGCCACGCCGGCGCGCCGCCCTACCAGCTACTCGTCACCGCTCTGGACGACCTCGTGACCACCGGCGTCCTGCACCCCGACCGTCGGCCGCATGCCGAATGGGCCTGCTGGGCTGCTGTCCACGGCCTGTCCGAGCTCGCCACCCGAGGCCCGCTGCGCGACCAGGACCCCGCCACCGTCGAACAGCTCGCCCACTACGTCGTCGACCGCGCCATCACCGGGGTCGTCGCCGACGACATCACGGCGTAGCAACAGCCAGGCGTACGCCGCGCCCGTCGTACGCCCTCAGCCGCTGCCCGGCGACGCCAGTCGCTGGGGCCGATCCGCCGGCCGGACCGGTAGGCGTGCCGGGGTCGTCGCGGGGGTGGGTACCGGCGGAGCGGCGCCGGAGCTGTCCGGCAGCGGCACCAGCTCACCCGTCGGCGTGAGCACCAGCACCGTGCTCTCCCGAAGCCAGCGCGCGGGCTGCTGCTCGCCATCGGGCGCGTTGAGCCGCTGGGCGTGCAGCAGCGGCACCACCCGTTCCCACTCCGCGCTGCCGGGCTCCACGCGGGACACCAAGGCGACCCAGCGCACGAGCAGGGCCTCCTGGCTGTCCTTGCCTCCGCGCACCCCGACGACGGCGCGGCCCGCCTCCAGCGCTGCCGGCAGTGGCTGCTCGCTGCCACCGGTGACGACGTAGGCCCGCCCGTCGTGCCACAGATGCCAGACCGGCATCGCACGCGAAGCGCCCTGCGGGCTGACCCACACCAGTCGCGAGCGCCGGGTCGCCTCGTCGACCAGGGCCAGGGTCACGGCAGACACGGGGTCACGGCTGACATCATGGGCCGGTGGCGGTCGGGCAGGAGCAGCGGTCTCCTGCCGGTGCGCTCGGCCGGCCGCCGGGCACCGACGCGGTGCTGATGGCGGTGGCCCTGGTTGCCGTCAGCACCAGCGGCCCGCTGATCGCCGCCACCGCCGCTCCCGCGCTGGCCATCGCGTTCTGGCGCAACGCCATGGCCAGTGCCGTCCTCGTCCCGACCGTGCTGGTGCGCTGCCGAGAGGAGCTGCGCGCCCTCGACCGGCGCGAGCGCCGGCTCGCCCTGCTCGCCGGCCTCCTGCTCGCGCTGCACTTCGCCACCTGGATCCCCGCGGTCGGCCTCACCTCGGTCGCCAGCGCCACCGCGCTGGTCGCCACCCAGCCGGTGTGGGTCGCGCTGCTGGCGGCCGCACGCGGCGAGCGGGTCGGCGGACGGGTGTGGTGCGGCATCGCGGTGGCCGTCGTCGGCGCGGTGCTGCTCACCGGGGTGGACCTGCGGGTCAGCGGCCGGGCGCTGCTCGGGGACGGCCTGGCAGTGCTGGGTGGCATGTTCGCCGCGGCGTACATGACGGCCGGTGGAGAGGTACGGCGCAGCGTCTCCACGACCACGTACACGGCGCTGTGCTACTCCACCACCTCGGTCCTGCTGCTCGTGGTCTGCCTGGTCGGCCGGCAGGACCTGGGCGGCTACGCAGCCGGGGACTGGGTCAAGCTGGTTGCCCTCACCGCGGGCGCCCAGCTGCTCGGGCACTCGCTGTTCAACCGGGTGCTGCGCACCACGAGCGCCACCGTGGTCAGCCTGTCGATCCTGCTCGAGATCCCCGGTGCCGCCCTCATCGCGGCGCTGTTCCTGGGCCAGCGGCCCCCGCTGCTCGCGCTGCCGGCCGCGCTGCTCCTGCTGGCCGGTCTGGCCCTGGTCATCCGCGCCGGCAGCAGGGGCACCGAGGCCAGCCTGCCGGTGGAGTAGGCGCCGGTCCGGCTGCCCCCGGCTCAGGTCGCCGGTGGGAGACTGCGCGAGCGAGGCGGGACCACGTCGTACGCCGACACTGCCTGCGACCCAAGATCTGTGACCCGACAACCTGTGTGGCAGGAGCGACATGGCACGCCTGGCCGGCACCGAGGGCCTCAACGAGGTCCAGCAGGAGATCGTCTCGACGGTCCGCGGGTTCGTGGACAAGGAGATCCTGCCGCACGCGACCGAGCTCGAGCACAAGGACGAGTTCCCCGACGCGATCGTCGAGGGGATGAGGGAGATGGGGCTGTTCGGCCTCATGATCCCGGAGGAGTACGGCGGTCTCGGCGAGTCCCTGCTCACCTATGCGCTCGTGGTCGAGGAGATCGCGCGCGGCTGGATGAGCGTGTCGGGCGTCATCAACACGCACTTCATCGTCGCCTACATGATCCGCCAGCACGGCACCACGGAGCAGAAGGAGCGGCTGCTGCCGCTCATGGCCACCGGCGAGGTGCGCGGCGCGTTCTCGATGTCCGAGCCGGGCTGCGGATCCGACGTCGCGGCGATCCGCAGCAAGGCGGTCAAGGACGGTGAGGACTACGTCCTGGACGGGCAGAAGATGTGGCTGACCAACGGCTCGCGTGCCGGCGTCGTCGCGACGCTGGTCAAGGTGGAAACCGGCGAGGAGTCCGTCTACCGCAACATGGCCACCTTCCTGGTCGAGAAGGAGCCCGGTTTCGGCGAGCAGCACGGGCTCACCATCCCCGGCAAGATCGACAAGATGGGATACAAGGGCGTCGAGACCACCGAGATGATCATGGAGGGCCTGCGCCAGCCGGCGACCGCGATCCTGGGTGGCGAGGCCGGCCTCGGACAGGGCTTCTACCAGATGATGGACGGTATCGAGCTCGGCCGGGTCAACGTCGCCGCCCGCGCCTGCGGCATCTCCCTCCGGGCCTTCGAGCTCGCTATCGCCTACGCCCAGCAGCGCTCGACGTTCGGCAAGCCCATCGCCCAGCATCAGGCGATCGCGTTCAAGCTGGCGGAGATGGCCACCAAGGTCGAGGCCTCGCACGCCCTGATGGTCAACGCCGCCCGGCTCAAGGACGAGGGCAAGCGCAACGACGTCGAGGCGGGGATGGCCAAGCTGCTCGCCAGCGAGTACTGCGCCGAGGTCACCCAGGACTCCTTCCGGATCCACGGCGGCTACGGCTACTCCAAGGAGTACGAGATCGAGCGGCTCATGCGCGAGGCGCCGTTCCTGCTGATCGGCGAGGGCACCTCGGAGATCCAGAAGACCATCATCAGCCGCGGGCTGCTCAAGGAGTACAAGCTGCGCGGCTGAGCTTCCCGTCGTACGCCGGGCCGCGGTCCTCACGGTCGACCGGGCGCCGTCCACGAGGCCGTCACTAGGCTTGCCCGGTGGAGGGCGACAGCGTGCTGCTGCAGGTCGAGGAGCACCTGCTCAGCGTGTTCGGCCCGGACAGCGGCCGGGCGAGCGTGTCCTTCCTCGGGACCGAGCGCGTGGACGTGCTGCGCTTCGGGCCGGACCCGGACGGGCTGGTGCGCTACGTCACGCTGGGCATGTCGCGGGCGCCGATGGTGGACGCCGCCGCCGAGCTCGTCAGCTCGGACGGCCCCCGCGCCGAGCTGGTGCTGTCGCTGCACGGCGCCCACGACAGCGTGCTGCCCCGGCTGGCCGTGCTGGCGGCGAGCCCCGCGGTCGAGGGGGTGGTCCTGGGTGCCGGCGCCGGTGTAGACCTCGGCGAGGCACTGTGGGACGGCTCGTGGTTCACGGCCGTCCTGGTGGGAGAGCCGGGCGGTCTGGTGCCCGACCTCGATCTCGAGGGCGCAGAGCCGGTCCGCTTCCTGCCTCTGCTGCCGATGACGCCGGCGGAGGCGGCCTGGAAGCGCGTGCACGGCGCGCAGGCCCTCCAGCAGCGCTGGCTCGAGGCCGGCCTGGACCTGCGCGACCAGGCGCGGCGGCAGGCCCCGCTCGACCGGCCGGCGTGATGCCGGTGTCCTCGACGCTGGTCGGTCGTATGCGGGCCCAGGCCGACCAGTGCAACCTGCACGGCAGCTCCCTGACCGCGGCGCTTCTCGGCGGAGCGGCCCGCGACCTCGAGGCCGGCGGTGTCGTCGCAGAGCTGCTCGGGCCCCTCGCCTGCGCACCCGCGGGCAGCGTCCCCTCGCTGCGACTGGCCGGGGCGCTGCACCGCCTGGTGCTGGAGCGGCGGGCCCCCGCCCTCGCCCTGCACTACCCCAGCGTCGGCGGGACGGCCCCGGTCCTCGACGTCTGGCCGGCAGCCAGGGACGCGGTCGAGGAGCACCTGGCTGCGCTGCGCGGGCTGGTGGCGCGGCCGATGCAGACCAACGAGGTCGGCCGCAGCGCCGCCCTGTTCGGCGGGCTGGTGCACGTCACGGGCGCGTCCGGCCTGCCCGTACGGCTGCTGGAGGTCGGTGCCAGCGCCGGGCTCAACCTGCGCGTGGACCGCTTCGCCTACCGGATCGCCGGGCGGCTGCGGGGCGACCCTGCCTCGCCGGTGCTGCTCGACGAGCCCTGGCGCGGGCAGCACCCCGTCGGGGAGCTCGAGGTGGTGGACCGGTCGGGCTGCGATCCCGCCGCACTGGACCCGCTGACCACCGACGGCCGCCTCACCCTCACGTCGTACGTCTGGGCCGACCAGCTGGCGCGGCTCGAGCGGCTGCGCGGCGCCCTGCAGGTCGCGGTCGACGTACCGGCGAGCGTCGAGCGCGCGCCGGCGAGCGAGTTCCTGCGGCGCGAGCTGGCCGAGCTGCGGCCGGGCGTCGCGACGGTGGTGTGGCAGAGCGTGGTGCGGCAGTACATGTCGCCCCAGGAGCGCGCCGACGTCGACGCCCTGCTCGCGGCGGCCGGCGCGCGGGCGACGCGCAGCGCACCGCTGCATCGGCTGTCCATGGAACCCGAGCGGACCGACGGGGACTCCTACACCTTCCTGCTCGAGCTCACCTCCTGGCCCGGCGGCGCCCCCCGGGTGATCGCGGACTGCCAGGGCCACGGGCCCCCGATCCGCTGGCGCTAGCGTCGGAGGCCGGCGGCAGGCAGAGACTCAGGGAGACGACGTGCAGTTCGGCCGGTACTACGAGGAGTTCGAGGTCGGCGCCGTCTACAAGCACTGGCCCGGCAAGACGGTCACGGAGTACGACGACCACCTGTTCTGCCTGCTCACCATGAACCACCACCCGCTGCACCTGGACGCCAACTACGCGGGCACCACCCAGCAGGGCCGCAACGTCGTCGTGGGCAACTACGTCTACTCGCTGCTGCTCGGGATGTCGGTCGCGGACGTCTCCGGCAAGGCGATCGCCAACCTCGAGGTCGAGTCGCTCCGGCACGTCTTCCCGACCTTCCACGGCGACAGCGTGTACGGCCAGACCGAGGTGCTCGCCAAGACGGAGTCCAGGAGCAAGGACGACCGCGGCGTCGTGCAGGTCGAGACCAAGGGCTACAACCAGGACGGCGTGCTGGTGTGCGTCTTCCGGCGCAAGGTGATGGTGCCGAAGCGGTCGTACGGCGACGCCCACGGCGGCGAGCAGCCCGGCCGGCCCGAGCCGCGGGAGTAGAGCGCGCAAAGGCCCGCGAAACGGCGCTGCTCCGGGCACACTGGCCGTATGAGCGCTGTCGTGGTCGTCATCGTCGTTGTCCTGCTCGCCGCCGTCGTCGTCGCCGGCGGCGGCCTCGACCGGACCCGGCGCCGCCGTCGTACGGTCGTCGTCGAGCGGCCGGTCCGCCGGGTCGTCGAGCAGGTGCCCGTCGAGCGGGTGCCCGTCGAGCGGGTCGAGCAGGTGCCCGTCGAGCGGGTCGAGCCGGTGGAGCGCCGCATCGTCGAGTAGGCCTCGACCGCACGGCGACCGGCCTGACCGGCCCTTGACCACGACCCCAGTGAGGCGCACGGTCTGGTCATGACGTTGCCTCCCTCGTGCCCGCGGTGCCCCGGTCGGCTGCGGGCGCCCGGGCTGATGTCGAGCACCTGGGAGTGCGAGCGGCACGGAGCGGTCCCGCCGCTGCACCTCTCGCCGCGCGTGGCCCCGGAGCTGCTCGCGGCGACGGCTGCGCGGTCCGGCGTCCCGGTGTGGTCCCCGGTCCCACTGCTCGCCGGCTGGTCGGTGACCGGTCTGGCCGCCGCCGGCGACGAGCGCAGCCGGCTTCGGGCCAACCTGCTGGCGCTCAGCGGTCCCTCGCCGCTCGGCGGACCCGCCGACCTGCTGCTGATCGCCGAGGAGCCCGGTGTGGGCCTGGGAGCCCGCTATGCCGGGATCGACCAGCCCGATCCTGGCGCGGTCACCGGCGGTCCCCCGGACGCCAAGCTCGAGGCGGCCGGGCATCCCACCGCACTGTGGCGCTGTGCGAGCGCACCGGACCGGATGGCGTTCGTCGGTGAGGCGATGGGGGTCTGGCTGTGGGTGGTGCTCTGGCCACCGGCAGCCGAGCTCGTGCTGCTGGAGCACCTCGCGCTGCACGACCTGCGCCACGACGCCCACGCCGCCACGGTGCTGCCGGTCGGGCCGCCGACGCGCCGCCTCACCGCGGCCTGAGAGCGGGGTCACCCGGCTGCGACAACAGTCGCGGCTCACCGGCGTCGATCCTGGGCAGCGTGCGGACCGTCCTGCTGCTCGCTGCCCTCTGGGGCAGCCTCTGCCTGCTGCTGCTGCGCGGCTGGTGGCAGGGGCGACAGTGGCCCGTCGCGACGCGGAGCTGCACCATCTGCTCAGGGGCCGGCTGCTCCCGCCGCAGGCCGGCCGCCCCCCGGCCTGGACGGTGCGGCTCAGTACGCCGTCGGGTGGGTGAACGTCAAGCCGGCCAGCCGGACCGGCGGTTCGTACGGCGTGACGAACAAGCGGCCCGGTCGCGCGGTCGGGCCCCGCCAGTAGCCTGGCCGCTGCCTGCTCGCAGCCCGCGCCACCACTCTGCCCTCCGGAGGGAAGCACCGCTGTGCCCGCCCGCCGGATCGACCTGCACACGCACTCCACCGCCTCGGACGGCACCAGCACGCCGGCCGAGCTGGTGCGCGCGGCGCGGGCGGCCGGGCTCGACGTCCTCGGCCTCACCGACCACGACACGACAGCCGGCTGGGCCGAGGCATCGAGCTCGCTGCCCGCCGGGCTGTCCCTGGTACGCGGCGCTGAGATCTCCTGCGTGCGCCAGGGCGTGAGCCTGCACCTGCTGGCCTACCTGTTCGACCCGGCCGAACCGGTCTTCGCCGCCCGCAGGCGGGAGCTGCGCGACTCACGTGTCGGCCGGGCCGAGCAGATGGTCCGCCGGCTCGCCGCCGACGGCGTGCCCGTCAGCTGGCCGCAGGTCCGCCAGCTCGCGGACGGCACGGTCGGACGGCCGCACGTCGCGCAGGCCCTGGTCGCCGCGGGGGTCGTCGGCTCGGTGTCGCAGGCCTTCACGGCCGAGTGGGTCGGCACGCACGGCCGCTACTGGGTGCCCAAGCTCGAGCTCGACGTGCTCGACGCCGTCGGTCTGGTGCTCGGCGCCGGCGGCGTCCCGGTCTTCGCGCACCCGGCGGCCGCGACCCGCGGGCGCACGGTGGGAGACGAAGCGATCATGGCCATGGCGGCGGCCGGGCTGGCCGGGCTGGAGGTCGACCACGCCGACCACGACGAGGCCGCCCGCCGGCACCTACGGGGGCTCGCCGCCGAGCTGGGGCTGCTGACCACCGGCTCGAGCGACTTCCACGGCAGCAACAAGACGCTCGCGCTCGGCGCCCATCTCACGACCGGTCCGGCGTACGACGAGATCGCGGGCCGGGCGAGCGGCGTCCCGGTCGTGACCGGGTGAGGCTGTTCGACCCGACGGTGTTCGGCGAGGTGGTCGTCACCCTTGCGGTGATCATGGATCCGCTGGGCAACATCCCGCTGTTCCTCGGCCTCACCGGCGGCCGCAGCAACAAGGCCCGGCGCCGGCTGTCCTGGCAGGCCGTGCTGGTTTCGCTGTTCGTCATCTCGCTGTTCGCGGTGCTCGGCCAGCAGATCCTGGCCTACCTCGGCATCGGGATCCCCGCGCTGCAGGGCGCCGGTGGGCTGCTGCTGACCATCGTCGCGCTCGAGCTGCTCACCGACAGAGCAGAGGACCCGGCAGAGGTCCGCGACGTCAACGTCGCGCTGGTCCCGCTCGGGACGCCCCTGCTGGCCGGGCCGGGCGCCATCGTGGCCACCATCGTGTTCGTCCAGCAGGCCGACCGGTTCGGACAGTTCACCGCCATCGGTGCCGGGATCGTTGCCGTGCACCTGCTGGTCTACCTGTCGCTGCGCTTCAGCGTCGGCATCACCCGGCTGATCCGCGAGGCCGGCATCGTCCTGCTGACCCGCATCTCGGGCCTGCTGCTGTCCGCCATCGCGGTGCAGCTGCTGGCCGACTCGGTGAGGGGCTTCATCGCCGCAAAGGGGTAGAACGTTCCTATGACCCCATCGCGCCTGCTGGTGCTGCCCCTGTTCGCGGTGGCCTGGACCGGTGCCGGACTGTCGCTGGCGGCGCCGGCCCAGGCCACGACCGTCGACGACGTGGTCCGCTCGCTGCGGTCCACCCCTGTCTACGTCGACCCGCAGGCCGAGCTGCGCACGGAGGTGGACGCCAAGCAGATCGGGGACGCCATCCAGAGCGGCACGGCCCAGGTCTTCGTCGCCGTCCTGCCGTCCGCGGCGGCCCGCAACAGCGGGGGCCTGCGGCAGGTCGCGCTCCGGATCGACCAGCAGCTCGGCGCCGGTTCGGTCCTGCTCGCCGTGGCGGGCAAGGAGTTCACCGGCGTTGCCGGGCCGTCCTCCGGCCTGTGCTCCGGCGAGGCCGGGCGCATCATGGGCAACCACGACGATGCCGGAGACGTCGACGGCTCGTTCACCTCGGCCGTGAGCGAGGTGCAGAAGACCGCGGGCCAGGGCTCGGCCGGCCGGTGCAGCAGCGGCAACGGCGCCGGCAGCAGCAGCGGCGACACCGGTGGCGGGAGCGGCGGGGCAGTGCTGCTGGGGCTGCTCGCCCTCGTCGCGGTCGGTGGCGGGGCGTTCCTGTACACCCGGTCCCGCCGTCGGCGGATCAACGAGCTCGAGGGCGCCCGGGCCGACGTCGAGTCCCTGTACAACCGGCTCGGCAACGACGTCTCCACCCTGTCGGCCGGTGAGGACGCCACCGCCCGACAGGCCCTCGCCGACGCGTCCGAGCGCTACAGCGCCACCGGCGCGCTGCTGTCGAAGTCCGACACCCCCGGCGAGTTCGCGGCGGCCCGGCGTACGGCGATCGAGGGTCTCACCGCCGCGCGGGTGGCCCGCGCCGCCCTGGGTCTGGACCCGGGCCCGGAGATCCCGCCGCCTCCCGGCGCCGGGCCGCAGCTGACCGACCGCCAGACCATGCGGGTCGGCGACCGCGACGTCGACGGGTCGCCGGAGTACGAGCCGGGCCGGTCCCACTACTTCGGCGGCGGCATGCTCGGTGGCCGGATGGTTCCCGGCGGCTGGTACAGCTTCCCGTTCTGGGAGACCATGCTGATGGGCAGCGTGCTCACCGGCGGCTTCGGCGGCGGCGGCATGTTCGGCGGCGGCTGGGGTGGCGGCGGCTACGAGCGCGGCTACGAGGAGGGCGCCGAGGACGCGGGCGACAACCGCGGAGACTCCGGCGGCGGCTCCGGTGACTGGGGCGGCGGCGGCGGAGGCTTCGGTGACTGGGGCGGCGGCGGCGGAGGCGGCGACTGGGGCGGCGGTGGCGGGGGCGACGGCGGCGGCGGCTGGTAGCCGCCCGTCCACAGGCCGGCGGGGCCTGCGCCATCCTGACGGTCCCGTCCGCCAGGATGGGAGCGTGGACGGACAGCTGGAGATGGCGGGCATGCCCCGCCGGCTGTTCGCCTGCACCCCGTCCCGGTTGACGACCTGGCTGGACTGCCCCCGGCGCTACCGCATGACCTATCTCGACCGGCCGGCACCGCCCAAGGGCTCCCCCTGGGGGCACAACACCGTCGGCGCCGCGGTGCACCTGGCGCTGGCCCGCTGGTGGGACCTGCCGCGCCGCCAGCGGACCCCGTCGGCGGCCCGCGCGCTGGTCGACCGCGGCTGGTCCCGCGAGGGGTCCCCCGATGGCTTCCGGGACGAGCAGATGGCGCAGCGGTGGCGTGGGCTGGCCGGCGACATGGTCGAGCGCTACGCCGGCACCCTCGACCCCGACGACGAGCCGGTGGGCGTCGAGCGCACCGTCGCGACCCGCAGCGGCACGTTGGCCGTGAGCGGCCGGGTGGACCGGGTCGATCTGCGCGGGGAGGACCTGGTGGTCGTCGACTACAAGACCGGCCGCCACGTCCTGACCACCGACGACGCACGCGGCTCGCTCGCCCTCGCCCTCTACGCGCTCGCCTGCAGCCGCACCCTGCGCCGGTCGTGCCTGTCCGTCGAGCTGCACCACCTGCCCACGGGCCGCGTCGTCCGCTGGGACCACACCGAGCAGTCGCTCGCGCGGCACCTGGCGCGGGCCGACGCCATCGGGGCCGAAGCCGTCGCGGCAGCGGAGGCGCTGCTCGCCGGCGGCGACCCCGAGCGGCTCTTCCCCGCCCGGCCCGGTCGGCTGTGCGCCTGGTGCGACTTCTCCCGGCACTGCCCGCAGGGGCGCGAGGCAGCAGCCGCGAAGCAGCCGTGGGACGGCCTCGCACAGGAGCGCGAACCACCTTCCCGGGGCGCGACGACGTGAGCGCCGTCGAGATGCGGCGGGGCTGGCCGAGCGCCAAGGCCGCGGCGTTCGAGGAGTCGGTCATCCGGGAGATGAGCCGGCTGTGCGCGGCCTCGGGCGGTGTCAACCTCGCGCAGGGCTTCCCCGACTTCCCCTGCCCGCCCGAGCTCAAGGAGGCCGCCAAGGCGGCCATCGACGCAGACGTCAACCAGTACGCCGTCACCTGGGGCGCCAAGGACTTCCGGGACGCGATCGCCGCCAAGGTCGAGCGCACCTACCCGGGCTGGGCCGTCGACCCCGAGACCGAGCTCTGCGTCACCTGCGGCTCGACCGAGGCGATGATCGCCACGCTGCTCGCGACGGTCGACCCGGGCGACGAGGTCGTCGTCTTCGAGCCGTTCTACGAGAACTACGGGCCCGACGCCGTCCTGTCCGGCGCCACCCCCCGGTTCGTCCGGCTGCACGAGCCGGACTGGTCGATCGACGAGGCCGAGCTGCGGGCAGCCTTCTCCGACCGCACCCGCGCGATCATCGTCAACACGCCGCACAACCCGACCGGCAAGGTCTTCCGGGCCGCCGAGCTCGCTCTCATCAGCGAGCTGTGCCAGCGCCATGACGCGCTGTGCCTCACCGACGAGATCTACGAGCACATCACCTACGACGCCGAGCACGTGCCGCCGGCGAGGGTGCCCGGCCTCGAGGACCGCACGGTCACGATCAGCGCGCTGTCCAAGACCTACGCCGTCACCGGCTGGCGGGTCGGCTGGGCGGTCGCGCCTCCGGAGGTCATCTCGGCGGTGCGCAAGGTCCACGACTTCCTGACGGTGGGTGCCGCCGCGCCGCTGCAGGCCGCCGGAGTGGCTGCGATGGGCCTCCCGGCGTCGTACTACACGGCCATGGCGGTCGCGTACCGAGGCCGCCGTGACCTGCTCTGCGGGGTCCTCACCGAGGCCGGCTTCACCTTCCGGGTGCCGGACGGGGCCTACTACGTGCTGTGCGGCACCGGCGACCTCGACCCGGCGCAGGACTCCAGCGCGTTCGCGCGGCGGCTCGTGGTGGACCCCGGCGTCGCCGTGGTGCCCGGAACGTCGTTCTACCGCGACCCCCGCGACGGCGCCGGGCTGGTGCGCTTCGCGTTCCCCAAGCGACCCGAGACGCTCCGCGCCGCCGCGGAGCGGCTGGCCACGCTGGCTCGCTGACCGGCGGTCAGCCGGCGCCGAGCCGCTGCTTGGCCGCCTTGACCTGCGGGCCGTGTCGGAGCCGCTCAGGCACCACCAGCAGCCCGTGGCGGAAGGCCAATCCGGCTGCGGTCGCGGCGAGGTCGGTCGTCGGCAGCCCGGGCAGGCAGTACAGCCGGCGGGCCCAGCGCGGCAGCATCGCGAAGGCGGCGGCCGCGAGCGCCACCCAGGCGGGCCGGGCCGGCGTACCCAGCCGCACCAGCGCGGGCATGGGCGGCCACAGCACGAACGTCGCGGCCCGGCGCGCCTCCGCCGTCACCCGCAGCCGCGGGAGCTGCTCGGCGAAGTAGTCGCCGAGCGCCCGGACCGAGTCCGGCACGGTGGCGGGGTCCAGACCGACCAGAGTCGCGGCCCGGAGCTGCTCGCGGTAGTAGCGGTCCCGCTCGTCCGCCGACAGCCGCAGCCCGCAGCGCACAGCGGTGGACAGGAACGACTCGACCTCCACGCAGTGCACCCAGCGCAGCAGTGCAGGGTCGGACACGCGGTACGCCGTCCCGCTCTCCGGCTCCACCCCCGCCAGCGGGCGGTGGATGCCGCGCACCCGGGCCGCTGCGCGCTCGGCCTCGGCGGTCGTGCCGAAGGTCGTGGTGCTGATGTAGTCGGCGGTGCGGAACAGCCGTCCCCACGGGTCGCCGCGGAAGTCGCTGTGCTGGGCGACGCCGGACATGGCGAGCGGATGCACCGCCTGCAGCAGCAGGGCCCGCAGGCCGCCCAACGCCATCGAGGGGTCGGCGTGCACGCGCCAGCTGATGCTCTCGGGGCCGTAGATGCCGGGATCCGCCGGGGCTGGGCTGGTGTCGGTCATCTCCCCGAGCGTCGCACGTGTCGCCCCGTCCGGCGCGTTGGGAGACGATGCCCTCATGTCCTACGTCGCGATCAACGTCCTGTCCGTGCCGCCCGGTGCCGCGAGCACCCTCGAGGAGCGCTTCGCGGCGCGCCAGGGCGCCGTGGACGCCGCCGCGGGCTTCGAGCACTTCGAGCTGCTGCGGCCGGTCGAGGGGACGACGGACTACCTCGTCTACACGCGCTGGCGCAGCGAGGCCGACTTCCGGGCCTGGCGCGACTCGCAGGCCTTCGGCCAGGGGCACGCCGAGGCGAGCAGGCAGCCGGACTGGGAGGGGCAGCGCCCAGCCGCCTCGGGCTCCACCGTCTGGGCCTTCGAGGTGGCCCAGCAGTCCGACGGGGTGCCGGCGCAGCCCTGAGCGCCGCCGGTCAGGGTGCGGCGGCCCAGAACTCGAGCAGCGCGGCGACGGTCGGCGCCGGGTTCTCCACGGCCGGTGAGTGCTGGGCATGCGGCACCGCGACGTGGCGGGCCGACAGCCGGACCGCCATCTCGCCCTGCAGGGTGGGCGTCCATGCGTCGTCCTGCTCCCCGTGCAGCACCAGCACCGGCACGCCGGTGGCCGCGAGCTCGGCCACCCGGTCCGGCTCCGTGGTCAGGGCGTCGGCCATGGCGACCAGCCCGGTCGGGGAGCTGGCCACGAAACGGGCCCGCAGGAAGGCTCTGACCGCGGCGGGCTGCGCGTCGCGGCGCGGGTCGGGCAGGCCGTCCAGCACGTCGGCGACCCCCTCGATCCCGACACTGTCGAGCAGTACGGCGAGCGCCGGCAGCAGGTCGACGCGCGGTCCACGCAGCCCGGCCGGTCCCGAGCCGATCAGGGTGAGCGTCCGCACCGCGCCAGGGCGGCCCAGCACGGCGGCGCGGGCGACCAGACCGCCGAAGCTGTGGCCGACCAGGTGGACCGGTCCGTCACCGAGAGCGTCCAGCGCCGCGAGCAGGTCGGCGGCCAGGGCGTCCACGCCGTACGCCGCTGGGTCGTCCGGTCCGGGCGACTCGTACTGACCGCGCTGGTCCAGCGCCACGACCCGGTGGCCGGCACTGGACAGCGGCCCGAGCAGCAGTCGGAAGTCCTCCTTGCTGCCGCTGAAGCCCGGCACGAGCACGATGGTTGGCCCTCGCCGGCCACCGGCGGGCTCGACGTCGAGGACGGCCAGCGCACCTCCCGGCACGGTGACGGTGGCGCGGCGCACCTGCGCCGGCAGGCCGAGGCCGGTCGTCGCGGTCATGGACGCGAACCTATTGAGTGCAGGGCGACGCCCCCGACGCAGCCGTCGGCCAGCTCCACGGTCAGGTACGTGCCGGCCGGCTGGCGCCGCCGGTCGGTCGGAGAGCCCGGGTTGAGCAGGCGCAGGCCATCCGGCGCCACGGTGTCCCAGGGGATGTGGCTGTGCCCGAACACCAGCAGGTCGGTGTCCGGGTGGGACCGGCGGGCGCGCGCCTCCCGCCCCGCCGCGGCGCCGGTCTCGTGCACGACCGCCAGCCGGACGCCCTCGACCGTCCGCCGGGCGACCTCGGGGAGGCGGGCCCGCAGCTCGGGGCCGTCGTTGTTGCCCCAGCAGCCGAGCAGGTCCCGGGATCGCTCCCGCAGCGCGTCCAGCAGCGCCGCCTCCACCCAGTCCCCTGCGTGCACGACCAGGTCGGCGCGCTCCACCTCGGCCCAGACCTGGGCCGGCAGGTCCCGGGCCCGCCGGGGGACGTGGGTGTCCGCGAGCAGGAGCAGGTGCACGACACCATCTCACTACAGGGCCGTCTGACTACGGGGCCGTGACTACAGGGCGGTGAGCACCTCGGCGACCGGCGTGCCGGCCAGGACGAAGTCGGTCAGCCCCGCGAGCTGCCCGCACTCCACGCAGCGGGCCGCGAGCACCAGCCACTCCACGTGGTCGCCGTCCGGGCAGCTGAGCCCGGCGGCGAGCTCGGCCAGCGAGTGGCCGCACCGGCCGCACGCCCACATCGGCGGGAAGCTCCAGCGCTCCTGGGAGTCGAGCAGGGCCACCGAGGTCCCGCACGCCAGGCACCGGCGGCGGGCCAGACCGGCGTCGGCGTCGGCTTCGACGTAGGCCCAGAGCGGCCGGTCGTCGTCGTGGGCCGCGCAGCTCAGCACGACCGTCTCGTGCACCTCCGGGGCGCCCTCGAGCCGCCCCAGCCAGGCCCGCAGGTCCTCGACGTCCTCGCCGATGTGGGCGGCCCCGACCGTTCTCAACACCATGCGCTCATTCGTCGGCAGGTGCGCCTCGGCACCTGAGGGGTTCCGGTTGCTAGGCCGTGCCGTCCGCAGCCGCAGGCCCGCCGCCCGAAGCGTCGCCCGCGGCGTCCTCGGACCCGTGCCCGCGGCCCCGGCCCCCGCGTCGACGGCGCCGCCTGGGAGCTTCACTCCCGGTGTCTACCGCGCCCCGTCCAGCGGCCGCCGCGGTCTGGGCCTGGTCCGGCGTACCGCTGCCGGAAGCGTCCACCGTGCCGCTGGCCAGGCCGGCACCGCGGGTGCGGCGCCGGCTGCTGCCGCTGCGCTTGGGCAGTACCGGCGCGTCCTCGTCGGCAGCCCGGTGCTCGTCCCGGGAGCCTCGCCCCCGGGTGTCGTCGCGTCCGCCGCGGTCGGCGGCCCGCCCGGCCGGCCGGCGGCGTCCGGTCTCGCCGAGGTCCTCGACGGCCTCGGCGCCGAGTCCGGCGCGGGTGCGCGAGGAGCGCGGGAGCCGTCCGGTGGTGCCGACGGGGACGTCGAGGTCGGAGTAGAGGTGCTTGGAGGAGGAGTAGGTCTCGACCGGCTCCGGGAAGGGCAGGTCGAGGGCCTTGTTGATCAGCCCCCACTTGGGCATGTCGTCCCAGTCCACGAAGGTCACCGCCACGCCGTCGGCGCCGGCGCGCCCGGTGCGGCCGATCCGGTGCAGGAAGACCTTCTCGTCCTCCGGGCACTGGTAGTTCACGACGTGCGTGACGTCCTGCACGTCGATGCCGCGGGCGGCGACGTCGGTGGCGACGAGGACGTCGACCTTGCCGCTGCGGAAGGCCCGCAGCGCCTGCTCCCTTGCGCCCTGTCCCAGGTCGCCGTGCACGGCCGCGGCCGCGAAGCCCCGGTCGACCAGCTCGGCCGCGACTTTGTCGCAGGTGCGCTTGGTCCGGCAGAACACCATCGTCAGCCCACGGCCGTCGGCCTGCAGGATGCGCGAGAGGACCTCGATCTTGTCCATCGCGTGGGCGCGGTAGACCAGGATGCGGGTGTTGGGGACGGTGCGGTTCTCGTCCGGCTCCTCCGCCCGGATGTGCGTCGGCTGCTGCATGAAGCGCCGCGCCATGGTCACGACCGGGCCGGGCATGGTCGCCGAGAACAGCATGGTCTGCCGCTCGCGCGGGATCTGCTCGAGGATGCGCTCGACGTCGGGCAGGAAGCCGAGGTCGAGCATCTCGTCGGCCTCGTCGAGCACGAGAACCCGCACCTGCGACAGGTCCAGGTGCCGCTGCCTGGCCAGGTCGAGCAGCCGCCCCGGAGTGCCGACGACGACCTCGACGCCCCTGCGCAGCGCCTCGACCTGCGGCTCGAACGCGCGGCCGCCGTAGATGGTCTGGACCCGCACCTGGCGCACGCTGCCGGCGAGCTCGAGGTCCTTGGCCACCTGCACGCACAGCTCGCGGGTGGGCACCACGACCAGCGCCTGCGGGATGCCGTCGGCGCCCTCGGCCTTGCTGCGCACCCGCTGCAGCAGGGGTACGCCGAAGCCGAGCGTCTTGCCGGTGCCGGTCCGGGCCTGGCCGATCAGGTCGTGCCCGGCCAGCGCGATCGGCAGTGTCATCGTTTGGATGGCGAACGGCGTGGTGATGCCGATCGACTCGAGGGCCTGGACGGTCTCCGGCAGGGCGCCGAGGGCGGCGAACCCGTTGCCGGCCGGCGGCTCCACGGCCGCCTCGGGTGCGGAGACCGTGGGGAGCCGGGTGGCCGGGTCGGTGCTGGCGGTGAGGCCGGTCACGGTCCCGTCGGCCGGCAGGGCGGTGGCTTGCTCGGTGGCCTGCTCGGTGGTCTGTTCGGTGCTCAGGGCACTGCCTCTCGGACGTCGCGCCGACTCCGGCAGGTAGCGGGCTCGCAGCGGTCGACGTCGCGGAGGCGGGCGACCGGCGCGCCGGCGGTGGGGAGGTCCGCGCACAGGGTGGGGGCGGCGTCTGCCGCCCCGTCGCAGGGCAGCCTACCGGCTAACCTCGCCCAGGGGGCGCAGCATGGCCGTGCCCGCTGGGGCGTGCTGCTGGGCGTGGCCTGCTGGGTGGAAGGTGGCGGCGTGGATCCCGGGGATGGCGTGAGCTCGCGACTGGACTCCGCCACTGTCGACCTGCTCGGTGTCCTGGCCTACGGCGAGCTGACCGCCTTCGAACGGCTCGCCGGTGACGCGCAGCTGGCACCGACGCTGGCCGACAAGGCCGCGCTGGGGCGCATGGCGGCGGCGGAGTTCGACCACTACGGCCGGCTCGAGGCGCACATGCGCGCGGAGGGCATCGACCCGGAGGCGGCGATGCAGCCGTTCCGGGACGCGGTGGACGGCTTCCACGACTCCACCCCGCCCAGCGACTGGTACGAAGGCCTGATCAAGGCCTACGTCGGGGACGGCCTTGCCACCGACTTCTACCGGGAGGTCGCGGCGTTCGTGCAGGACGACCGGACCCGCGGCCTGGTGCTCGAGGTGCTCGCCGACACCGGCCAGGCCTCGTTCGCGGTCCGGCGGGTCCGCGAGGCGACGGCCGCCGACCCGGCCATGTCCGGGCGGCTCGCGCTGTGGGCCCGCCGGCTGGTGGGGGAGGCGCTGCTGCAGGCCCAGCGGGTGGCCGTCGAGCGGGACGCCCTCACCGAGCTGCTCGTCGGCGGCAGCGGCGACCTGGCCGGCATCGCCCGCCTGCTGAGCCGGCTCACCGACAACCACACCGCGCGGATGCAGGCGCTGGGTCTGTCCAGCTGACCGTCCGCGGCCGCTGGTAAGGGCGGTCCCCTCAACCGTCCACCAGCCCGGGCGTCTGACCTCGGGCCGACCCGGTGGAGCGTTGAGGGGGCGACCCGCCGGCGCGGCGGCCCCTCAACCGTCCACCAGCCCAGGCGCACGACGTCAAGCGCGCAGCCGGGCCGGCTCCCCGAGGGGGAGCCGGCCCGGTCGTGCGGGTCGCGTTGCTCAGGTGCGGGAGCGGGAGCGCACACCGCCCTGGGTCAGCGCGATGATGACCGCGGCGATGATCACAGCGAGCACCAGCTCGATGATGCGGTGGTTGTAGCCGGGGATGATCAGGCCGGCGAGCAGCGCGCTGCCGACACCGATCAGCACGGTCAGCCAGACGGGCAGCGACTGCCGGCCAGGCAGGACCAGGCGGGCCAGGACGCCGACGACGATCCCGACGATGAGCAGGGAGATGATGCTGAGACCCACGACGGTGCTCCTTCTCGACGAGGGCCGGAGTCGGCCCACTCGATCATGGTCTTGCCCGCCTTCGGGGACCGCCGAACGTCCCGGCCCCCCGGGGCGCCGGTCACGCCTCCGATCGCCAGCCTCCGATCGCCAGCCTCAGATCGCCCCGAACCCGACCCGGCGCTGCTCGGACTCGGCGATCTCGACGTAGGCGAGCTTGTCGGCGGGCACGAGCACCCGGCGGCCCTTCTCGTCGACCAGGGTGAGCACGCCGATGTCGGCGCGCAGCGCCTGGTCGACGGCCGCGGCGACCTCGTCGGGATTCTGCGCGCAGTCCAGCACGAGCTCGCGTGCGGCGTACTGCACGCCGATCTTGACCTCCACCGTGTCCTCCGGTCGGTTGCGTGCGTCTGGCGGGGAAGGCTAACCGTTGCGGTCGGGCCGGCCGCCGGCGTACGCCGAGGGCGCAACGACTCCGCTCAGCCGGTGCGCGGTGCGCCGGAGATACCGCGCCAGGACAGCCCGACCAGCAGCTCGACCGCCCGCTCCTTGGGCACGCTGCCGGCCGAGGACAGCCACCACCGGGCGCCGACCTCGGCCATCCCGGCCAGGCCGATCGCGAGCAGCTGGGAGTCCTGCGCGCCGTACCCGGTGTCGTGCGCGATGGTCACCGCGATCGCCTCGACGCACTCCTGGGTCATCCGCTCGACGCGCTCGCGCACGACCGGGTCGTTGCGCAGGTCGCTCTCGAAGACCAGCCGGAACGCCTCGCCGTCGTTGTCGACGAAGTCGAAGTACGCCGACACCGAGGCCGCCACGCGCAGCCGGTTGTCGGTCGTCGAGGCCAGGGCACGGCGCACCTTGGCGGTCAGGTCGTCGGCGTGCTGGTCGAGCAACGCCAGGTAGAGCTCCAGCTTGCTCGGGAAGTGCTGGTAGAGCACCGGTTTGCTCACCCCGGCCCGGTCGGCGATGTCGTCCATCGCCGCCGCGTGGTAGCCGTGTGCGACGAAGACCTGCTGCGCCGCCACCAGCAGCTGCTTGCGCCGGGCCTGCCGCGGCAGCCGGGTGCCGCGCGGCGCGTCCTCGCCCCGCAGCCGGGTCGTCGTCATTCCGGACACCCTCGCATCAGCGTGAACCGCGGACCGAGGGCGCCGCCGGCAGGTCCTCGGACAGGTCGTCGTCCTGGCCGGACAGATCCCGGGAGCCGTGTCGGGTGCGCCGGGCGTCGGGCACCCGCTCCGGGTTGCGCTGCAGGAACTCGCGCTCGAGCTCCGCGGTGCGCTCGGTGTGGAAGGCGAGGGCGTCGTCGCTGCCGTGCAGGAAGGTGTCGTTGCGCGTCTCGTGCAGGTGCTTGAGCTCGCGGTCGAGGGCCTCGTCGGTCAGCCGGTCCGAGGGCACGCCGGTCACGGGGACCTCCTGGGCTGTGCGCGGCTGGAGCTGTGGGTGGACCGGCCCCTACCCGGGTAGCGGCGGGTCCATGAGCGTATCGGCCTCCGACCCCCAGACCCGGCACGGACAGGCGCCCCATGTCCGGACGGCGGTGGTCTTCGACGTGGACGGCACGCTGCTCGACACCAACTACCTGCACGTCACCGCGTGGTGGGAGTCCTTCCTGGCCGCTGGACGCCGCCGGGGTCGCCCCCGACCGGGCCGTCATGGTCGGCGACACGGTGTACGACGTCCGCGCGGCCGCGGCGGCCGGGGTGCCCTGCGTCGGGCTGGTGGCGGGCGGGATCAGCGAGCAGGAGCTGCGCGAGGCCGGGGCAGCCGCCGTCTACGGCAACTGCGCCGACCTGATCGCGGGGCTGGACGGCAGCCCCCTCGGCCGCCTGCTGGCATGAGCCGGGGTACAGCCGCGCAGCTCACAGCAGGGGGGCGAACAGGTCGCCGGACGCCTCGACCCGAGCCAGCACGTCGTCGGTGGTGAACACCAGGTCGGCGGGGTGCCCGCAGGCCTCGACCTCCGCCCAGGTGACCGGGGTCGACACGGTGGGCCGCTCCCGCGCGCGCAGCGAGTAGGTCGTGACCGTCGTCTTGGCGGCCGAGTTCTGGGACCAGTCGACCAGCACCTTGCCGGGCCGCAGGGCCTTGGCCATCCGGTGCACGACCAGCTCCGGCCGGCGACGCTCGAGGTCCTGCGCCAGCGCCTTGGCGTAGTCCGAGGTCTGCTCGCTGGACCCCAGCGCGCCGGCGGCGGCGTACAGCTGCATCCCCTTGCTGCCGCTGGTCTTGGCGAGCGGGTCGAGCCCGTCGGTGCGCAGCCGGTCGCGCAGCAGCAGCGCCACCTCGCAGCACGCCACGATGTCCGCCGGCGGGCCCGGGTCGAGGTCGAAGACCAGCAGGTCGGGACCGTCACGTCCGACCCGCCACATCGGGGTGTGCAGCTCCAGACAGGCCAGGTTGGCCACCCAGACCAGGGCCGCGAGGTCCTCGAGCACCGCGTAGTCGATCGTCTCCCGCTTGCGGGTCGAGCCGGGGCTCGGCAGCCGCTCCACCCGCAGCCAGTCCGGGCGGTAGGAGGGCGCGTTCTTCTCATAGAAGCTGTGCCCCTGGACCCCGTCGGGGTAGCGCTTGAGGGTCAGCGGCCGGTCCGCGAGGTGCGGCAGCAGCACCGGCGCGACCCGCGAGTAGTAGTCGAGGACCTGGCCCTTGGTGAAGCCGGTCGCCGGGTAGAGCACCTTGTCCAGGTTGGACAGCACCAGCTGCCGTCCGTCGACGTCGACCGGCACCTTCGCCGAGGCGGTCACGGCTCGGTCACCGGCTCGTGCACGACGTCGGCCGGTGCCAGGTCGTCACGCAGCCCCTTGTACGACGGGTGCCGCAGCCTCCCGTCCCTGGTCCAGGCGGTGAACTCCACCTCGCACACCAGCGTCGGCTCGACCCACACCGCCCCACGGGCGTGCTCGCGCGGCACCGGTCCGTCGTACGCCGGCGTCGCCCGGCCGAGCGGTGCGAGCAGCTCGCCGAGGTGCCGCAGCACCGCGGCGGTGAAGCCGGTGCCGACGTGGCCGGCGAAGACCAGCCGGTCCCCCTCGTGCACCCCGAGCAGCAGCGACCCGATCCGACCGGCGCGGCCGCCCTCCCCGGGCTTCCACCCGCAGACGACCGCGGACTGCCGGCGTACGTGCTTGACCTTCACCCAGCAGTCCGAACGGCGCCCCGGCAGGTAGCGGCTGTCCCGCCGCTTGGCGACCACACCCTCCATGCCCTGCGCCCGGGTGGCGTCGGCCACGGCGGCGCCGTCGGCCCGGAAGACGGGCGGCACCTGCCAGTGGTCGCCTGCCAGAGCAAGCCCGTCCAGCAGCGCCCGCCGGTCGTCGTACGGCTCCTGCAGCAGCGCGCGGCCCTCCAGGTGCAGGACGTCGAAGACCAGGTAGGTGACCGGGACGTCGCGGCGCAGGGCGGCGCCCGGGCGCTCGACGTGCATGCGCGACTGGAGCAGGCCGAAGTCGGGGCGGCCGCCGGCGTCGAACGCGACGACCTCGCCGTCGAGCAGCACCTGGGTGGACCCCAGCGACAGCCCGAGACCGCGCAGCTCCGGGTAGTGGGCCGTGACGTCGTTGCCGTTGCGGGTGGTGAGCCGCACGCGGCCGCCGTCCACCGCGCACAGCGCGCGGACCCCGTCCCACTTCACCTCGTAGGCCCAGCGCTCGTCGTCCGGCGGCAGCGTCCCGGCCGTCGCGAGCATCGGGGCCAGCTCGGGCAGCGGCGTCCACCCCGCGGGAGGCGGGTCCATCCGGTGCAGCATCCAGTCGGCGCCACGGGTGCGGAAGAACACGTAGCGACCGCGCACCCGCTCGCCGGCCAGCACGACCTTGACCTCGCGCTCGGTCCAGGTCTGCAGCTCGTAGGTGCCGCTGTCCCAGACCTCGACGCGGCCGCCGCCGTACTCGCCCTTGGGGATGTCGCCGGCGAAGGTCGCGTAGCCGAGCGGGTGGTCCTCGGTCTGCTTGGCCAGGTGGTTCGTCGCCGGGTCGAGCGGCAGGCCCTTGGGGACCGCCCAGGAGACCAGCACGCCGTCGCGCTCGAGCCGGACGTCCCAGTGCAGGGCGGTCGCGTGGTGCTCCTGGACCACGAAGGTGCTGCCGCGCCCGTCCTGGTCGTCGCCGGTGTGGTCGGCCGGCGACTCCGGCACGTCCCAGGGCGGCACCGGCTCGGGCGTGCGGTCCGGGTCCCGGCGGCTGCGGTAGGTGTCGAGCGGCGCGGGCGTCACCGCTGCGGCGTACCCGCGCCCGTCTCCCAGGAAGCGCCGGTGGACCTGTCCCCGTCGTCCCCCTAGCATGATCGGCAACAGGATCGGCAGCGGGGGATCGGGGGTAGGGAGCCGGCGTGAGGTCGATCTGGAAGGGCGCCATCAGCTTCGGCCTGGTGACGATCCCGGTGAAGCTCTACAGCGCCACCGAGGAGAAGGACGTCTCCTTCCACCAGGTGCGGCGCGCGGACGGCAGCCGGATCAAGTACAAGCGGGTCGCCGCCGTCGACGGCGAGGAGGTGTCGTACGGCGACATCGCCAAGGGCTACGAGCTGTCCAGCGGCGAGACCGTCGTGCTCACCGACGAGGACTTCCGGGACCTGCCGCTGACCACCAGCCGCGCGATCGACGTGCTGCAGTTCGTGCCGCTGGAGCAGGTCGACCCGATCTACTTCGCCAAGAGCTACTACATCGAGCCGGACAAGGCCGGCACCAAGCCCTACGTGCTGCTGCGCGACGCGCTGGACAAGTCCGGGCAGGTCGCCGTGGTCAAGGTCGCGCTGCGCAACCGCGAGTCGCTCGCGACGCTGCGCGTGCGCGACGGGGTCTTCGTGCTCGAGACGATGCTCTGGCCGGACGAGGTCCGGGTCCCGGAGTTCCCGTTCCTGGACGAGGACGTGGAGGTGCGCCCACAGGAGCTGGCGATGGCCGGCAGCCTGATCGAGACGCTGTCAGGTGACTTCGACCCCGGGCAGTACAAGGACTCCTATCGCGAGGCGCTGCAGGCCGTCATCGAGGCCAAGGTGGCCGGGCGGGAGGTCGTGCAGAGCGAGCCGGCCCAGCCGACGTCCGGGACCGTCGTGGACCTGATGGCCGCGTTGCGCGCCAGCGTCGACGCGGCCAAGAAGGGCCGGGACCCGGAGTCCGCTGCTGCCGGGGCCGGCGCCGGTCCGGCGCCCGAGCAGCCGGCAGCCGGCGCGAAGAAGGCAGCGGCGAAACGCAAGCCGGCCGGCAAGGGGCCCGAGCACAAGGAGCCGGCCGGCAAGGAAGGAAGGGCCAAGGGCTCCGTCGGGAAGGTGAACGGGGCTCGTGCGGCGAAGAAGGCCACGGCCAAGAAGGCGGACGCGCGCAGGTCCGCCTGATCTGCCCGTGACCCGGTCCGCTGCCGTCCGGACCTCAAGATCGGCCCGGGTGCTGCCGATGAGCGCCGATGAGCGCGTGCCGACGCCCACCGACCGGAGACCCCACGTGACCGTCACGGACCAGAGCGACATCGTCGCTGCGCTGCGCACGCTGCCGGGGGTGGCGGACGCCGAGGTCGAGCCCGACGGCGAGGGCGGCCTGGGGCTGCTGCGGCTCGGCCTGGTCCCCGGCGTGGACGAGGTCGAGGTCGCCACGGCGGTCGGCCGCCTGCTCCGCGAGCGGTTCGGGATCGGGGTGGACGCCGAGCGGGTGCAGGTCGTCGAGGACGCCGAGCTCGGGCTGCCCCTCGAGGTGGACGTGCCGGAGCAGCGCGGGGCGCAGCGGCCGGCGATCTCGCGCATGCACCTGGTCTCGAGCGGCCTGGACGTCACCGCGACCGTCACGCTGGCGTCCTCCGGGCGCAGCGCCGCCGGCGAGTCCCGCGGCACGGCCTCCCAGAGCGGGGTGCAGCGGGCCGTCGCCGGAGCGACCCTGCGCGCCGTCGAGGAGCTGCTCGACGGGGCCGTGCGCTTCGAGCTCGACCACCTCGAGGTCAACTCGCTCGGGGGTGAACGCACGGTGCTGGTCGCGCTCACCCTGCTCTCGGCCCGTGGCAGCGAGCGCCTGACCGGGGCCGCCGCGGTGCGCGAGGACGTGCGCCAGGCGGTGATCCGGGCCACCCTGGACGCGCTCAACCGCCGGGTTGAGACGCTGCTGCCGTAGTGCCGGCCCCGGCCCGCTTCGCTAGTGTCTGGCGTCCCGTTGCACTGGCCCAGCGTTCAAGGAAGCCATGGCCGCTCAGCCCGAGCCTGCCGGTGCTCCGGCGCGCCCGGACGGGCTGGACGCCCAGACCAGGCTGGTCGCCGTACGCCGGCTGCTCGCCGCCGGTGAGCCCTCGACCGGCCTGGACCGGCTGACCGCGCTCGCCGCGACCCTGCTGCGCGCCGAGCACGCGCAGGTTTCGCTGCTGGGCGAGGACCAGTTCGTGGCCAGCATCTTCACGCCGGCCAAGGCCGGCACTCCGGACCATGCCGACGCCCGGCGGCACAGCCCGCTCGAGCACAGCATGTGCATGGTGACGGCGTCGCGTCCCGGCCCGCTGGTCGTGGTCGACGCGCGCCACGACGACCGTGTCAAGCACCTGCCGCCGGTGACGAGCGGGGCGGTGGGGGCCTACCTCGGCGTACCGCTCGTGGAGCGCAGCGGCATCGTGGTCGGCGCCCTGTGCGCCTATGCGGCGGAGCCGCGCGCCTGGACCACCGAGGACGTGGGCACCCTCGGGGAGCTCGCGGGCAGCGCCGTGGCCGAGCTGGAGCTGGCCGCCCTCACGGCCGAGCTGGCGGCCGGCGTCGCCCGGCTGGACCTGGCGCTCGCGGCGGCCGACATCGGCTGCTTCGACCTCGACCTCGCGACCTGGGAGCTGCGCTGGGACGACCGGCTCGGCGCGCTGTTCGGCTACGACCGGGAGGGCTTGTCCGCAGACCTCGCCGCCTTCCAGACCCGGCTGCACTCCGACGACGGGCCGGGGGTCCTCGCTGCGATGCAGCTCGCCGTCGACACCGACGGCGAGCTCGCACTGGAGTTCCGCATCCGACGTCCGGACGGGGTCCGCTGGCTGCAGGCGCGCGGCCGGGTCGTCGTCGAGCTCGGCCGGCGCCGCCTGGTGGGGGTGGCCTACGACTCCACGGAGCAGCGCGACACCCGCACCCGCCTCGCCCGGGTGCTCGAGTCGATGTCCGACGCGCTGATCACCGCCGACGAGCAGTGGTGCCTGACCTACGTCAACGGGCAGGCCGAACAACTGCTCGGGCGGCCCGAGGGCGAGCTGCTCGGCCTGCCGCTCTGGGACGTCCTGAACCCGGCGCTCAGCGACTCGATCCGGGGGCGCCTGCAGCAGGCGGCGGAGTCCGGCCGGCCCGAGGTCTTCGAGGAGCGGTACGGCGACGGGTGGCTCGACATCCGGGTCTGGCCCGGTGCGGAGGGCGCGTCGGTCTACCTGCACGACGCCTCCGCCCGGCGCGAGGCAGAGGCCGAGCGCGAGGTGGCGCGGGGGGAGCGCGAGCTGGCGCTGGCCGAGAGCGGGCGCGCCCATGCCACCGCCGACGCGGCCAACACCCGGCTGGCGCTGCTCGCGGACGCCTCGACCCGGCTGTCCGCCTCCCTGGAGCCCCAGCAGGTGCTCGACACCCTGGCTGAACAGGTGGTGCCGCAGCTCGGCCGCTTTCTGCTGGTCAGTGTCGGCGGAGAGACGGCGGCGCCGTTGCTGGACCAGGAGGTGCCAACGGACGGGGAGCGGGTGGTCGTCGTCCGCGTGGCGCACGACCGGCCGGAGCAGGAGCGGTCGCTGCGCGAGCTGGCCAGCCAGATGGTGCTGACCAAGGGCGACACCTGGGGGCCCGGCTGGGTGGTCCGCACCGGGCAGGTCGAGTGGCTGCCGGAGGTCGACGACGGGCTGCTCGACAAGGTCGATGTCGGGCCGGAGGTGCTGGCCCTGCTCAGGGAGCTCGCGCCGCGACGTGCGCTCACCGTGCCCCTGGTCAGCCGCGGCCGGCGGCTAGGGGCGATGACGGTCGGCGACCCGTTGGGCGACGCGCCGGACCGCGCCCTGCTCGCCGACCTGGCGAGCCGCGCAGCCGTGGCCCTGGACAACGCTCTGCTCTACCGCACCGAGCGCCGCACCGGGCTGACCCTGCAGCGCAGCCTGCTGCCGGGGCGGGTCCCCGAGCTGCCCGGCATCTCCGTCGCCGTGCGCTACCTCCCCGGCGCGACGGGCGCCTTCGTCGGCGGTGACTGGTACCAGGGCGTGCGGGTCGGTGGGCGCCTGCTGCTGGCGATGGGTGACGTGATGGGCCACGGCATGCGCAGCGCCGCCCGGATGGGGCAGCTGCGCGCCATCGTCGCCACGCTGGCCCTGGAGGGGCACGGCCCCGGGGCCCTGCTCGAGCGGCTGGCGGGCAACGTCGAGGTCCTGCTCGACCTGGAGCTGGCGACGCTGCTGGTCGCTCTCTACGACCCGGCCA
>JAABUT010000391.1_pt1 | contig 74562 bp, 60 predicted proteins | sample 5559281 | NCBI WGS metagenome assembly JAABUT01 (sample SAMN10711880, study PRJNA513359) | rock metagenome | isolation source: Antarctica rocks | place: Antarctica: Victoria Land, Ricker Hills nord | collected 2016-01-04 | reverse complement strand
CGCGGCCAGCAACACGATCCGCGCCCGCTGCGCCAACCCGGCCCGCCCCGACGAGGCCCGGGTCAACCGCGACAACACCTCCCGGTCACCCTCACGCAACACCAACGCCGCCGCCCCACGATTCGCCTTACCCCATCATCCCAGAGGACAAAACGTAAATCAATTAACTAGACACGCCACTAGGCCACTCGGACCTTGGCCACTCGGATCCAAGCGGTGGATCCAGCCGTCGGAAGCAGCGCGGGTATCCAGCGCGCGGGTGGAGCCGTCAGTCCTGCAGGACCATCTCGTCGGTTCGGTTCGCCTTGATGATCTTGCGGCGCAGCGTCACGGTCCGGCGTCCGTCACGGAAGATCCGGGACCGGGCCAGTTCCCAGCCGCCGTGCTCGGCCTGGTCGGTCAGCATCCGCCGGACGGCGTTGCGCGACAAGCTGTGGGGAATGTCGAAGGTGTGGACCTCGAACTGCACACCGGCGGCCAACCCGACTCGCGTCCTACTCACACGTCCACCCTTTCATCCGCGTCGCCGCGACGGTTCATCCGTCCACCCGCACCGGTTGGGACACCTCGTCCAAAGCCTGCCCGATCGCCGCCGGCAACACCACCCGCTCCACCGCCAGCGATGTCCGCAGCTGATGCGCGGTCCGTGCGCCGACGATCGGCGCCGTCACGCCGGGCCGGTCGCGCACCCAGGCCAGGGCGACCTCGGCCGGCGTCAGGTCGAGCCCGTCGGCGGCACGGCAGACGGCGTCGACGATGCCCCGGCGGCGGGGTGAGAGGTACTCCGCGAGGGCGACCGGCGCGGCCGCGGTACCGGCGCGACCGGGCCCGTTGGCACCGAGCCGGTACTTGCCGGTGAGGACGCCACGACCAAGCGGTGCGGCCGGGAAGAAACCGAGGCCGAGTTCGCTCGCGGCGGGGAGCAGTTCGTCCTCGACGCCGCGGGCCACGAGCGAGTACTCGGCCTGCGCGCTGGCGAGCCGGTCGCCGCCGAGCGCCGTGAACCCGGCCGCGGCCAGTGCGGTCTGCCAGCCGCGGTGGTGGGCGACGCCGACGTAACGGACGCGGCCGGTCGAGACGGCGTACTGGCACGCGGCGAGCGTTTCCTCCAATGGCACCGGCGCACCCCACGCCTGCAGCTGCCAGAGGTCGAGATGATCCACGCCGATGCGTCGGAGGGTGTTGTCCAGGCCCGCGAGCAGCGCGCGGCGGGACGTGTTGACGACGCGGCTGCCACCCGCGCGGGTGACACCGACCTTGCCGGCCAGCACGAGGGATTCCCGCTCGAGCGCGCGTGACTCGCCCAGCACCTTCGCCAGCACGATCCCGAGGACGCGCTCGGCATCACCGTCGGAGTAGCCCGCGGCGGTGTCGACCAGCGTGCCGCCGGCGTCGAGGAACGCACGCAACTGCTCGGCAGCGTCGTACTGGTCGGTACTGCGTCCCCAGCTCATCGTGCCCAGGCCGAGCCGCGACACCCGGAGACCGGTACGCCCGACGTACCGCTGCTGCATGCGTCACCCTCCGGAACGGACAGCCGGGCCCCCGCGGACCGGTCGTTGACTCTCGCAGGAGACTAGCAACGGGCGCCGGAGCGGGGCCGCAGCCGACGAGGACACGGAGCGCGATGAGGACACGGGGCGCGACGACCGGCATGCGGATCGGGTTGATGCTGGGATTCCGGGCGCCGGGGTTGCCGGACGTGCCGGTCGTCGATCAGGTCGAGCTCGCCGTCGAGGCGGAGGCGGCCGGGATCTCGATCTGCTTCACCAGCGAGGCGTACGGGCACGACGCCGTCAGCACGCTCGCCGCAGTCGCCGCACGGACATCGACGATGCAGATCGGCTCTGCCGCGCTGCAGATACCCGGCCGGACCGCGGCGATGACCGCGATGACGGCGGCCGGGCTCGACGCGGTCTCCGGCGGCCGGTTCGTTCTCGGCCTCGGGATCTCCGGACCGCAGGTGTCCGACGGCTGGCACGGCGTCCCGTTCGACGCGCCGCTGGCCCGGACCCGCAGCTACGTCGAGGCGGTTCGGATGGCACTCGCACGCCATCCGCTCGACGTTCACGGAGCGGGGATCGACGTCCCGGCGACGCCCGGCCGGTATGCCCCGATGCGGCTGTCGGTGCGGCCGTCGCGGCCCGACCTGCCGATCCTTCTGGCCGCCCTCGGGGATGCCAACCTGCGACTCGCCGGGGAGATCGCCGACGGCTGGCTCGGCGTGTGGCTCAGCCCGGAGCACCTCGAGGCCCCGTTGGCGGCGATCGCCGGCGGTCGGCGCATCCGCGCGGCCGCCACATCGGTGCCAGGGCCGTTCGACGTCGTCGCGCTCGTCCCGGCGGTTCTCGCCGCGCCCGGCAGCGGGGGCAGTCCGGCCGCCTGCGCGGATCGGGTCAGGGGCCTGGCCGCGCTATACCTCGGCGGGATGGGCACGCCAGAGCACAACTTCTACGCCGACCAGGCGGTCCGGCTCGGGTTCGTGGACGAAGCCGCCACCGTCGGCACGCTGTTTCGCGAGGGGAGGCTGCGGGAGGCCGCAGCCGCTGTGCCTCTCGACTTCCTCGACCAGACCTGCCTCCTCGGGGACCCGGCACACGTGAGCGGGCGGCTCGAGCAGTACGCCCGTGCCGGCGTCACCACGCTCGCGATCGCGCCGGTCGGCGGGTCGACGGCCGAGCGGGCGGTGATTCTCGCTACCGTGAACGCGCTCGCCTCGGGTCAGTCCTGAGGCACCGTCGTACCCGGAGGTCGACCGGCTCATGTCAACGCTCTCGCTGCTCGACGGCGGTGTCCTCGGCATCGTCGAAGGCCTCACCGAATTCCTGCCGGTCTCGTCGACGGGCCACCTGACGATCGCCGAGAAGATTCTCGGACTGCCGATCGACGACAAGGGCGTCACCGCTTACACCGCGGTGATCCAGAGCGGTGCCATCGTCGCCGTCGTCATCTACTTCCGGCGTGACCTGGTCACCATGGTCGGTGCGTTCTTCCGGGGTCTGTTCAGCTCCTCCGAGCGGGGGCACGACTACCGGATGGCGTGGAAGGTCGGCCTTGGCTCGATTCCGATCGGCATCGTCGGGTTCCTCGCGAAGGACCTGATCAGCGGCTCCTTGCGCAGCCTGTGGGTGGTCGCGTTCGCACTGATCGGCTGGAGCGTGGTGATGGTGGTGGCCGAACGTGTCGCGTCCCGGTCCCGGCCCGAGTCGGCCCTGACGTTCGCCGACGCGTTCGTGATCGGCATCGTCCAGTGCCTGGCGCTCATTCCCGGGGTGTCCCGCTCCGGCGCCTCGATCTCGGCCGGTTTGTTCCGCGGACTCGACCGTGTCGCCGCCACCCGGATCTCGTTCCTGCTGTCGATCCCGGCCCTGCTCGGGGCCGGGCTCTATGAGCTCAAGGACGTTTCCGGCAGCAAGCTCGGGGTAGGCCCGATGATCCTCGGGATCGTCGTCGCGTTCATCGTCGCGTTCGCGTCGGTGGCGTGGTTGCTGCGGTTCGTCGCCCACCACCCGATCTCGGTGTTCGTCGTCTACCGGGTCGCTCTCGGGCTGCTGTTGATCGTCCTGCTGGCGACCGGCGTCGTCGCCGCCACCTGACGTTGGTTAGCCGGTCACGCCGGTAACCCCGCGACTGTCGTCGTAACCCCAAGAGGGCTATACGACGACGGTCACGGGGTCACGAGCCGCTCCTCGGGCTGTGGCGTGGCGGCCCGTGAAATGGCTGGACCACGTCGACATACGGCGCACAGCTCTGCCGGCCGGCAGAAGGACCGCTCCGATGCCTCGCGATCGGCGCCGGCGTGGACGTCTGTCGGCACGCTCGGGAGCACCTCGGTAGATTTGATCCCGGCCACATGGCCACGGGCCCGGCTCCGACAACCCGGCTCCGGCAGTGCACGTCTCAGCATGTCCACACGACAGAGCATGTCCACCGCACAGCATGTCCATACGGCATGTTCCACATGGATAGGTACCGATGCCCACCCTTCTCCTCATCCGGCACGGCCGCACCAGCGCGAACACCGCGGGCGTCCTCGCCGGCTGGACGCCCGGCGTCACGCTCGACGACACCGGCGTAGTCCAGGCACGTGCGCTGGCCGAGCGGCTCGGCGAGGTCCCGTTCGCATCCGTGGTGGCGAGCCCGCTGCAACGCACCGTCGAAACGGCGAAGTTCCTGCTCGCGGGCGGTGTCGCCGGCATCGCGCGTCCCAAGCTCATCCGCGACAAGCGTCTCGGCGAGGTGAAGTACGGCGAGTGGGAGAACCGCAAGCTGTCGACGCTCGCCAAGGAGCCGCTGTGGCGGACCGTTCAGGGCTACCCGAGCCAGGTGACCTTTCCCGGCGGTGAGTCGCTGCGGGCGATGCAGGCGCGTGCCGTCGAGGCGATCCGCGAGCATGACCGCCGCGTCGCCGAGGAATCCGGCGAGGACGCGATCTGGGTGGCCGTCAGCCACGGCGACGTGATCAAGTCCATCATCGCCGACGCGATGGGGACGCATCTGGACCACTTCCAGCGCATCAGCGTCGACCCGGCGTCGGTGTCGATCATCACCTACACAGCGCTCCGGCCGTTCGTGGTGCGGATGAACGACTCCGGCACGGCCCTGAAGTCGGTGCTCGCGCGGCCGCCGCGCAAGCCCGGCCGGCGCAAGCGTGCGGCCGTGGTGGACGCCGCCGTCGGTGGAGGCGCCGGACCGTCGGACGCCGAGAAGTAGGCTCGACACATGCCGCGTCGCATCCACTTCTACGACCCGCCGCAGCGATTCGTCGCCGGCACGGTCGGTGCGCCAGGCTCGCGCACCTTCTTCCTGCAGGCTCGGGACGCGTCCCGCATCACGACTGTCGCGCTGGAAAAGGTCCAGGTCGAGCTGCTGGCGGAGAAGATCGACCAGATGCTCGACGACCTCGCCGAGGACGGCACCACCGATGCCTCCATTCCCACTGCGGAGCTGGGCGCGAACGCCGACAACGATCCCCTCGACCAGCCCCTGGTGGAGGAGTTCCGCGTCGGGAACCTGCGGCTCGGCTGGCACGAGGAGTCGCAGTGCGTCGTCATCGAGGCGTTCAACTCCGAGGACCCCGACGCCGCCGTGGGTGCATCCGACGACGTCCCGGCCGAGTTCCTCGAGGCTGACCCCGATGCGCCGCCGGGCGACGAGGACGAACGCGAGGCGCTCGTCGTCCGGCTCACGCCGAGGCAGGCGCGTGGCTTCGCGCAGCGGGCCGCGCTGTTGGTGGCCGCCGGCCGGCCGCCGTGCCCGTTCTGCTCGCAACCGCTGGATCCCGAAGGCCACGTCTGCCCTCGCCAGAACGGATACAAGCGTCGCGCGTGAGCACGTCACAGATCAGCGCGGAGCAGTTGCGCACGGGCGACATCAAGGTGGTCGGACGGCTGAGCTCGGCCTCCAACGTGACGCTGGTCGGGCGGTTGGACGCCGACGGGACCGAGATCGACGTCGTCTACAAACCCACGTCGGGCACCCGGCCGCTGTGGGACTTCGAGTCGGAGCTGCTGGCGCGGCACGAGGTGGCCGCATACGAGGTGGCCGGCGCTGCGGCACAGGTGTGCCAGGCGTTCGGGATCGGCTCGAACGAAGGGCTGGACGACGACGCGACGACCTCGCTGATCCCGATGACGGTGCTGCGTCCGGACGGGCCGTTCGGGGAGGGGTCGGTCCAGCTGTGGATCGACGAGCCCGAGGACGCCTCCGAGCTGGTGGCGATCGTGCGGCCGGGTGAGCTCGAACCGGGTTGGCACATCGTGTTCGAGGCGTACGACCAGTTCGACCGCGACGTCTACGTCGTCCATGCCGACGACCGACGGTTGCGACGGATGGCGCTGCTCGACGAGGTGCTCAACAACGCCGACCGCAAGGGCCAGCATCTGCTGACCGACGCCGACAACGCTGTCTTCGGGGTCGACCACGGCTTGTGCTTCCACGTCGACCCGAAGCTGCGAACCGTGTTGTGGGGCTGGGCCGGTGTCGAGTACGACGACGCGGACGTCGCCTGGCTGCGGGTACTCGACGAGGCGGTGCACGACGTCGCGGCTCCGGCGCTTGCCGCATTGCTGCCGGGCGAGGAGATCGATGCGCTGCACCAGCGGCTCGCCCGCACCGCCGGGCGAGGGCTCTTCCGGGATCCGCCACGGGGTCGTTCGGCGTTGCCCTGGCCGCCCGTCTAGCGAGCCCCGCGCTGGCGGCTGAGGTCCCGCCCCCCGCCCCGGCTCCGGCTCCGGCCAAAGTGGGCGCGTCGCTCCGGGACACGCCGGGTTGGACGGACGGGAGCGTCCACTCGAGGGTTCGGGCCGGGTGGGGCCAGGGGCAGAGGCAGGGCCACCAGAGTGGGCGCGTCGCTCCGGGACACGCCGGGTTGGACGGACGGGAGCGTCCACTCGAGGGTTCGGGCCGGGTGGGGCCAGGGCAGGGCCACCAAAGTGGGCGCGTCGCTCTGGGACACGCCGGGTTGGACGGGCGGGAGCGTCCACTCGAGGGTCCCGGGGTCCCAGGGTTCGGGCGTGGACGGTGTCAGCGGCTGTACAGCGCGCCCCGGGCTTCTGCGTAACCCGCCCGGACGCGATCGGCCCAGACGTCGCCGGACGGTTCCAGCCGGTTGGCGAGCGGCCGTGGCCAAGCCGGCGGCTCGGCCGAGCCCGCCAGGACCCACGCAGCTTGCCGTGCTGCACCCAGAGCGACGTACTGCGCCGGCTCCGGCACCTCGACCGGTACCCCGAAGATGTCCGCCGCCGCGGCCCGAACCGCGCCGGATGCCGCTGCACCGCCGATGAGCACGACCGACTCCACCGGCACCCCGGCGTTCCGGACGACGTCGACGGCGTCAGCCAGGCCGCACAGCATCCCGAGCAAGGCAGCTCGAGCGACATGTGCGGGCGTCATCGTCGACCGGGTCAGCCCGTGCAGCGAACCACGCGCATCTGGCAGGTCCGGCGTCCGCTCGCCGTCGAGGTACGGCAGCAGGATCAGTCCGTCGGCATCCAGCGGCGCGGACGACGCCAACGACTCCCACGAATCCAGGTCGACCCCGAGAAGCTCCGCCGACGATGTGAGCACCCGTGCCGCGTTCAACGTGCACGAGAGCGGCAGCAGCCGGCCGGTCGCGTCGGCAAAGCGATTCAGCCCGACTGTCGGCGTGACATTCGTTGCGCTCGCGAACGCCGCCCCGCTGGTGCCGAGCGAGACGGCCAGCTCACCGTCGGACAGTCCCAGCCCGAGCGCGGCAGCCGCGTTGTCTCCCGCCCCCGGACCGACGACGACACCCGACGGCGTCGACCCGGCCGGCTCGACCGGCCCGAGTACACGCGGCAGCTGCGGCACCCGTCCGAACGCGAGTCGCAACACGTCCTCGAGGTACCTGTCGTCGTCACTGCTGAAGTACCCGGTCCCCGACGCATCGCTGCGGTCGGTGACGTAGTCGCCTACCGGTCGACCACGCAGTTGCCACGTCAGCCAGTCGTGCGGGAGAAGCACCGCCTCGACCCGGGAAGCGAGCTCCGGTTCGTGCTGCGCCAGCCACGCCAGCTTGGTGATCGTGAGCGACGCCAGCGGAGCACTGCCGACCCGATCGGCCCATGACTGCGCACCGAGTTCGGCCGTCAATGCGACCGCCTGCGGCGCACTTCGGAGGTCGTTCCACAGCAGGGCGTCCCGCACCGGCTCACCGGCGGCGTCGACCGTCACCAGCCCGTGCTGCTGACCGGCCACCGACACCGCAGCGACCCCGTCGAGGTCGAGGATCGATTCGAGCGCCGTCGTCCAGGCCCGCGGGTCGACCGAGCTACCGTCCGGGTGCGGAGCCGTCGAGGTCTCCAGAACTTCACCCGAAGACGCGTCGCAGTAGACGACCTTGACCGACTGGGTGGACGAATCGACGCCGGCGACCACACGGCGACCTGCGAAGCGGGTTGAACTCACGACGAGGAGTCTGCCTCAGCGGCGCCGGCACCCGACGGCACCCGCCGCGGCCCGCGTCAGCATCCTCAACGTCGGCACACCCGGACTTTGTGGGTGAGCATCAACCGATCCCATCGGCGACCCTTGTGAACGTGGGCGGTGACCCGTTGTCGCCAGGAGTCCCAACCGAGCCCACCGTCGCCCGTCGTCGAGGGCACCGCCGATAAGGTCGGCGCATGCAGTCGTGGAGCTCACCGGTCGTCCCTCGGTTGCCTGGCACCGGCCTCGTTCCGATGGTGTCGGACAGCTCGTCGGGTGGGTGTGTCCGTTCTGCGGCCGCCGGTCCGGGCGGTACCGCACGCATCTACGTTTGCGGCATCACGCCCTACGACGCCACCCATATCGGGCACGCCGCCACCTACCTGACGTTCGATCTGTTGCAGCGAGCGTGGCGCGACGCCGGCCTCGCCACCCGCTACGTCCAGAACGTCACCGACGTGGACGACCCGCTCCTCGAGCGCGCCACCGCCACCGGTGTCGACTGGACCGACCTCGCCTACCGCGAGATCGACCTGTTCCGCCACGACATGGCCGCGCTCCGGGTGCTGCCGCCGGACGCCTTTGTGGGCGTGGTCGAGGCGATCGACCTCGTGATCGACCTCGTCGTCCGGCTTCAGAAGGCCGGCGCCGTCTACCAGGTGGACGACGACTACTACTGCTCGATCGCCGACGGCACGCAGGGCAACGCGACCCCGTTCGGGTCGGTGTCCCGGCTGCCCGAAGCGACGATGCTCGCCTACTTCACCGAGCGCGGCGGAGATCCCGACCGTCCGGGCAAGCGGAACAAGTTCGACTGTCTACTCTGGCTGGCGCAACGGCCGGGCGAGCCCGGCTGGGAGAGCCCGTTCGGCATCGGCCGGCCCGGCTGGCACGTCGAGTGCACGGCGATCGCCCTCGCGAACCTCGGCACCGACTTCGACGTCCAGGGCGGCGGCACCGACCTGGTCTTCCCGCACCACGAGATGAGCGCCGTCCAGGCCAGCATCGTCACCGGCGAACCGTTCGCGAACGCGTACGTGCATCAGGCCATGGTGAAACTCGACGGCGACAAGATGTCGAAATCCCAGGGCAACCTGGTGTTCGTCTCGAAGCTTCGCGAAGCCGGCGTCGACCCGGCCGCGATCCGGCTGGCGGTACTGGCGCACCACTACGGCACCGAATGGGACTGGACCGACGCCGGACTGCAGGAGGCGCTCGATCGACTGGCTGCGTGGCGCGCCGCGGCCGACGTCCGACTGCCGGTGGACGGCGTGCTACGAGTCGTGCGCGAAGCACTCGCCGACGACCTCGACGCGCCGCGCGCACTGCGGCTGATCGACGGCGTCACCGTCGGCGCGTTCGACGACGCCGAGGATGCAATGGGCAACGACGCCGAGTCGGCCTCGTTGCGCGACGTCGTCGACGCACTGCTCGGCGTCGAACTCTAGCGGCCCCTCAGCTCAGTCGTTCGGTATCTCGTCGTCGGACGGACCCTCGCCGCGCACCCCGCGGTGCCGGTCATGGCGACGCAGGTAGGACTCGAACTCGGCCGCGATCGCCTCACCACTCGCCTGCGGCAGATCAGTCGCGTCGCGGGCCTGCTCCAACTGTGCGACGTACTCGGCGATCTCCTCGTCGCCCGCGGCGAGTTCGGCCACGCCGCGCTCCCACGCCCGGGCGCTCTCGGGCAGGTCGCCAAGCGGAATGGTCAAGCCCAGCAGGTCTTCCACGGCACGCAGGAGCGCGAGGCTTGCCTTCGGGCACGGCGGCTGCGAGACGTAGTGCGGGACCGCCGCCCAGTAGGACACCGCCGGGATCTCCAACCGCGAGCAGGCGTCGGTGATGATGCCGTTGATGCCGGTCGGACCCTCGTAGCGGCTGGGTTCGACACTGTGGCCGGCGACGACGGACGGGTCGCTGGAGTTGCCGTTGACCGGGATCGGCCGGGTGTGCGGGACGTCGGCCAGCAGCGCGCCCAGGACGATCCACATCTGTGCGCCGAGGGTGTCGCCAGCGGCCAGCAACTCGGCGGTGAACGCACGCCACCGCATGTTCGGCTCGATGCCACGGACGAACACGAGGTCGCGGTCGAAGCCGTCCGGGCGGGCCAGGTAGATCCGCGTCGTCGGCCAGGTCAGGAGCCGTGCCGGCAGACCGGAGTCGGACGCGTCGGCGCCGTGGTCCGGCGCATCGTCGGGCGTCGAGGACACACCACCGTCGGGGCGGGCGTCCGCGTCGTCGTCGGAGGAGTCGTCGTCCTGGTCCGGGTCACTCACGAAGCCCACCATCGGACGGTTCACCTGGAAGTCGTAGAACTCGTCGGGGTCGATCTCGCCGACGAACTCGGCATCGAAGACGTCGATCAGGTGGTCGAGCGCTGCCGTGGATGCGTTCGCGGCGTCGTTCCAGCCCTCGAACGCCGCGATCACCACGGCATCCCGCGGTGCGAATGGCAGGTCGATGTCTATCGTCACGCTGTGCGGCCTCCGAGCCCTCGGGGTTACTGAACGACCAGCCTACGGCCCGGACTGCCGGACAGCCTTGCGCCCGACACCTGACCGACACCTCACCGGCGCCGGACCGGCGCCGGTCCGGCTCGGGCCGTTTCATCGACGGGCGGGTCGCCGACGAATCGGCAGGCGGTGACCGGTCGGAAACGGCCACCTCGCAGACTTGTCGGGTGACCGACGAGGCGACACCCGGCGAACCGCCCGGACCGGACCAGGTGTGGGACCCGCGCAGCCCGGTGCACACCGCCGAGCACGGCCGGCTGGATGCGTCGGCGTCCGCATCCGCACCGTGGCGTCAGTGGGGTCCCTACCTCGCCGGCCGCCAGTGGGGCACCGTCCGGGAGGACTACTCCGAGAACGGAGACGCCTGGCGTTCCTTCCCGTTCGACCATGCCGTCGCGCGGGCGTACCGGTGGGGCGAGGACGGCATGGGCGGCATCTGCGACCGGTTCGGCTTCATGAACGTCGGCCTCGCGTTGTGGAACGGGCACGACCCGATCCTCAAGGAGCGTCTGTTCGGGCTGGCGAACGAAGAGGGCAACCACGGCGAGGACGTCAAGGAATACTGGTGGGCCGTCGACGGCACGCCGACGCACAGCTGGATGCAGTGGCTCTACCGCTATCCGCAGGCCGAATACCCATACCAGCAACTGCGCGACGAGAACGCCCACCGCGGTCGTGACCAGCGCGAGTACGAGCTGGCCGACACCGGCATCCTCGACGGCAACCGGTTCTTCGACGTCCTGGCCAGCTACGCGAAGGCCTCGCCCGACGACCTGTGCATCACCGTCGAAGCCACGAATCACGGCCCCGACCCCGCGCCGCTCGACCTGGTTCCTCAACTCTGGTTACGCAACACCTGGTCGTGGGGACGTGACCGGCGGCGCGCACTGATACGGCAGGTACTGCCGCCGACCCTCGCCGTCGGCGGTCTCGAGGCGGTCGAGTGCCAACACGGCTTCCTCGGCACCTACTACCTCGCGGCGCAGGGCTCGCCGCAGGTGCTCTTCTGCGACAACGAGACGAACGCGGTCCGGTTGTTCGGCGCGGCGGGCAACGACTCCCGCTACACGAAGGACGGCATCGACAACTTCGTCGTGCACGGTGACAAGACGGCGGTGAACCCGGCCCGCGAGGGCACGAAGGTCGGGTTCCACTATCACTTCGACGCCGTTGCGCCCGGTGCGACCGTGCGCGTCTCCCTGCGGTTGTCGACCTCGCCCCCGTCCCGGGAGACCTTCGGCGCCGGCTTCGACGCGGTCAACGACGCCAGGCGGAGCGAAGCCGACGCGTTCTACGCGACGGTGATCCATCCGGACCTCCCGGCCGCCGACCAGCACGTGGCGCGTCGGGCCTACGCAGGTCTGCTGTGGGGCAAGCAGCTCTACCGCTACGACGTCGACCAGTGGCTCGAGGGCGACCCGGCCGGCTCCCCGTCGCCGGAGTCGCGGGCCGAGCGCGGCCGTCGCAACACGCACTGGAACCAGTTCGCCCTGGCCGACGTGATCTCGATGCCGGACGAATGGGAGTACCCGTGGTTCGCCGCGTGGGACCTTGCGTTCCACGCGATCCCGCTGGCCCACGTCGACCCCGAGTTCGCCAAGGAACAGCTCGTCCTGATGTGTCGTGAGTGGGCCATGCATCCGAACGGCCAACTGCCTGCGTACGAGTGGGAGTTCGGCGACGTCAACCCGCCCGTGCACGCCTGGGCCGCCTGGCACGTCTACCGCATCGACGGTTACCGCGACCGCGAGTTCCTCGTTCGGGTGTTCACGAAACTGCTGCTCAACTTCTCCTGGTGGGTCAACCGGAAGGACTCGACCGGCTCGAACATCTTCGAGGGCGGGTTCCTCGGGATGGACAACATCGGTCTGTTCAACCGGTCCGCACCGCTGCCGCCGGGATTCCGGCTCGAGCAGTCGGACGCGACCAGCTGGATGGCGTTCTACTGCCAGCAGATGTTCAAGATCGCGCTCGAGCTGTCCCGCCACGACAAGGCCTGGGACGACACCGCGACCAAGTTCCTCGAGCACTTCCTCTCCATCGCCAAGGCGATGCGGTCGTTTGGATCGCGCAACATCTCGCTGTGGCACGAGGAGGACGGTTTCTTCTACGACGTTCTCGTCGGTCCCGACGGGAGCGCGCAGCACATGCGGGTGCGGTCGATGGTCGGTCTGTTGCCGATCCTCGGCGCCACCGAACTGCCGAGCTGGATCGCTGAGGAATGCCCCGACGTGACCGCTCGACTGCGCTGGCTGCAGCGCCGACGGCCCGATCTGGTCGGGCCGCTGCTCTCGGAGTCCGGACCCGACGGACGGCGAATGCTGTTGTCGCTGGTCGATCCGGACCGGCTCCGGCGAATCCTGGAGCGGATGTTCGATCCGGCCGAATTCCTGTCTCCCTATGGCATCCGGTCACTGTCCGCGGCCTACAAGGATCCGGTCGCCTTCGAGGTCAACGGTGTTCGCGCGGAGATCGGGTACGAGCCGGGGGAGTCGACGACGGGGATGTTCGGCGGCAACTCCAACTGGCGCGGGCCGGTCTGGTTTCCCGTCAACGTGCTCCTGGCGGACAAGCTGCGAACCTACGGCCGGCACTTCGGCTCGACGTTCACCATCGAGATCCCGACCGGCTCAGGCCAACAGAAGACGCTGGTCGAGGCGGCGGACATCCTCGACGGCGGCATGACCGCACTGTTCCGCACGGTGGACGGACGACGCCCCGCTGACGGGTCGCGCATCGAGGCGTCCGACAACCCGTTGTGGGCCGACCATCCGACGTTCAGCGAATACTTCGACGGCGACACCGGCGAAGGGCTGGGCGCGACCCACCAGACCGGTTGGACCGCTCTGGTCGCACACCTGCTGAATCCGCGGCTGCCACCGGACCCGCGGGCGAAGGGGTGGGGCTAGGGCTGGGGTCAGCTGGACCTGCGGCCGGCCGGGCCCGCTGCCGGCCGGGACCCTCGAGTGGTCGCCCGCGCCACGCCGGGCACGGCGTGTCGCGTGGCGACACGCCCATTCGGCGAGTCGTTCCCTGGGCTGCCTCGGTGTTCTGAGGGTGAGACACGGGTCCGCTGAGTGAGACGACGCGACGCGGGCCGTTACCCTGGAACGTCTGACGGCAGGTCGACGACCTGTCCTACCGGGAGGAGCAGATCGTGACGTCGCAGAGCCTGCGTGGCGCATTGGCACAACGTGTCGTGGTGGCGGACGGCGCGATGGGCACGATGCTGCAGGGGTACGACCTCGGCCTGTCCGACTTCGACGGGCTCGAAGGCTGCAACGAGGTCCTCAACGTGACCCGCCCCGACGTCGTCACCGCCATCCACGAGGCCTACTTCGCGGCCGGCTCGGACGCCGTCGAGACCAACACCTTCGGTGCCAATCTCGGCAACCTAGGCGAGTACGACATCGTCCACCGCATCGGCGAGCTCTCGCTGGCTGGCGCACAGCTCGCCAGCGCGGTGGCGAAGCGGTTGTCGACGCCGGAGCGCCCCCGCTGGGTGCTCGGCAGCGTCGGTCCCGGCACCAAGCTACCGAGTCTCGGGCAGGCCAGCCTCGCCCAGCTGCGCGACGCCTACCTCGAACAGATCCGCGCGATGATCGCCGGCGGCGTCGACGCCGTCATCGTCGAAACCGTGCAGGACCTGCTGCAGGCCAAGTCGGCGTTGCTGGCCGCCCGCCGGGCGATCGACGAGCAGAGCCGCGACATCCCGTTGATCGTCAACGTGACCGTAGAAACGACCGGCACGATGCTGATGGGCAGTGAGATCGGGGCCGCGCTGACGAGCCTGGAACCGCTCGGTATCGACATGATCGGGTTGAACTGCGCCACCGGTCCGGCCGAGATGAGCGAGCACCTGCGGCACCTGTCCCGGCACGCGAGCGTGCAGATCTCCTGCATGCCCAACGCCGGGCTGCCGCAACTCACCGCGGCCGGCGCGCACTATCCGCTCACCGCCGAGCAGCTGGCCGATGCGCAGGAACGCTTCGTCCGCGACTACGGGGTCAGTCTCGTCGGTGGCTGTTGCGGAACCACACCCGACCACATCCGGGCACTGTCCGACCGGATGGCCGGACTGACGCCGCCCCCGCGCACGCCCGAGGTCAATCGTGGTGTGTCCTCGCTCTACCAGCACGTCGACTTCGGCCAGGACACGTCCTACCTCTCGATCGGCGAACGCACGAACGCCAACGGGAGCAAGGCGTTCCGCGAGGCGATGTTGGCCGAGAAGTGGGACGACTGCGTGCAGATCGCGCGTGGTCAGACCCGTGACGGTGCGCACGTCCTCGACCTGTGTGTCGACTACGTCGGCCGGGACGGCGCCGCCGACATGCGCGAAGTCGCCAGCCGGCTCGCGACCGCCTCGACGCTGCCGATCGTGCTCGACTCGACCGAGCCGAACGTGCTCGAGGCCGGCCTGCAGGCACTCGCGGGTCGCAGCATCATCAACTCGGTGAACTTCGAGGACGGCGACGGACCGGAATCCCGTTACGCCCGGACGATGGCGCTCGTCCGGGAGTACGGCTCGGCGGTCATCGCACTCACCATCGACGAAGCCGGTCAGGCGCGGACGGCCGAGCACAAGGTCGCCATCGCCACCCGGCTGATCGAAGCGCTCACGCGGGACTGGGGGATGAACGTCGGCGACATCCTGATCGACTGCTTGACGTTCACGATCGCCACCGGGCAGGAGGAAAGCCGTCGCGACGGGCTCGAGACGATCGCCGCGATCCGGTTGCTGAAGGAAAAGTTCCCACTCGTCCGCACGACGTTGGGGCTGTCCAACATCAGCTTCGGTCTCAGTCCGGCGTCGCGGGTCGTGCTCAATTCGGTGTTCCTGCACGAATGTGTGCAGGCTGGGTTGGACTCCGCGATCGTGCACACGGCGAAGATCCTGCCGATGAACAGGATTCCCGACGACCAGCGCCGGATCGCCCTCGACCTCATCTACGACCGCCGCCGCAACGCCGAGCACCCCGACGGTGAATACGACCCCCTGGTGGCGTTCCTGGAGATCTTCGCCGGCGTCACCAGCTCCGACACGAAAGCCACCCGGGCCGCCGAGCTGCTGGCGTTGCCCGTGAGCGAACGACTGGGCCGCCGCATCATCGACGGTGAACGCAAAGGCCTCGAAGGCGACCTCGACGAAGCCCTGACAGCCAAGCCGGCGCTCCAGATCATCAACGACGATCTGCTGGCTGGCATGCGAACCGTCGGTGAACTCTTCGGTTCCGGTCAGATGCAACTGCCGTTCGTGCTGCAGAGTGCTGAGATCATGAAGGCTTCGGTCGCGTATCTCGAGCCGCACATGGAGAAAGCCGACGACGCGGGCAAGGGCACCATCGTGCTCGCGACGGTCAAGGGTGACGTCCACGACATCGGCAAGAACCTCGTCGACATCATCCTGTCCAACAACGGCTACCGCGTCGTCAACCTCGGGATCAAGCAACCCATCAACGCGATCATCGATGCCGCGCAGGAGCACAAGGCCGACGCGATCGGTATGTCCGGCCTACTGGTGAAGAGCACAGTGGTGATGAAGGAGAACCTCGAGGAACTGTCGAGTCGTGGACTGGCGGCGACGTGGCCCATCCTCCTCGGCGGCGCCGCGCTCACCAGGGCCTACGTGGAGCAGGACCTGGCCGGCACGTTCGCCGGCGAGGTGCGCTACGCCAAGGACGCGTTCGAAGGTCTCAAGCTGATGGATGCGGTCCGCGCCGTACAGAAGGGCGAGCCCGGTGCAACGCTGCCCGAGCTGCGCAAGCGCCGGGTGCCGGCCAAGGTCGGCGCAGGCGTCGGTGGCGGAAGCGGTGGGCTACCGGGGCCCGACGGCGATCCGGCATCAGGAGCCGCTGCGGTCGTGCCCGACCCGATCCTGCGATCGGACGTGGCCACCGACAACCCGGTGCCGACCCCGCCGTTCTGGGGCAGCCGGATCATCAAGGGTGTCGGGCTCAACGAGTTCGCCGGTTACCTCGACGAGCGCGCCACCTTCATGGGCCAGTGGGGCCTTCGCAGCAGCCGCGGCGACGGACCCAGTTACGAGGCGCTCGTCGAGACCGAGGGCCGGCCGAGACTGCGCAGCTGGCTCGACCGCATCGCGACCGACGGACTGGCCCAGGCGAGCCTCGTCTACGGCTACTGGCCGGCCGTCAGCGAAGGAAACTCGCTCCTGGTCCTCGATCCCGCGAACCCGGACCCGGACCGGCCGATCAAGTCGTTCACGTTCCCGCGGCAGCGTCGCGACCGGCGGCTGTGCCTGGCCGACTTCTTCCGGCCCAAGAGCTCGGGCGAACTCGACGTCGTCGCCTTCCAGCTCGTCACCATGGGTCCCGCGATGAGCGTGGCCACGGCCGCGCTGTTCGAGCAGCACGCCTACCGCGACTACCTCGAGCTGCACGGCCTGTCGGTCCAGCTCGCCGAGGCGCTCGCGGAGTACTGGCACACCCGCATCCGCGCCGACTACGGCTTCGCCGCCGAGGACCCGGCGGAGGTGACCGGGCTGTTCGATGTCGACTATCGCGGCTGCCGTTACTCGTTCGGCTACCCGGCGTGTCCCGACCTCGACGACCGGCGGGTGATCGTCGACCTGCTCGAGGCCGAGCGGATCGGCGTCGAGCTCTCCGATGAGTTCCAACTGCACCCCGAGCAGTCCACCGACGCCCTGATCGTCCACCACCCCGAGGCCAACTATTTCAACGCCCGCTGACACATTCGCCACCTCCGACCCGACGTCTCCAACGCAGCGGCCGCACGGCCCCGACCTCGCCGCGGTGCTCTGGGACCTCGACGGCACGATGATCGACTCCGAAGCGATCTGGTGGGAGGTCGAGCGGGAGCTGTTCGCCGAGAACGGCGGGATCTGGACCCAGGAACTCGCCGAATCCCTCGTCGGGCACAACCTGCGTGACTCCGCCAGGCACCTGATCGCGCTGTTCGACCGCAACGACCTCGACCCGGACGAGCTCGTCGCCGACATGGTCGTCCGTGTCGAGCGGCACTTCCGGGCCGGCGTCACCTGGCAGCCCGGCGTGCTTCGCCTCCTCACCGACCTGAGCGACGCGGGCATCCCGATGGCGATCGTCACCGCCTCCTACCGCATCCTCGTCGAGGCGCTCCTCACTCATCTGCCGGACGCGAACTTCAAGGCGATCGTCAGCGGCGACGACGTGCTGCGGGGCAAGCCCGATCCCGAGCCATACCTCAATGCCGCCGCCGCGCTCGGTGTCGATCCCCGTGAGTGCCTGGCCATCGAGGACTCCCTCGCTGGGGCGACGTCGGCGCAGTCGGCCGGGTGTTACGTGCTCGCCGTGCCGCATGTCGTGTCACCGCCGCCGGCAGCGCGTCGTACGGTTGTCGCCAGCCTGGCCGGCATGGAGGTCGACGACTTCCGCCGCCTGCTGCGTGACGCCTCGGTCGAGGCTTCCGCGGCGGCGATGGCCGTCGGGTCCGGCGAAGATGTCGGGGAGGCGAGCGGACGGGAGACGCGATGATCGGCGTGCGCGCACGTCTGACGCCCGCACCCCTGTCGATCGCACGTCCATTGTCTGCACGCCTGCGGTCGGCGGCGATCGCGACGGCCGGGCTGCTGCTCGCGGCCGGCTGCACACACACCGCGGCCCCGTCCCCGCAGCCGACGGCGTCCTCGGCGGCTCCCGCCGCCAACGGGGTCCGGGCCATCACCCCGTTGACGTTCACCACCCTCGATCCGGCCCGCGCCCGCACGAGCGGCGACTCGACGGTGATCACCAACGCCTACCAGACGATGCTGGCCGTCGCGGCCGGCGGCACCCAGCCCGAGCCCGATCTGGCCGAGGCATGCAAGTTCACCTTGCCGACGGTGTACAGCTGCCGGATCCGCGACAAGGAAGCATGGTCGGACGGAACTCCGATCACCACTGCGCAGGTGGCCGGCTCCTACGACCGGCTGTTGCGCGGCTCACTCGCGTGGCCGCAACTGGCGACGCTGGTGTCGTCCGTGCAGGTGGTCGACGAGCACTCGGTGAGCTTCACGATGCGCTCCTACAACGCACTGCTGCCGTACCTACTGGCGACGCCTCGATCGGCCGTCGTCCGCGTGGGCGTCGGTGCGGACACCGACCCGGCGGCCGTCGTCGGATCCGGTCCCTACGTCGTCGCCCGGTTCGCCCCGGACTCACAGATCGTCCTGTCCCGCAACGACAACTACGCCGGCCGTACCTCCGCGCGCAGCGACCGGGTGGCGATCACCGTCGTGCACAGGTCGACCGCCGTGCAGTCGGCGGCGGCGGCCGCTGCGGCGGTCCAGGCGAACACCGCCGACCTCGCGTTCGGGGACCTGGACAGTGTTCCGGTCCCAGCCAACTCGCCCGCGTCGTCGGAGGTCAGGATCACCGCGACACCGGGGCGTACCGTCCGCCTTCTCGTGCTGCGGATGACCGCCGGCCCGACCGGCCTCGCGATCCACGACGCGGTCGCCCGGACAGTGGATCGGCGTGCGCTCGCGGCGGTGGTGCCGACCTCGGCCCAACTGGCGCAGACCTCGGTCGTCCCGGGGGATGTGCCCGATCACGTCGATGCGTTCGACGAGGCCTTCGGCGACGCGCCGGATCGGGTGGGAGCGAAGGCCGCACTCGACGTGGCCAAGGTGAAGACGCGGGTGCCGCTCACGTTGTGGTGCGCGACCAGCGACGTGACCTGCTCGACGGCGCTGAGCAAGGTCGCCGCCCAGCTGAACGCGAGCAAGCTCTTCACCGCCTCGGTCCGGACGGCGCCCGCGGCCGATGTCGCCCGGCGGGCGCGGGCGGGCGAGCTGGACGGCTGGCTGGCGTCAGCCACGCCGGCCTATCCGGGTGCCGACGCCTACCTAGCGCCGGTGTTCGCCGGCGGCTCGGACTCGATCGTGGCGGGGTCGGGCTTCGTCAGCGCGACGCTCGCCACTGACATCCGCCGGTCCCGGCAGGCCTCCGTGCCGGCCACCCGGGCCGACCTGCTCGCGGGAATCCAGCGCGACGGCGCTCTCACGGGCCCGGTGATCCCGCTGTACCAGGATCGCTCCACGGTCGTCAGCCGGAGGGCTGTGACCGGAATTCCAGCCGGCTTCGACGTGGTCGGCGTCCAGCGGTTCTGGTCGATCCGCCCACCCGGCTGACGGTTGCTTCAACCACCTGAACCCAAGCGCTCGCGCAGGCGATTCCTCGAACAGTTCACGGCGCAGACCGGGCCGATCGGAGTCAGGCCGGCGTGGCCGCCGAGGAGTCGACCAGATGGCAGGCCACCTGGGTACGTCCGCCGACCTCGTGCATCGGCAGCACCGGTACCTCGCGGTCGGTGCACCAGGATCGCCGGGGGTCGTCGGCCGGCAGCGACGCACGCAGCGGGCAGCGGGGATGGAACCGGCAGCCGCGCGGGATCGCCGTCGGATCGGGTGGCTCACCGCCCAGCGGCGTCCGTGCCGCGTCCGGGTCACGATGCCGATCGGGCAGTACCGCGATCAGCGCCTTCGTGTAGGGGTGCTGAGGGTTGCGCAACACCTCGTCGACGGTGCCGATCTCGACGATGCGGCCCAGGTACATGACGGCGACCCGGTCGGCGATGTTCCACGCCAGCCCGAGGTCGTGGCTGACTACGAGTGCGGACAGGCCCAGGCCGTCACGCAGGTCGAGGATGAGCTTCAGGATCTCGCCGCGAACCGACGCATCCAGCGACGCCACCGGCTCGTCCGCCACGATGACCGACGGGTCGAGGGCGAGCGCACCGGCGATCACGACTCGTTGCTGCTGACCGCCGGACAGCTCGTGCGGGTAGCGGGCGACGAACTGCTCCGGCGGGCGCAACCCGGCACGCGACAGGGCGCTGTGGACGCGCTCGATCAAGCCCTCCCGAAGACCGTGCAGCCGAGGTCCTTCGGCGACCGCATCGAACACGTTCTGCCGGGGATTGAGCGCGCCGCCGGGATCCTGTAGCACCAGTTGGGTGTGCCGGCGGTACCGCTTGAGCGCGCCGGAGCGGTAGACCAGCTGCTCGCCGCGGTATCGGACGTCCCCGGTGGTGGGTTTCACCAGCCCGACGAGCGCACGACCGAGGGTGCTCTTGCCACAGCCGGACTCACCGACCAGGGCGACGATCTCGCCGGCGCCGATGGCGAGGTTGACCCCGTCGACGGCTCGCGCGGGCCCACGCCCACGGGCGGCCGGGTAGGTGACCGACAGGTTGCGGACCTCGAGCGCGGCGGCCTCGGTACGTGACCCGACCGGGGAAGTGCTCATGTGGCGCTCCCTGCGTGCAGGACGGTGGGGGCGTCGGGTTCCAGGGCAGCGAGATCGGTCGGCGCGAGTACGTGCACGCAGGCGGCGCTGCGGTCAGGCCCGGCCGGCCACAGCGGCGGGTCGATGGCGGCGCAGATGTCGATCGCCTCGGAGCAGCGGGGGCGGAACGGACAACCCACGGACGCGACACTCGGGTCCGGCGGATCACCCGGCAGTCCGGCCGGGTGGTAGCGCGAGGCCGGATCGCCGATCACCGGGAACGCCTGCGACAGGGCGCGGGTATAGGGGTGGGCAGCGGTGTCCATCACCGCGTTGGACGGGCCGACCTCGGCGATCCGGCCGGCGTACATCACCGCAAGCCGGTCACAGGTCTGAGCGAGCACCGACAGGTCGTGGCTGATCATGATCATCCCGATGCCGGACTCGCGGACGAGTTCGGTGAGCAGGTTCAACACCTGTGCCTGGACGATCACGTCGAGTGCGGTCGTCGGCTCGTCGGCGATCACCAGCTGCGGGCGGCACGCCAGTGCCATCGCGATCATCACCCGCTGCCGCTGCCCGCCGGAGAGTTCGTGCGGGTAGGCAGTGGCCCGACGCGAGGGGACGCCGACGTCGTCGAGAAGTTGCGCCGCTCGCTTGCGAGCCGCTCCGGGGCCGACCTTCTCGTGCAGCAGGATCGGCTCACGGATCTGCTCGCCGATCGTCCGCACGGGGTTGAGCGCGCTCATCGCACCCTGGAAGACGATCGACGCCTGCGCCCAGCGGACCGCGCGCAGCTTGCCCCACCCGACTTCCAGCAGGTCGTCGCCACGGAACAGCACCCTTCCGGTCACGTCGGTGCCCTCGGGCAGGAGCCGCAGCAGGCTCAGCGCGAGGGTCGACTTACCCGACCCGGACTCGCCCGCGACGCCGAGGGTCTGGCCCGAGTCGAGCTGCAGGTCGATTCCCCGGACAGCCGGCACGGCGATGCCGCCGGTGCGGTAGGTGACGTTGAGGTCGCGCACGTCGAGCAGCATCATCGGTTCAGCAACCTCGGGTTCAGGATCTGCTCGACGGCACGGCCGACGAGGGTGAAACCGAGCACGACGACGAGGATCGCGATCCCCGGCGGCAGGAGATACCACCAGGCTCCGCGGCTGACCGCGCCCTGCCCGAACGCCTGGTTGAGCATCGACCCCCAGGAGACGTCGGTCGGGTCGCCCAGGCCGAGGAAGGTGAGGGTCGTCTCCGACAGGATCGCGCCGGCCACCGTCAACGTGCTGGACACCAGGATCAGCGGCGCGACGTTCGGCAGCACATGCCGGGACATGATGGCGACGTTCCCCGCGCCGAGGACCTTGGCGCGTTCGATGAACGGACGGGCCTCCACGGCGAGGGTCTGCGCCCGCACGAGCCGAGCCGTCCCGGTCCAGGACGTGACCGCGATCGCGATGGTGATCGACGTCGGGCCCTGCCCGATCACCGCGGCGAGGGAGATGGCCAGTGGCAGGCCCGGCAGCGCGATGAACCAGTCGGTGACGTGCATGAGCGCGCGCCCGAGGAATCCCTCGTAGTGGCCGGCGATCAGTCCGATCGCCGCGCCCAGGATCATCGTCAGGAAGGTCGCCATGATGCCGATGGCCAACGAGGCCCGGGCGCCCCAGATGACCAGATAGAGCACCGAGCGCCCGGCCTGGTCGGTGCCGAGCGGGTAGCCCGAGGTGGGCGGGTTCAACAACGGTCCGTCGACCTTGGTGACGTCGAGTTGGGCTGGGCCGATGAACAGCGGCGCGGCGATCGCAAGGCCGAGGAACAGGATCAGGACGATCAACCCGGCGATGCCGGTGGGGCTGTGCGCGAACGAGCGCAGGAATCGGCGCAGCGCCTGGGTACGCGGCGGGCTCGTGCCGATCGTGGCCGGTGGGGTGGCTAGGGCGGTCACTGGGCACGCACCCGGGGGTCGAGGTAGCGGTAGAGCAGGTCGGCGAAGACGTTCATCACGATCACCGAGGCACTGAAGAAGATGAACGTTCCCTCGAGCAGCGGGAGGTCGGGAATTCGCAGCGCCTGGTAGGTGAGGTAACCCAGGCCGGGCCAGGAGTAGACGGTCTCGACGGTGATCGCGCCGCCGATGACCCCGCCGAGCTGCAGGAAGATCACCGTCACCGACGGGAGGAGGGCATTGGGGACGGCGTGCTTGCGGCGGACATCGTCGTCACGCAGTCCCTTCGCCCGTGCGGTGAGCAGATACGGGCTGCCCAGCTCGTCGATGATCGAGGACCGCATGATCGTCACGTACTGCGCGAACACGACGAGCACCAACGTCAGGCAGGGCAGGACGAGGTGGCGGGCGACGTCGACTGCGTTGCCGATCGGGCCGCCGTTGTAGCCGGGCGTCGACATCCCGCCGGCGGGGAAACCGCCGGGGATCGGTCCGACACCGACGGTGAAGATCACCAGGATGATCAGGCCGAGCCAGAACGTCGGCACGGACCAGAGCGTGAGTGACGTGCCGGAGGCGATCCGGTCGAACAGCGACCCGTGCCGCCAGCCGCTGCGGACGCCGAGCCATAGGCCCAGCACGATCGAGATGATCGTCGAACTGCCCATCAGCAGCAGCGTCGGCCACAACCGGCTCGCCATCAACGACGAGACCGATTGGTTGAACTCCCACGAGTAGCCCAGGTTGCCGTGCAGCACGTCCCAGACGAAGCTGAAGAAGCGCCGCCACGCCGGCTCGTCGAGGTGCAGCGACTCCCGCAGCGCTGCCATCTGGGCCGGGCTCGTCGGCCGGCCACGCGTCAGCGAGGCCACTGGGTCAGCCGGGATGAGGCTGAACAGCACGAAACCGATCACGAGGGTCACCAGGAAGCTGACCAGCGCGGCCAACAGCTTCGCACCCAGGTAACGCAGGAAGCCCGAGGACTGACGGCCGGTGCGACCGCCGCCGGTGCGTGCGTCGAACGCGGCGTCCGCCACTGCATCGAGTTCGAGCGGCGTCGGTGGAGGCAGCGTCACGCCGTCCCCACCGACACCTGTCGCAGTGATGCCAGCGTCACTCGCGCTCGCCAGCGGTAGTGCGTCGGCGCACGAGCAGCAGCGCGGCGCCGGCCAGGATCAGCACGACGACGACTCCGATGAGGACATAGACGCCGGTGTGGCTGGCGGCAACTTTCGGTACGACCGGAGTGGCGTCGAGGAAGCTGGAGAACCCGTTCTGCAAGGGATAGAAGCCCTTGTCGTCGGCGGTTCCGGTCACGTAGTTCGTCGTCTTGTCGGTGCGGATCGCCGACAGGCCGTTCTTGTAGTAAAGGATCATGTCCGCGTTCGCCGGGTACAGGATCGCCTGCATCTGCTTGATGATGTCGGCCCGCTTGTTGGCGTCGAACTCCGTCACCTGCTGGTCGAAGAGCTTGTCGTAGGCCGGGTTGCAGTAGAACGCGTCGGTGTTGCCGCCGGTCCCGTCGTCGAGCGGGAGGGTGGCGCAGGTCTGGATGCCGAGAAGGTAGGTCGGGTCCGGGCCGGTGCCCCAGCCGTCCATCAGCATGTCCCAGTCGCCCTTGGCCAGATCGTCGTTGAGCTTGGTCATGCTCATGGCGGGCGTGGAGATCTTGATGCCGACGTCGGCCAGCCAACCCTTGAGGTAGCCGGCGATCTGCGCGTCCTGGGTGTCGTCGGAGTGGATGCCCAACCGGAACTCGAGCGGCTTCTTGGTCTTGGGGTCGACGCGGACGCCGTCGCTGCCCTTGGTGTAGCCGGCCGCATCGAGGACCGAGTTGGCCTTGGCGGCGTCGAAGTTGATCTGCTGGTCGGCCGGGGGAGACCAGAAGAACTGGGGGTAGGCGGGCGGTAGGTAGCCGGCACCGGCGACACCGAGTCCGCCGAGGACGTTCTTCACCAGCGCCGCCTTGTCGATCGCGTAGAGGATCGCCAGCCGGACTTGGGGATCGGCGAGGATCGGGTTACCGGTTCCGATGGGCTTACCGGTGCGGGTCTTGGCTCCGGAGTTGATCTCGACGGCGGTCCAGCTGTTGCCGACGGTCTGATAGGTCTTGATGTTCGCGTCGTTCTTCAGCGCGTCGAACTGGGTGGAGGTCACGCCGCCGACCTGGTTCACCTGACCGGCGCGCAGCGCGGCGACCGAGGCGTCGGTGTTCTTGAAGTACTGCAGGATCAGCTGGTCGTACTTCGGTGCCCCGAGGAAGAAGTCCTTGTTGGCCTGCAGCGTGACGTACTGGTCGGTCTTGTAGTCGGTGAGAACCCAGGGGCCGTAGCCGACGACGGGGAAGTCGGTGTTCTTGAAGTTCTTGAGGTTGCTGACCTTCGCTTGCCAGATGTGCTGAGGAACGATCGGGATGCCGTTGAAGGGCACGCTCACGTAGAGCATGTTCGCCTGCGGCTTCTTGGTCGTGATGACCAGCGTCGTGTCGTCGGTCGCGGTGACGCTCTTGAAGTTGGCCACCAGCGAACCGTTCGCCTGCGCGGCGGTCGAGTTCGTCATGATCAGGTTGAACGTCCAGGCCGCGTCCTTCGCCGTGAGCGGCTGGCCGTCGCTCCACTTGAGGCCGTCCTTGAGCTTGAACGTCCACGTCAGCTTGTCGTCCGAGGTGGTCCACGACGTGGCGAAGTACGGCTCGGGAACGAGCTTGTCGTCCAGCCGGGTCAGCGTCGGGTAGATGTTGCCGAGCGCGGTGAGCTCGCCGTCGAAGTAGGCGATGAACGGGTTGAACGTCGACACCTGGGTGTCGAGAGCCGTCGTGAACGTCGTTTCGCCGGCGGCCGCGGCGCGCGGTCCGGCGGCGAGCAGCCCGGTCCCGACGACGAGCGCGGCGCACACCAGCGCGGCCAGCGTCCGTCGGAACGGAGTGAACGCACGACCGGATCTACCGGCGTGCGGTGAGTGGGACAGGGCGAGGCTCATGTGGTGCTCTCCTTCAGGTGGCGTCGGCGACGCGATCGACGGGCACCTGACGCCGTCGACATTGGCGGCGCGCGGTGATCTGACGTGGCGTTCCTCGTGCGTTCGTACTCGCGGCGCGATCCGAGGTCAAGGATCACGCGGCCGTGTCGCGAGCGGTCCGGCCGGGACGACCCCGGTCACAGGTTCAGCGGCGACGAGACCGCTGTGCATCATCAAACACTGCTCAAGCCCTGTTTCCGGAAAGTTTCGACAGGCGGCGGGCGATATGCCCGAAGTTTCTTTCCGGAGTACAGCGATTCGGTTCAGACCTCGGTGTCGTCCTCGACGAGCGGAAGTGCGGGCGGGGTGACCGAGGGAAGCGGAGGTGGTGTGCCGCCGAAGGTCGGGCAGATGGCCTGATAGTCGCACCAGTCGCAGAGCCTGCTGGGGCTCGGGCGCCAGTCACCGCTCACGTAGGCGCGCTCGATGGCCGCCCACAACGCGGTGAGCTTGCGTTCGGTGGCGAGCAGGTCGCGCTCGTCAGGGGTGTAGCGGAGCAGCTCACCGGTGCCGCCGAGGTAAATGAGCTGCAGCAGCGTCGGCATCACTTGGCGGACACGCCACACGACCAGTGCGTAGAACTTCATCTGGAACAGCGCCTTGGCCTCGAAGAACTCGCTCGGCGCGCGGCCGGTCTTGTAGTCGACGACGCGGATCTCGCCGGTCGGCGCGATGTCGAGCCGGTCGATGATGCCCCGCAGCTGCAGGCCGGAGTCGAGGGTGGTCTCGACCCGGATCTCGCGTTCGGCGGGTTCGAGCCGACTCGGGTCCTCCAGGGTGAAGTAGCGGCTGAGCAGATCCTCCGCCTCGATCAGAAAGGCCTCCACGCCGGCGCCCGGAGCGGCGTCGGCTGCGCCCGGTGATTCGGTCGCTGTGCCGGTTGCGACGGGGGTCATCGCGTCAGTACTCGCCGGCTCGTCCGCCGGCTCGTCAGCGGGTGCGCCGGCGAACAACTCACCAAGCACGGGCTCGTCGTCGAGCAACCTGCCCCACGTCGGGCCGAGCTTCGCACTGGCCTGTGCGTGTGTGCGGTCTGCTGCCGGCAGATCGAAGAGCTGCTCGAGAACGGCGTGCACCAGGGTTCCCCGGGCCGCGGCGCGGCTCGGCCGCTGGGGGAGCCGGTCGAGCACCCGGTAGCGGTACAGCAGCGGGCAGGTCATGAAGTCCGACGCGCGCGACGGCGAGAGCGAGTGGAGCTCGGGCACCTGGCTGGCGGGTGCCGCGGCGGGGGCCGGAGGTGCCGGAATGCTCATGCGGAGCACGGTAGGCCAGTCCACCGACAGGCGACGTGGCCGACTCGGGAGCCAGCACCCGATACGGTCGAGTGGTGCAGAGGAGAAGGTCGTGAGTAGTCCGGAGGCGCCGTCGGGCGCGAGTCCGGCCAGTCGGACACGCCCCGGGTCGTTCCGCGTCGGGCGGCTGGCGGGTGTTCCCATCTTCATCAGCTACAGCTGGATTGTCGTCGCCGTCGTCATCATCTACTTCTTCCAGGCGACCATCAGCGTGCGCCTGCCCGGGCTGGGGAACAGCCGATGGGTCGGCGCCATCACGTTCGTGCTGCTGTTCTATGCGTCCGTCTTCCTGCACGAGGCGGCCCACACGCTCGTCGCCAAGGCCTACGGGATGAAGGTTCTCAGCATCGTCCTGCACTTCTTCGGCGGGTTCTCCGAGATCGAGGGAGAGTCGAAGTCACCGTGGCGGTCTCTCGCGGTGGCTGTGGCGGGCCCGGTCGTGTCCATCGCCCTGGGCACCGTCTACTTCGCCTACAAACCACTCGAGGATTCACATCCGCTGTTGTCGCTGGTGTTGTTCCAGCTCGGCGTCAGCAACCTGTTCGTCGGGCTGTTCAACCTGCTTCCCGGGCTCCCGCTCGACGGTGGGCACATCCTCGAGGCGTTCGTCTGGGGCATCACCGGCAAGCGTCACGTCGGCATGACGGTGGCCGGCTGGTCGGGCCGCTTCTTCGCCCTCGTGGTCATCGCCGTGCCATTGTTCGCCGCCGTCCTGAGCCACCGTGGCTCGGACTTCCTGGTCTATCTGGTCTGGGGCTTCCTGCTGTCCGGAACGCTCTGGGTCGGCGCGACGGCAGGTCTGCAGGCCGCCCGGATCCGCAAGGTGCTGCCGTCGTTGACCGCGCGGACGCTCGCGCGTCCGGCCATCGGTGTCCCCAGCGATCTGCCGCTCTCGGAGGTCGTTGCGCGTGCCACCGCCGCGAACGTCAAGGCGGTCGTCGTGCTCGACCACACGGGTGCCCCGAACGGCCTGGTCAGCGAGGCGGCGCTCGAGGCGGTTCCCGAGGAGCGCCGGCCATGGGTAGCCGTCTCGTCGGTGACACGGCAGCTCGAGGACGGGCTCCTGATCAACGGCGAGCTCGAGGGCGAGGACCTCCTGAACCGGTTGTCCGGCGTGCCCGCGGGGGAGTACCTCGTCGTCGACAAGACGAACGTCGTACTCGGCGTGCTGTCGGCCCGCGACGTGAACGCGAAGCTCGGATGAGCCGCGCCGACCACTCCCAGTTGCTCGGCGTCGGGCAGTTGGTGCAGCTCTCGGACGCCAAAGGCCGGAAACACACCGTCACCCTCGAGCCCGGCAAGCTGTTCTTCACCCACAAAGGTGCCATCAGCCATGACGACCTGCTCGGACGGACCGAGGGCATCACCGTCACGACCGACAAGGGGACCCCTTACCTCGTCCTCCGCCCGCTGCTGTCCGACTTCACCCTGTCGATGCCACGTGGTGCGCAGGTCGTCTACCCGAAGGATGCGGCGGCCATCGTCGGGCTGGCCGACATCTTCCCGGGCGCGCGCGTGCTCGAGGCCGGCGCGGGCTCGGGCGCCCTGTCCTGCTCCTTGCTCCGGGCGATCGGGCCGACCGGCGCGCTGTATTCGTTCGAGCGCCGGCCCGAGTTCGCGGAGGTCGCCCGCAAGAACGTACGCACATTCTTCGGTGACCCGACTCTCGGTGAACCGTTCGGCGATGCCGACGCCGACGCCGATGCCATCGCCGATGCCAGTGTCGACCGCAGGCCTGCCCAGCCGTGGACGCTGACAGTCGGGGACCTGTCCGACACCGACGCAGTCGTCACCGCCCTCGGCGAGCCGGACGTACCCATGATCGACCGGATGATCCTCGACATGCTGGCGCCGTGGGAGTGCCTCGACACCGCCACCCGGCTGCTGGTTCCCGGCGGCATCATCTGTGCCTACGTCGCGACGACCACCCAGCTGTCCCGCATCACCGAGACTCTGCGTACCGAGGGCGGCTTCACCGAGCCGGTGTCGAGTGAACTGCTCATCCGGACCTGGCACGTCGAGGGTCTGGCCGTCCGGCCCGACCACCGGATGATCGGGCACACCGGTTTCCTCCTGCACTCCCGTCGCCTGGCTCCCGGAGTGTCGGTTCTGCGTCGTCAACGCCGGCCGGCCCCTGGTGCGTACGGCGTCGACTACAGCGGCCCGCGGCCGGCCGACGCGCCCATGCCGGAGTGACCCATCGACTCCCGGAGTGACGCTCAGTCGTCGCGGTGACACCAGAACCATCGCCCGGCTTCTGTTGAAGTCGCATTGTGGGTCATCCGTGTATGAATGTCCCGACGACTGCAACAATTTGTGCGCATCCGATAGACAGTCCGTGATCGCCCGGTTTGGCACGTCGGAGTCGTCGCCGTCATCCGATCGTTCGACGGTCGTGACCTGACGGTCATCGAAACAGGCCGTTTTTGTCGGCGGCGCTGGTTATGGTCGAGAAGGACATAACGACTGTGGCCCGGGGTTACGTCACCCCAGGCAGCAGGCTCCTCCCGGCTCTGCCTATTCCGGAGGTCCCCATGAGTGAGAGCGCGCACCCCCTCGACGGTGCCGGCGTGCCCGAGGCCGGGCAACCCGATACCGCCCGCAACGACCGGCTGCTGGTCGGAGAGCTCCGCGACGAGGTCGCACGCCTTCGTCGCCGGCTCGACGACCTGCCGACCCGGGTCGCGCAGATACAGCGCGAACTCGCCGACGAGCGTCGGGTCGCCGCCAACATGTCCGCTCAGAACGAGCGGCTGGCGGCCACCCTTCGTGACGCCCGCGACCAACTGGTCGGGATGAAGGACGAACTCGACCGGCTGGCGACGCCGCCGAACACCTATGCGGTGTTCATGGATCACGCCGAGGACGACCTCGCCGACGTCATCGTCGCCGGTCGCAAGATGCGGGTGGCCGTCAGCCCACAGGTCACCGCCGATGAGCTCCGACACGGGCAACAGGTGCTGCTGAGCGAGTCGATGGTCGTCATCGGCATCAGCGCGTACGAGAGCGTCGGGGAGATCGTCAGCCTCTCCGAGGTGCTCCCCGACGGCGACCGCGTGCTCGTCCTCGGCCAGACCGACGCCGAGCAGGTGGCCTGGATCGCCGAGCCGCTGCGCGACCTCGCGCTGCGCCCGGGCGACTCGCTCCTGCTCGACAGCAAGTCCGGTTACGTGCTCGAGCGCATCCCGAAGTCTGAGGTCGAGTCGCTGGTCCTCGAAGAGGTGCCGGACATGGACTACACCCGCATCGGGGGCCTGAGCAGCCAGATCGAGGCGATCCGCGACGCCGTCGAACTGCCGTTCCTGCACGCCGAGGCGTTCGCGGAACACAAACTCACGCCGCCGAAGGGGATCCTGCTCTACGGTCCGCCGGGGTGCGGGAAGACCCTGATCGCCAAGGCGGTCGCGCACTCACTCGCCGTGAAGGTCGGCGAGCAGACCGGCCGCGAGGCCCGCAGCTTCTTCCTCAACATCAAAGGTCCCGAGCTGCTGAACAAATATGTCGGCGAGACCGAGCGGCACCTGCGGCTGATCTTCCAGCGGGCACGTGAGAAGGCCAGCGACGGCATGCCCGTCATCGTCTTCTTCGACGAGATGGACTCGCTGTTCCGCACCCGCGGCTCCGGGGTCAGCTCAGACGTGGAGACGACGATCGTGCCGCAGTTGCTGTCCGAGATCGACGGTGTCGAGCGGCTCGACAACGTCCTCGTCATCGGCGCATCGAACCGCGAGGACATGATCGACCCGGCCATCCTGCGGCCCGGCCGGCTCGACGTGAAGATCAAGATCGAGCGACCCGACGCCGAGGCGGCCCGCGAGGTGTTCGCCATCTACCTGACTCCCGACCTGCCCCTGCACCCCGACGACCTCGCGATCTACGGCGGAAATCGCGAGGCCTGCACGCACGCGATGATCCAGCGCACCGTCGAGCACATGTACGACGAGTCGGCGGAGAACGAATTCCTCGAGGTCACCTACGCCGGCGGCGACAAGGAGACCCTCTATTTCAAGGACTTCAACTCCGGCGCCATGATCGGCAACATCGTCTCCCGCGCGAAGAAGATGGCGATCAAGGAGTGGATCCGTACCGGCGTCAAGGGCATCGGCATGAACCACATGCTCGCGGCCTGTGTCGATGAGTTCCACGAGAACGAGGATCTGCCCAACACCACCAACCCCGATGACTGGGCGCGCATCTCCGGCAAGAAGGGCGAGCGCATCGTCTTCATCCGCACGCTCACGGCCGGGAAGAAGGGCAATGGGCCCGGGCGCTCGATAGACACCGTCGCCAACACCGGGCAGTACCTGTGAGTACCGAGGGCATCGTCCGCGGCTCCGCTGCCGGGTCGCTCTAGGCTCGATGCCATGACGTCGCGCCGGGTGATGGGCATCGAGACCGAGTACGGCATCGTCGCCGGTGCCGACGCGGACCCGACGGTCCTGTCCGCCCAGCTGGTCACCGCCTACGCCACGTCGATGCGTCACGGCGGTGGTGGCTGGGACTACCTGGAGGAGTCGCCGTTGCGCGACGTCCGCGGCTTCGACCTGGCCCGGTCGGTCGCGCCGTCGAGCCTGCTCACCGACGACGACCCGACGATGGTCAACGCGGTGCTCACCAACGGCGCCCGCTTCTATGTCGACCACGCACACCCCGAGTACAGCGGCCCCGAAACCCTCGGCCCACTGGCCGCTGTGCGCTGGGACAAGGCGGGCGAACTCGTCCTCGCCCGGGCGTCCGACCTGGTGGCCGCCAGCGCCATCACGACCGGGCAGCGCATCGCGTGCTACAAGAACAACACCGACGGCAAGGGCGCCAGCTACGGAACGCACGAGAACTACCTGACGCTCAGGTCGACGCCGTTCGGGTCGATCGTCAGCGGGCTCATCCCGTTTCTCGTCACCCGCCAGGTTTTTGCCGGCGCCGGTCGAGTCGGCATCGGCCAGGCCGGTCAGCACGCCGGCTTCCAGGTCAGCGCACGCGCCGACTTCATGGAGGCCGAGGTCGGTCTCGAGACGACGTCGAAACGCCCGATCGTCAACACCCGGGACGAACCGCACGCCGATCCGGCGCGGCACCGGCGGCTTCACATCATCCTGGGTGATGCGAACTGCGCTGAGCTGCCCACGTTCCTCAAGCTCGGCACCACCAGCCTCGTTCTCGCGATGATCGAAGCCGATGTTCTCGACGTCGAGAGGCTCCGGCTGGCCGACCCGCTGCGGGCGATCCGGGACATCTCCCACGATCCGGGCCTGACCGCGCTCGTCGAGACGGCCGACGGTCGCCATGTGACGGCGCTGCAGATCCAGCTCGACTACCTCGACCTGGCCCGCAAGTTCGTCGACGACCGGTACGGATCCGACGTCGATCCCGAGACCGAGCAGGTTCTCGCGCACTGGAGTGAGATCCTCGACGACCTGTCCATCGACCCGATGCGTTGCGCCGACCGGCTCGACTGGGTCGCCAAGCTGTCCCTGCTCGAGTCCTATCGCGAGCGCGACGGCCTGGGCTGGTCGCACGCGAAGCTCGCTCTGGTCGACCTCCAGTACTCCGACGTCCGGCCGACGCGTGGGCTCTACCACCGGCTGGTCAAGCTCGGGCGCATGCGCCGGCTGCTCGACGACGCCGAGATCGCCGCGGCCGAGCGCACACCGCCCGCGGATACCCGGGCATGGTTCCGTGGCGAGTGCGTCCGGCGGTACGGACGTGCGGTCGCGGCCGCCTCCTGGGATTCAGTCGTTCTCGACACCGGCGACCCGGGCAGCCCGCTGCAGCGGGTTCCGACCGCCGACCCCGAGCGGGGGACCCGTGCGATGGTCGAGGACCTGCTCGATCGGTGCCCGACTCCGGCCGCCCTTCTCGCCGAGCTGTCGCAACGCCGCGGCACCTCCTAGACCGTCGCCAGGTAGGGTCCGAATTTCTAGTGAGAGGAACGCTCATGGCCACTGAATCAGCACGCCCGGTCAGGTCCAGGCAGCGTCAAGCGTCCGAGTCGGACACGTCGACCGAGCAGGCCCAGAAGGGCGGTTCGGCGCACGCCGTCGATCAGGCCCACAAGGCCGAGATGGACGCCGACCTCGACTCCGTGCTCGACGAGATCGACGAGGTCCTCGAGGAGAACGCCGAGGAGTTCGTCCGTTCGTTCGTGCAGAAGGGTGGCCAGTGAGCAACGACGCCAACGGCGCCGCGCTCGACAAGGCGTTCCGAGCCGTCGGGGAGTCGTCGTTCGCGGCCTTCCTGTCTGCCTATGACCCGACACTTCTCCCAGGTGGGCAACGCGATACCTACGGTGCGCCCGCCGTCATCGACCTCTCCCGCGAGGTTCCGCACGGCACCACGATCGTCGCCGCGACATTCGCGGACGGCGTGGTGATGGCCGGTGACCGCCGCGCGACGATGGGGAACGTCATTGCGCAGCGCGACATCGAAAAGGTGTTCCCGGCCGACGAGTACTCGTGCATCGGGATCGCTGGGGTGGCCGGCCTCGCGGTCGAGATGGTGAAGCTGTTCCAGGTCGAACTCGAGCACTACGAGAAGATCGAGGGCACGACTCTGTCGCTCGACGGTAAGGCGAACCGGCTTGCCGGGCTGATCCGCGGCAACCTGCCGATGGCCATGCAGGGACTCGCGGTCGTCCCGCTGTTCGCCGGTTACGACCTCGCCGGCCGGCTCGGGCGGATCTTCTCCTACGACGTCACCGGCGGCCGGTACGAGGAGCAGGCCTTCCACTCGGTCGGCTCCGGGTCGGTGTTCGCCCGCGGCGCGCTCAAGAAGCTGTACTTCCAGGGCATGACCCGCGACGAATGCGTCGCCGCCTGCGTCCAGGCGTTGTTCGACGCCGCCGACGACGACTCCGCGACCGGCGGTCCGGACGTGTACCGGCGCATCTACCCGATGGTCACCGTGGTCACCGACGGCGGCTACCGACGGATGGCGGAGGCGGATGTCGCCGACGTCGTCGATCGGGTTCTCGCCGGTCGCCACTCCCGGCCCGACGGCCCCGTCGCGGCGTTGTTCACCGCGCCGCCGGCCATCGGTGCGTCCGCCGGGTCGCCCGTCGACCAGGCCGGTGACAGCGCATGAGTATGCCGTTCTACGTCTCGCCCGAGCAGCAGATGAAGGATCGCGCCGACTTCGCCCGGAAGGGCATCGCGCGCGGCCGCAACTCCCTCGTCCTCGCCTACGACGGCGGCATCGCGTTCGTCGCCGAGAACCTCTCGAGCGCGCTGCACAAGGTGAGTGAGATCTACGACCGGATCGCGTTCACCGCGGTCGGGCGCTACAACGAGTTCGAGAACCTCCGCATCGCCGGAGTCCGGATGGCCGACGTCCGCGGCTACTCCTACGCTCGTCTCGACGTCACCAGTCGTAACCTGGCCAATACCTACGCACAGGTCCTCGGAACGATCTTCTCGAGCGTCGGCGAGAAGCCCTACGAGGTCGAGCTCATGGTGGCCGAGGTCGGCGACACCGCGGCCGACGACCAGATCTACCGGTTGACGTTCGACGGCTCGGTGGCCGACGAGCACGGCTTCGCGGCCATGGGCGGGTCGGCCGAGGAGATCACCACGGCACTACGAGCGACCTGGAAGCCCGGGCTCCCGCTCGCCGACGTCCTCGAGATCGCGGTGCGCGCACTCGGCGGCGCCGGCGGCCCCGACCGCGACGTCGACGGCGCTCGTCTGGAGGTCGCGGTGCTGGACCGCAGCCGTGTGCAGCAGCGGAAGTTCAAGCGCATCGACGGCCCGGTCCTGGCCCGGCTGCTCGAGTCGGGCCGCGTCGAGGCGGCCGGCATCGCCACCGCCGGCAGCCCTGCTGGTAGCGCCGAGATCGCCGGTGCACCCGCGGCCGAATCGACGACTGCGACTGGAACCGCGACGACACCAGCACCCACACCCGAGTCCGGCTGAGCGAGGGAGGCAGGGATGCGTCGACGCATCGTAGGGCTCGAGACGGAGTACGGCGTGACCTGCTCGTTCGCCGGGCATCGTCGGCTGTCCCCGGACGAGGTGGCGCGCTACCTGTTCCGCCGCGTGGTGGCCTGGGGCCGGTCCAGCAACGTGTTCCTGCGCAACGGGGCCCGACTCTATCTCGACGTCGGCTCGCACCCTGAGTACGCGACCCCGGAGTGCGACGACCTGCGCGAGCTCGTCATCCACGACAAGGCCGGCGAGCGCATCCTCGAAGGTCTGGCGGTGGATGCCGAACACCGGCTCGCCGAGGAGGGCATCCTCGCCAAGGTCTACCTGTTCAAGAACAACACCGACTCCGCGGGAAGCTCCTACGGCTGTCACGAGAACTACCTCCTGACCCGGCACTCGGACTTCGCCAAGGTCACGCAGGTGCTGTTGCCGTTCCTGGTCACCCGCCAGCTGCTCTGCGGTGCGGGCAAAGTGCTGAGTTCGCCGCGTGGAACGACGTTCATGCTCAGCCAGCGCGCCGAGCACATCTGGGACGGCGTCTCGTCGGCGACGACACGGTCGCGGCCGATCATCAACACCCGCGACGAGCCGCATGCCGACGCCGAGCGGTTCCGCCGGCTGCACGTCATCGTCGGCGACTCGAACATGTCCCAGGCGACGACGCTGCTGAAGGTCGCCAGCACCGAACTCGTCCTCCAGCTGATCGAGGAGGGCATCCCGATGCCCGACCTCAGCCTGGACAACCCGATCCGCGCCATCCGGCTGATGTCGGGTGACCTGACCGGCAGCGCGAAGGTGACCCTCGCCGACGGTCGCACCGTGCAGGCGAAGGACATCTGCGAGGAGTACTTCAGCGCGGTCAGCGGGATGGTCGACAAGCTCGGCCTGCACACGCCGACCACCGACTACGCGCTCGACCTGTGGGAGCGGGGGCTGCGGGCAGTCGACACGGGCGACCTCAGCCTGGTCGACCAGGAGCTCGACTGGGTGATCAAGTACAAGCTGCTGGAGCGCTACCGGGCCAAGCACGGGCTGCCCTGGAGTTCACCGCGGATCGCCCAGCTCGACCTTGCCTACCACGACATCCGCCGCGGTCGAGGCCTCTACATGGCGATGGAGGCCAAGGGGCTGGTGAAAGAGATCGTCACCCAGCCAGAGGTCTTCGAGGCCAAGGAACGCGCCCCACAGACCACGCGGGCACGTCTGCGTGGCGAGTTCGTCCGACGTGCTCAGGAGGCGCACCGCGACTACACGGTCGACTGGGTGCACCTCAAGCTCAACGACCAGGCGCAGCGGACGGTCATGTGCAAGGACCCGTTCCGATCGCACGACGAACGCGTCGATCGGCTGCTCGAGAGCCTGTGAGGCGGCTTTCCACTCGCTGTGGGAGCTCGCCGGAGAGGTCCGGCGACGCGGGCCGGGTGGCCCGCAGCCGTTAGGCTGGAAGCTCCGCCAGCCCATGACGACGCGATTCGTCGCGTCGCCATCCCCGCTGCCGGGTCTACGTCCCGCCCGTTCTCGACCGTGCGGACCGCCCTCGCGCGGCCGTCGTGAGGTGTTCCGTTGCGTCGTTCTGTCCGTGTGATCTCAGCCGCTCTCGCCGGCCTCCTTCTAACCGGTGCAGGCCTGTCGGCCTGCGCCGACGGCAAGGGCAGCTCCGCCGATCCGAGTGCGACCACGAGCGCGTCAGCCAGCATGCCGGCCGCAACCGGTGGCACCGTCAAGGTCACCGGCAGCACGACGACAAAGCCTGTGGTCTCCATGCCGAAGCCGTTCCACGTCGACAAGACGACGGCGACGGTCGTGTCGAAGGGCACCGGCAGGAAGCTGGCGGCAGGTGAGCTCGCACGGGTCGACTACGTGGGCATCAACGCGACCACTGGCGACGAGTTCGACTCGTCCTGGAAGCGCAGCGCCACCAGCGTCTTCCCCCTCACCGAGGGGAGCCTCATCACCGGCTTCATCACCGGCCTCGTCGGCCAGCAGGTCGGCAGCCGCGTCGAGATCTCGGTTGCACCCGCCGACGGATACCCGCAGGGCAACTCGTCGATCAACGTGCTCCCGACTGACAGTCTCGTTTTCGTGATCGACATCCGCGACTCCGGCCCGATGCTCACGAAGGCGTCCGGCAAGGCGGTCGCCGCGACCGCAGGCTTCCCGAAGGTCACCGTGAAGGCCGGCATCCCGACGGCGATCGCGGCCGACACGGCGAAGGTCACCGCCACCAACTCCGCCGTCCTCGTGCAGGGCACCGGAGCGACCGTGGTGAAGGGCAAGTTCCTGGCCTTCGACTACATCGCCGCGACCGCGAAAGACGGCAAGCTGTTCGACAACTCGTTCGGCTCCGCGCCGATCACGATTCCGTCGGTCACCGACGATCTGGGTATCCCCGGACTGTCGACCGCGCTGCAGGGTCACAAGGTCGGCAGCCGCGTCATCATCGTCGCGCCGAAGGCGTTGTCGTCGACCACCGCCACCCCACCTGCCGGAGTGAGCAAGGACGACACCATCGTCTTCGTCGTCGACATCCTGGGCGTCCTCTAGCCGGATTGCCGGAGAACCCGGGTAGTCGGCCGTCGGCGGATCTCAGGACGATCCGAGCAGCGCGGCCGCGTGCCGCCCGGCCGCCGCGCAGGTCAGGAAGTACGCCGGATCCTGCGTGGGTCCGCGGCCCATCGACCGCGCGGCTACGGGTGCCGCGGCGATCGCTTCCGCGAGCCCGGTGACGTCCACGTGGACGACATCGTGTCGTTCACGCAGCGTCCCGGCGTCGGTGCGGACCAGCGCCGCCAGGTCGGGGTCGACGGAGGTGAGGTCGGGTAGCGGCACATCCGCCCGGCGGAGTGCGACCCGGCCGTAGGCCGTCAGGCTGTGGTGGGAGATGCCCCGATGCCGCTCGCGCGGGTCGACGCCGGACACCCGCAGCGCCGCGACCGGCCGGCCGCCGAGGATCGACGCCGCGTTCACCGCATCTCCCGCGGCCACACCGGAGAACCCCCACGGGGTGTCGGTACCGAGATTGCCGGGACCTTGAGTGACGATCGCGACGTCGGCGCCCTGGACGTGCCGAGCGGTCAGCAGCCCCGAATGCAGTGACACCGCCTCGAGGTCGCCGCCGTACGTCTGACCGGTGGTGACGGTGCCGTGCAGCCACCCCGCCGTCCGGAGTTCGGCCACCGTCGAGGAGAACGCGATCGGCAGCGCCGCGCCGTCGGTCATTACGTAGACGACGCGGGCGTCGGGCGCACGGTCGTAGAGCCCGGCCAGGATCGGGACAAGTGCAGAATGCAGGTCGGCGACGACGACGACCATCGCGTCGAGGGTCTCGGCCGCCGCGAGCACCGCGTGATGTGGGGAACCCTGTTCGTCCGCGCCCGCGACACTGGCCTGGAGCGGGGTGTACCTGGCCTTGACGAGATGCCCCGCCGGCCCGTCTCCCGTCGGCACCGAGCCGTCCGCCGGACCGACGACGAAGGCGACACCACCGGTACCGAGCCGCTGGTCGAGCGCGGTCGTGTTGAGGAGCAGCCGCTGGCCCACCGACGGACGGCCGACCAGGTCGACATACGCCAGCGCGCTCAACTGGCGGCCGTCGTCGTCGAGCGCGTCCACCATCACCACACCGGGCCGGTCGTCGCGTACCCCCAGCGCGGTCGCTGCCCGCCAGGTCACCAGCACGCCGCGAAGCGTAGCCGTCGGCGGTGCCCCGGCTTGCGGTAGCGTCACGCCGTGGCCAGGCGGAAGACCGAACGGTTGATGAACCTGACCATCGCTTTGCTGGTGGCCCGGCACTACGTGACGAAGGCCCGGCTGCGTCAGACCGTCGAGGAATACCGTGACAGCACCGACGAAGCCTTCGAGAAGATGTTCGAGCGTGACAAGGACGAACTCCGCGAGCTCGGCATCCCGATCGAACTCGGATCGGTCGTGTCCGGCTTCGAGGACGAGGTGGGCTACCGGATCCGGCGCAGCGAGTTCGAGCTGCCCGAGCTCGAGATCTCCGCCGCCGAGGCATCGATCCTCGGATTGGCCGCACGCGTGTGGCAACACGCCCGGATGGCGGAGGCGACCACTCAGGCGATGCTCAAGCTCCGTGCCGGCGGCGTCGATGTCGATCCCCAGGCGCTCGAGATCCTGACCCCGCGGCTGCCCGCCATCGAGCCGGCCTTCGAGCCGCTGATGGCTGCGGTCACCCGCCGGCAGGCCGTGACCTTCCCGTACCGGCGGACACCGGGCATCGAGCCGACGGTCCGTCACCTCGAGCCCTGGGGTGTGGTCTTCGCCAACAGCCGCTGGTACGTCGTCGGGCACGACCGCGACCGCGACGGCACCCGGGTCTTCCGGCTCTCCCGCATCGTGGGGTCGGTCGAGACGATCAGCGAACCGGGCGGGTACGACGTCCCCGACGTCGACGTGGCCGCCGAAGCGCGATCTCTGGTACCCCGACCGCCGATGGCCGACGCGATCGTGCACGTGCGACGCGGTGCCGGCGTCGGCCTTCGCCGGCACGCGAGCGCGTCGCGTCCACTCGACGACGCCTGGGACGAGCTGGTGATCCCGTTCAGCAGCTATTCGGCGATGACCGACGAGCTCCTCGGCTACGGCTCGGATGTCATCGCGATCGAGCCGGCGGACCTACGCGCGCAGGTCGTCGACCGGCTACGCGAGGTGGCGGCATGACCCAGCCGACCAGCAGTGCCGGCGGCCCGACCAGCTCACGCGAGCAGGTCCGACGGCTGCTCGCCCTGCTGCCGTACCTGCTCAAGCACCCGAACGCACGCACGGCCGAGGTCGCGACGTTGTTCGGCGTGTCCGAACGCCAGCTCCGGGGCGACCTCGAAGTTCTCTGGTTCTGCGGTCTGCCAGGGCTCATGCCAGGTGACCTGATCGAGGTCGACATGGAAGCCGTCGACGGTGAAGGCGTCATCCGGGTCGGCAACGCCGAATACCTCTCCCGCCCGCTGCGTCTCGGCGTCGACGAGGCGGTGGCCATGCTGATCGCGTTGCGGACGCTCGCCGAAACCGTCGACGGCGAGGAACGCGCGACCGTGACCCGGCTGATCGCCAGGTTGGAGGAAGCCGCCGGGCAGGCCGGGGGACTCGCTGGCAAGGTGGCCGTCCAACTACCCGGGAGCTCTCTAGATCCCGACATCGTGGCGTCCGTCCGGCAGGCGCTCCAGGGGAAGCGGCAGCTGCACCTCACCTACTGGGTGCCGAGCCGCGACGAGACCACCGAGCGCGACGTCGACCCGCTGCAGTGGGTCGACGCGGACGACGCGAGCTACCTCGAAGCCTGGTGCCGTTCGGCCGAGGACGTCCGGTTGTTCCGGCTCGACCGGATCGCCGCCGCGACCGTCCTCGACACACCGAGTGACCCGCCGCCCGATGTCGTCATCCGCGACGGCGGCGACATCCTCCGGCCGAACCCCGCCGACCTCGTCGTCCGGCTCATCCTCGAGTCCCACGCCGCCTGGGTGGCCGAGTACTACCCGGTCGAGTCGGTCGGCGCGCGCCCCGACGGGCGGGTGGACGTGACCATGCGGGTGAAGGAGCGGCGCTGGATCGAGCGCCTGATGCTTCGTCTCGGCGGCGCCGCCGAAGTCGTCGAGCCCGCCGATCTCGCCGATACCGTCCGCCGCGCGGCCCGTGACGCACTCTCCCGCTACGAGAGTAAGTGACCATTCCGTTACCTCAATGGTGACCAGAACGGCACCCGTTTCGGCACCCCGCGATCGATAGCGTCCTTACGCTGTAAGTGCGGCGCGTTCGTGCGCTGCCCGACGCGAGAGAAGGACGTCAGTGGGAGATATCGGAGCACCTGAGCTACTCATCATCGGGATCGTCATCGTCTTGCTGTTCGGTGCGACCCGGCTTCCGGCCACCGCGAAGGGTCTCGGCCAGGCGCTACGCCTGTTCAAGAAGGAGATCCGCGCCGACGACGAGCCGGTCAAGGCCGCCGACGTGGCAGCGCCGGTCGCCCAGCTGACGTCCGTGCCGCCCGCGGTCGCCGTCACGACGACCACCGACCAGACCCGGCAGGCCGAACCGCTCGTCGCGCGGTACGACACCTCCGATGGGGTCAACCGCTGAAGCTCGGCCGATGGACGGCGGGAATCCCGTCGTCGGATGACTGCCGGTCCGCCCGGTCCAATCCTTCACGTAGCTAAGTGACACGTTCGTAACCAGATCCGTGACCAGATAGTCACCGCGAGCCGCCGAGGCACCACCGGATCGCGGATACCATCAGACCAGGCCCGATCGGGCTGTATCCGAACAAAGAAGGACGTCATGGGAAGCCTTGGACCTACCGAACTCATTATCATCGGCCTCGTCGTCGTGCTGCTGTTCGGCGCGAGCCGACTGCCGGCCACCGCCAAGGGTCTCGGACAGGCGTTGCGCCTGTTCAAGAAGGAGATCCGCGACGACGAGAAGGAGACCGCTGCCGCGCAGGTCGAGAAGGCCGCGGCTCAGCAGCCACCGGTCCAGTACCAGCAGCCGCCGGTCCAGTACCAGCAGCCGCCTGTTCAGCAGGCTCCTGTCCAGCAGGTTCCGGCCTCGCAGGTCCCCGTCCCTCCGGTTGCGGCTGACGGCACCAGTGCGCCGAGCGCCGTCCGCCCGGGCAACCAGGACTGATCCATCGCTGACAAGGTGGGTCTGCGCGAGCAGGCCCCCTGTCGACGACGGTACCGACCGTGGCGATGAAGCTTTCAATCCCGTTCGTGAAGCGTGGCGGCCCCAAGCCGCCGCGGAGCCCCGACGGGCAGATGACGCTCTTCGAGCACCTGGCCGAACTGCGGGGCCGGCTGCTGAAAGCGGCCGCCTTCATCCTGATCGGGATGATCGCGTTCTGGTTCCTCTACGACTCGCTGTTCCACCTGTTCTCCGACCCGTTCTACAACGCCGTCCTGTCGTTGAAGAACCATCGTCAGATCAACGCCAGCATCAACTTCGGTGACATCGGCTCGCCGCTCCTGCTGAAGCTGAAAATCGTCGCCGCCGCGGCCGTCACGCTCACTGCACCGTTCTGGCTGTGGCAGCTCTGGGCGTTCGTGATGCCGGGGCTGCACCGCAAAGAGCGCAAGTGGACATACCTGTTCGTCGGGTCCGCCGGCCCGCTGTTCATCGCCGGGGTGCTCGTCGGCTACTACGCGCTGCCCAAGGGTCTCGCGGTGCTGGTCAACTTCACTCCGGCTGGCAGCTCCAACTTCATCAACGCCGGCGGATACCTGTCGTTCATGATCCGACTGCTTCTCGTGTTCGGGATCGCATTCGAGATCCCGATCGTCGTGATCATCCTGAACCTGGTCGGCGTCTTGTCGTCCAAGGTCCTGACGAAAGCCCGACCGGGGATCATCTTCGGGATCTTCGTCTTCGCGGCGGTCGCGACCCCGTCGACGGATCCGTTCACGATGCTGCTCCTGGCCATTCCGATGACCGTGTTGTTCATCGTCAGCGAGATCATCGCCCGCATCATCGAGAAGCGGCGCAAGGCCACGCTCGTCGCCCAGGGCATCGACTTGTCCATCGACGACGACGACTGACGTCGCCGGCAGCCCACCACCGATACCTGACGTGACAGCGAAAACGCGTCGCCTGGTCGCCCTGCTGGTGAACCCGTTCGCGGGCAACGGCGACGGCGAGGCGGTCGGAGCATCCGTGGCTGCACGCCTGCGGACCGCCGGCCTCGACGTGACGAGCCTGCGCGGAAGTGACATCGACAATGCCGCCCAGGTGGCGGCCGAGCAGGTCGCCGACGGGGTCGACCACCTGGTCGTCCTCGGGGGTGACGGGATGACTCATGTCGGACTGAACGCCACTGCGGGCACTGGGACGTCGCTCGGTCTCGTCCCGCGTGGCACCGGAAATGACTTCGCACGTGCCCTTGGGTTACCGCGGAACGACCCGCTGGCCGCCGCCGACATCGTCGTGGCCGGTCACGTGACGCCGCTCGACGCCGGTCGTATCGTGCCCGACGCCCCCGGTTCGAAGCCGGTCTGGTTCGCCACCGTCCTTGCCGTCGGATTCGATTCGCGGGTGGCCGCCCGTGCTCGGAGCACGAACTTCCTGTCGGGCAACGCCCGTTACGTCGCCTGCGTGTTCGCCGAACTCAAGCGCTTCCTCTCGACCCCCATGCGGCTCACCCTCGACGGCCAGTCCGAGGACGGGACGCGGATGCTGGTCGCCATCGGCAACACCTCGACCTACGGCGGTGGACTGCAGATGTGCGCCGGTGCGGATCCGACCGACGGCTGGTTCTCCGTCGTCGAGGTCACCGACATCTCCCGGGGCGAACTCCTGCGGCTGTTCCCGAAGCTCTACCGCGGTACGCATCTGTCGCACCCTGCCGTCACGATGCGGCGGGCACGCGAGGTACGGCTGGAGATGCTCTCGAACGAGACGCTGATCGGGTTCGCCGACGGGGAGCCGGTCGGGGCACTGCCGTTGACCGCGACGTGTGAGCCCGGTGCGTTGCGGATGCTGGTCCCGCCGCCGGGCTGAGCTCAGCCCGCACCAGCGGTAGGCCCGCTGGACAGTTCCATCGGCAGGTCGGGAGCGCCTCGTCACACCCGTCCTGGGACAATGGAAGATATGGGCGACCCGCGTGTCACAGAGTTCCAGGCTGGGTTCACCTTCCCGCTCGACGACTACCAGATCCGTGCGTGCGAGGCGCTGGCCGCCGGCTCCGGCGTGCTGGTGGCCGCTCCGACCGGATCGGGCAAGACCGTCGTCGGCGAGTTCGCCGTCGACCTGGCCCTGCAGTCCGGCCGTAAATGTTTCTACACGACGCCGATCAAGGCACTCTCGAACCAGAAATACTCCGACCTCGTCGCGCGCTTCGGCATCGAGAACGTCGGCCTGCTCACCGGCGACATCAGCCTGAACGGGGAGGCGCCGGTCGTGGTGATGACGACCGAGGTCCTTCGCAACATGCTCTATGCCCGGAGCCGCACCCTGCTCGGACTGGCATTCGTCGTGATGGACGAGGTGCATTATCTGGCCGACCGGTTCCGCGGGGCCGCATGGGAAGAGGTCATCATCGGCCTACCCGAATCGGTGGCTGTGGTGGCTTTGTCGGCGACGGTGTCCAACGCCGAGGAGTTCGGCGACTGGCTGCGCACCGTCCGAGGAGACACCGAGGTCATCGTCACCGAGCGGCGGCCGGTACCGCTGTTCCAGCACGTGATGAGCGGACGTCGCATCTATGACCTGTTCACCGACGACGGCCCGACGGCGCTCGGTCAGCACGAGTCGCCGTCGGCCAAGCGGGAACACGCCGTCAACCCGGACCTGGTCCGGCTCGCACGTGACGACCAGCGCTTCTCCGGCCGGGTCGGTAGTCTGGGCGGCCGCGGCGGACGTGGCGGGCCCGGCAACCGCGGCCGGCACGGGCAGTTGCGCGGGTTCAAGGGCGGCCAGGGCAGCGAGGGCGGCACGAACAAGGCACGCACACCTCGGCGGACCGAGGTCATCGCCCGCCTCGAGAGTGAGGCGCTCCTCCCGGCCATCTACTTCATCTTCTCCCGCGCCGGTTGCGATGCTGCGATGACACAGGCGATGCACGACGGCGTGCGGCTGACACGACCGGACGAGGCGCGCGCGATCGACCTCGCCCTGGAGGCGGCGACCACCGGGCTGACCACCAGCGAGCTCGAGACGCTCGGGTACAGCTCCTTCGCCGAAGGTCTGCGCCGAGGCGTGGCGAGCCATCACGCCGGGATGCTGCCGGTGTTCAAGGAGTGCGTGGAGGACCTTTTCGAAGCGGGCCTGGTGAAGGTCGTGTTCGCCACCGAGACGCTCGCGCTCGGGATCAACATGCCGGCGCGGACGGTCGTGCTGGAGAAGCTGACCAAGTACAACGGTGAGACGCACGCCGACCTGACGCCGGGGGAGTACACCCAGCTGACCGGTCGGGCGGGTCGGCGGGGGATCGACGTCGAAGGGCATGCGGTGGTGCTCTGGCAGCCGGGCCTTGATCCGCGTGCGCTCTCGGGGCTGGCGTCGACTCGAACCTATCCGTTGAGGTCGAGCTTCCGGCCGTCCTACAACATGGCCGTCAACCTCATCTCGACGTTGAACCGGGACCGCGCTCGTGAGCTGCTGGAGTCGTCGTTCGCGCAGTTCCAGGCGGACCGCTCGGTCGTTGGGATCGCGCGTTCGATGACGAAGAACGAAGAGGGACTGGCCGGCTACGCGGAGGCGATGGAATGCGATCGCGGCGACTTCCTGGCGTACGCGAAGTTGCGCCAGCAGCTCAGTGGACGCGAGCGGGAGCTCTCTCGCCAGACCAGGTCGCATCGTCGGACGCAGGTCATCGACTCCCTTCGACGGCTGCGCCCCGGCGACGTGATCGAGGTGTCACGCGGTCGCAAGGCCGGTCCGGTGGTCGTCCTCGATCCTGGCTACCGCGCCGGCAGCGGTGACCCGCGACCGTCGGTACTGACGACGGAGCACCAGGTGACCCGGCTGACCGAGCTCGACTTCGCCGAGCCGGTCGAGCTGCTGACACGGGTGAAGATGCCGAAGACGTTCAACAGTCACGTCCCGGCGCAGCGACGAGACATGGCGTCCCGGATGCGAGAGCGGCTACGCGACGTCGGATCGGGCTTCGTGAAGGGCCCGATGAAGGACAGCCCGTGGGACGACGGCGACGGTGAACAGAGCGACGGGGCATCCGGTGGCGGCGCCGACGCTGCCGGGAACGATGGTGTCAACGACGTCTGGGACGACGAGCCGCTGACCGCGGCCGGGGTGCGGGATCCGCGCATCGTCTCGCTCCGTCAGGCGATGACGTCGCATCCGTGCCACAACTGTCCGGACCGGGAGGAGCACGCCCGCTGGGCGACGCGTTATCTCGAGCTCGAGGCGCAGACGACCGGGATGCGGCGGTCGATCGAGTCACGGACGAACACACTCGGACGTGAGTTCGACCGGGTCTGCCGGGTGCTCGACGCGCTCGGGTACCTCGATGGCGACGAACTCACCGACGCCGGTCAGATGCTGCGGACGATCTACACCGAGCTCGACCTGTTGGTCGCCGAGTGCCTGCGCGCCGGGGTTTTCGAGCAGCTGTCGGCGCCGGAGCTGGCGTCCTGCGTGGCGGCTGCGGTGTTCCAGACCCGGTCGTCGGCCGAGGTCGGCGAGCCTGCGTTGCCGACTGCGGGGGTGCGTCAGGCGCTGACCCGGATGGATGCGCTGTGGCGTGACCTGCGGGCCGCGGAGGCGCAGCAGAAGGTGTCCTACCTGCGCGAGATCGACCCTGGGTTCTGCGGAGCGACGTACCTGTGGGCCGCCGGTGCCCCGTTGGACGTCGTCCTGGAGGACGGTGACTTCGCCGCCGGGGACTTCGTGCGCTGGACGAAGCAGGTGCTCGACGTGCTCGGGCAGGTAGGGGATGCGACCACCGGTTCGATGCGGGCAACAGCGCGCGAAGCCGTGAACCTCATGCGTCGTGGCCTGGTCGCCCACAGCGGCTGAGCTTGCGGGGTGGCCCGCGGCGCCCGTTCTTGGTCGGGGTAGTGCCGCGCCCGTCGTTGGTAATGCCGCAGGTGCAGGTCGTAACCCCGTGCACGGCATTACGGCGTGCACCCACGGCACTACCGATGCGCTCGGACTCAGCGCAGCCGCTTGTACATGAAGGTCGTCGGCTCGAGTGTTCCGTCCGGGGTGCGGGCGTGGTCGGTCAGCACACCGAGGCGTTGCCAGCCGCGTCGTTCGTACATGCCTTCGGCCGGGCTACCGGTCTGCGTGTCGAGCATGAGAAGCCAGCGCGATCTGGCCAGCGCCGCCTCCTCCAGCCGCTCCATCAGAGCGTGCGCGACCCCGCGGCCGCGAGCCCGTCGGTGCACCAGCAGCTTGGCGACGTCGGCGCGGTGGTCACTGTTGGGATAACTGACGAGCCGGAGCTGGACGACGCCGACCGCCAGGCCGGTGTCGTCGCGGGCCACCAGCGTGAGCGTCGTCGCCGGCTCGAGCGCGTCACGCCACCACTGTTGCGCTTCGATCGGATCGAGCGGTGCGAGAAATCCGACACTCGCGCCGCCGTCCACCGCGTCCACGAGGATCGTGGCGAGCTCGGTTTCGACGTCGGTGGTGTCGTCTCGATCGACGACGTCGATGTGGACGGACGAGTTCACCGGGCGGCGAGCGCGGCTTCGAGCCGACGGGCGCTGCTGCCGAGATCGAACTGCTTGCCCAGCGCTGCCCACATATCCGGATCGACCGGTGCCTTGGGGAGTGCGAGACCGGTCGCCGGAAGATCGAGATCGGCGTCCCGGAGCACGGCGACGACGGTGACCGCGTTGTCGAGGTAGTCCGACGCGTCGAGGAGCTTGCGGCGGATCGTGGGGGACAGGCCGGTCTTCGGGTCGGCAGCGGCCGCGCGGATGGCGGTGAGGTCGCCGTAGGTGTTGACGAGGGACGCGGCGGTCTTGTCGCCGACGCCGGCCACGCCGGGCAGTCCGTCGGAGGTGTCCCCACGCATGGTGGCGAAGTCGGCGTAGTGCTGCGCCGGGATGCCGTACTTCTCGAACACGGCGGCCTCGTCCATGACAGCGGCGTTCCCGACACCGCCCTTCACTGTGTAGAGCACCCGCACCTTGCGCTCGTCGTCGACGAGCTGGAACAGGTCACGGTCGCCGGTGACGATGTCGACGGGGATCTTCGACCGGGTGGCCAGTGTCCCGATCACGTCGTCGGCCTCGCAACCCGGTGCACCGATGATGGGAATCCCCAACGAGGCAAGGGCTTCACGGATGACGGGCACCTGCATCGAAAGCTCGTCCGGGACCGTCTCGGCGTTGGCGTTCGCCGGGTTCACACCTGCCGGGTCGGCGAGCCGGTGCTGCTTGTAGGTGGGGACGAGCGCGACCCGCCAGGCCGGCCGCCAGTCGTCGTCCCAGCAGGCGACGAGCTCCGTCGGTTCGTGGTTCTCGACGAGGCGGGTGATGAAGTCGAGCAGACCCCGGATCGCATTGACGGGGAATCCGTCCGGAGCCCGCATCGTGCCGGGAACGCCGAAGAACGCCCGGAAGTAGAGCGACGCGGTGTCGAGCAACATGAGCTTCTTGGGGGCGTCGGTCACCCGCCGCACTCTACGACGGTGCCGGCAGGGTCCGGCCGGCCGTTCGAAGCCGGAGTGGACGCTGCCGCGCGGCCAGGTCGGCGTGTCGCGTGGCGACGCGCCCACTTTGCGGGTGAACCTCCGCCCTAGGCTCGGAGCCGTGCCCACCACCGACCCGCAAGCGCGCCTCGACCAGCTCGCCGCACTGGCCGACAAGGGTGGCGTCGATGTCGTCCTCGTCGCTCCCGGCCCGGATCTGCGTTACCTCACCGGGTACGACGCGAAGCCACTCGAGCGGCTGACCTGCCTCGTCGTCCCCGCGCACGGAACCGCGGTCCTCGTCGTGCCGACCCTCGAGCGTCCCGCCGCCGAGGCCAGCCCCGCCGGTTCGCTCCGCATCGCCGACTTCGGCGAGACCGACGATGCCTACGCAGGCGTAGCCGCACTCCTCGAGGCCCAGCGGGTGCAGACGGACGTCGTGGCCGTCGACAACCTGATGTGGGCGGAGAAACTGTTGGCGTTCCAGCGCGCGCTCCCGGCCGCGCAGATCCGGCTCGCAGGGGAGTTCATCATCGAGATGCGGATCCGCAAGAACCCTGACGAGGTCGCCGCACTGCGAGCAGCCGGTGCGGCCATCGACAGCGTCCACGCGCGGATGGGCGAGTGGCTCCGTCCCGGCCGGACCGAGGCCGAGGTCGCCGCCGACATCGCCGACGCGATACTCGCCGCCGGGCACGTCAGCGTCGACTTCACCATTGTGGGATCAGGTCCGAACGGTGCCAGCCCGCATCACGACTCGAGCGAGCGGATCATCGAGCCGGGAGATCCCGTGGTCGTCGACATCGGCGGGACGATGCCCTCGGGCTACTGCTCGGACTCAACCCGCACCTATGTGGCCGGCGGAGCGGACGACGGGCCGCCGGAAGGTTTCGCCGACTACTACGCCGTGCTCCGACGGGCCCAGGACGCCGCCTGCGCGCACGCACGGCCGGGAGTCACCTGCGCGTCGGTCGACGAAGCCGCCCGCTCCGTCATCCGGGACGCCGGCTTCGGCGACTACTTCATCCACCGCACCGGCCACGGCATCGGCCTCCAGGGCCACGAGGACCCGTACATCGTCGTCGGCAACGAGCGCCTCCTCGAGCCCGGCATGGCCTTCTCGGTCGAGCCCGGGATCTATCTCCCGGGCCGGCACGGCGCCCGCATCGAGGACATCCTCGTCTGCACCGAGACCGGCGCCGAACGGCTCAACACCACGTCGCGCGCTCTGAGCGTCCTACCCGTCTGATCGGTCACCGACGGGCAGGTCTCGCGGTGCGGCGGACACAACCGTGAAATGCCGGGGCGACTACCTTGTCCGCGTGGAAGAACTGGATCTGGCGATCGTGCGGCAACTCGCGCAGGAGGGACGGATGTCCTTCACCGATCTGGGCCGCGAAACCGGCCTCTCCACCTCGGCAGTGCATCAGCGCGTCCGTCGGCTCGAGCAACGCCAGGTCATCACCGGCTACGCCGCTCAGCTCGATCACGCGCAGCTCGGCCTCGGCCTGGCCGCGATCGTGATGCTCAAGCCGATGGATCCGTCCGCCCCCGACGACACCCCCGAACGGTTGTCCGACATCGCCGCCATCGAAGCCTGCTACTCCGTGGCCGGCGACTACAGCTACGTGCTGCTCGTCCGGGTCGCGACGACCGTCGACCTCGAGAACCTCCTCGCCCAGATCCGCTCCCGCGGCAATGTGTCCACGAACTCCACGATCGTGCTCTCGACGCCTTACGAGCGCCGCGCCCCCAGGCTCTGAGCACGGCCGTGTCCAGCCCACCCCGTCGAACACGTCCGGCCCGACGCCGCCACCGCGCACCGGTCGTGCTGTTCGACATCGACGGCACCCTCGCCGATCCGGGCACGAGCATCGTGTCGTCGGTCGTGTACGCCCTCGAACAGATGGGTGCGGCCGTACCGCCGGTCGACCGGCTCCGCGGCTTCGTCGGCCCGCCGCTCGTCGACACGTTCACCGCCCTCGGCCTGCCCGCCGACCGGATCGAACGGGCGATCGGGCTGTACCGGGCGCACTTCAACGCCGAGGGCATCCGGCTCTACCGTCCCTACCCCGGTATGCCCGAGCTCGTCGACGCCCTCCGCGCCGGCTGCATCACCGTCGGTATCGCCACGAGCAAACCGACCGAGATCGCGGAGCGGGTCCTCGAGGCCATGGGCTGGCTGGCATCCTTCGACGTCCTCGCCGGCGCCACCATGGACAGCAGCCGGCGCGCCAAGGCCGACATCATCGCCGTGGCGCTCGACGACCTGAGAGCCGGCGGTCACTCGCCGGACGTCGTGGTGATGGTGGGCGACCGCCGGCACGACATCGAAGGCGCGCACGCCCACCGACTTCCGGCCGTCGGCGTGTCCTGGGGCTACGGCGGCCGCGACAAACTGCTCACCGCGGGTGCGGACCGGATAGTCCACGACAGCAACGGGCTCGCCTGCGCTCTGAGCGACCTTGCCGCCGGCGCGTCGTCGCCGACGCCAAGGCGGCCGCGGTGACGTCGACGGCGAATCCGATCCGCCGCCGACAGGTACACATCGGGACGGTGATGGCGGCACCAGCGCCGGAGCATCCACTCGCACGGCATGCGGTGGTTTTCCACAACGGCCGGATCGAGCGGATCATCGCCGCGGCCGCCCTCGACGCACTGGGCCTGACCGACGGGAACGCCGACGTGCACGACCACGGTCATGCCCTCATCTCACCCGGCTTCGTCGACGCCCATGTCCACCTCGGTCAGGTGGGCCTCACCGCCGCCTCGCTCGACCTGCACGACACCCACTCGCTGGCCGACGTCCTCGACCTCGTCCGTACCCGGGCGCACGACCAGCCGGACGGCACGATCATCGGCCTGGGCTGGGACGACTCGGAGTGGCCCGTCGGCGCACGACCACCGAGCGCGAGCGACCTCGATGCCGTCGCGCCCGGCCGGCTGGTCTACCTCGCCCGCGTAGACGTGCACTCCGCCATCGCCAGCTCGACCCTCCTCGAAGCGTCGACGGCATTCGAGTTGGACGGGTTCGAGCCGACCGGCCGGGTGGCCCGGGCCGCGCACCACGCGGTACGCGACGCCGTCGCCGCGACCCGAACCCGGGTGGAGCGGCGTGCCGACCTCACCGCCGCCCTCGCGACCGCTGCCGAGCGCGGCGTCGTCGCCGTGCACGAACTCGGTGCGCCGCACCTGAGCGATCCCGACGACATGGCCCTCCTCGCCGAGCTCACGTCCGGCGGCGACACTCCTGCCGTCACCACCTATTGGGGTGAGCACGCCGACACGGGCGGGATCGCCACCGCCCGCGCGCTCGGTTGCCGGGGCGCCGCCGGCGACCTGTCCGCCGACGGGGCGATCGGCAGCAGGACCGCGGCCCTCCTCGCCGACTACACCGACGAGCCTGGTCACCGGGGATCGCTCTACCTCGACGCGGCCGCGGCCTACCGGCACGTCCGCGCCTGTACCGAAGCCGGCGTCCAGGCCGGCTTCCACTGCATCGGAGACGCGGCCGTCGATGCTGTCGTCACCGGCTTCAGGCGCGCCGTCGCCGCGCTGGGCACCGAGGCGGTGCGGTCCTGCCGGCACCGGATCGAGCACCTCGAACTGTGGCCTGGAGACCGGCTCGACCGGCGCCGGCTCGCTGACGAACTGGCCGGATGGGCAGTCGTCGCGAGCATGCAGCCCGAGTTCGACGGATGGTGGGGCGGCGACGGCGGCCTCTACGAGCGCCGGCTCGGCGTCGAGCGGGCGACCGCGATGAATCCGCTGCGAACGCTGCACGACGCAGGCGTCGTGCTGGCGTTCGGTTCGGACGCGCCGGTCACCCCGATCGCACCTTGGGCGGGGATCCGTGCAGCGGTCGGTCATCATCAGGCCGGCGCGCGGGTCGACTTCACGACGGCCCTCGCCGCACACACGGTCGGCGGCTGGTCAGCGGCCGGACAGTCGGAGTCTGAAGCCCGACGTGAGGGTGAGATAGCGCCGGGCCACGCTGCCAACCTGGTGGTTTGGGACGTCCCGGACATCGCCTCGGCGACCGCCGCGCACGCGTCGCCGAGATCAGTCCTGACCCTGCGGGCGGGCCGCGCACTGCACGCTCGTGACGTCTCGGACACCGGGTCGCCGGGTGTCGCGCCGACACGCCGGGCGACACGCCAGGGAAACGAATTTCCCCCCACCGGTTGAAGATTCGCGCATCGCCGCTGACCTGCGCGGACATCCGCAGGGACCGAGTGAGCAGATGAACACACGGTTGACAGCTCGTGTCGGGCTCACGAGAGTAGGCCGGGTCTTTCCGCAACACGACGCGGTCCGGCACGACGCACGTTCATGAGCACGGGGTCCTGCGGCAAGCCTCGCCCGCCGGTTCCATGCAGCATCGAACGCGTCGGCAGCCGCATCGGGGGAAGCTCGGTTCGGCCCGCCACCCAGTAGACAACGGATCGTCGCTGCCAGCCTGTCAGCGTCGATCCGGTCCGAAGGGCGGCGGGCCGGCCGTCATCACCCGGGCCGGCGACGTTCGCACGCAGCTGCGGACGCCGCCAGGTGGGGCGGTGAGGTGGGCTCCGCTACCGTCCGCACGTGACGGCAAGCCCAGTAGCACGCCGACGTGGCCCCGACCGAGGGCAACCGCGGACGTCGTCCGACGGTCGAACCGCCACCGAAGCACCCGATCGGCGTCGTCTGGTCGCATGGCCGCAGCGCCTCGTACCCGCCGTCCTCCTGGCCCTGGCGGCAGGTGTCGCCGTCGGGCTCACCTTTCCGCCGCAGCTCGGCTCGCTCGTGCACGTCCCACCGTTGCTCGCCTACATCGCGGCCACCGTCGCGGTAGCGGGTTACCTACGAGTGCTGGCCGACCGATCGCTACGGGGCGGGCTCCTTCTCGGTCTCGTCTTCGGCGCCGGGCTGCTCGGCGTCGCCGTTCGCTGGTTGAGCGTGATCGGGTCTATCGCCACCGTCCCGCTGGTGCTGTTCGAAGCCCTGTTCTTCGCACTCGCCGGGTTGGGCCTGACGGCCGTCCTCCGTCTACGTGGATGGGTGCTCTGGGTGCCGGCCGTCTGGGTGCTCGGAGAGGGCATCCGCGCCCGGGTCCCGTTCGGCGGATTCACCTGGGCCCGGCTGGGTTATCTCGGCATCGACACCCCGTTCGCCGGGTGGGCCAAGGTCGGCGCCGTGCCGTTGACCTCGTTCATCGTCGCCTTGATCGCGGCCGCACTCCTGGCGACGGTGCTGAGAGTGCGTCGCCGTCAAGCCGACCGGCCGGCAGCTGGGAGGCCGGGACGTCCAGCGGCCGCCCTGGCGGCGCCGGCCGCGCTGGCGGTACTGGTAGCCGCAGTCGCCGTCGGCGGCAGTCTCCTGCCAGCCTTCACCTCGAGCGTCGGTCACCGCACCGTGGCCATCGTCCAGGGCTCCGTCCCGGGCAAGGGCCTGGAGTTCCTGGGACGCGAGCGCACGGTGACGCGCAACCACCTCCAAGCCACCGCGAAGCTCGCGGCCGCCGTCGGGGCCGGCACACTGCCTGCTCCCGCGTTCGTGATCTGGCCCGAGAACTCCACCGACATCGACCCCCTGACCGATACCGAGACCGCAGCCGACATCAACGCAGCCGTGGCCGACGTCGGAGTACCGATCCTGGTCGGCGCGCTGCTCGACGGGCCCGGTCCGCACAACGTCCGCAACGTCGGCCTCGTCTGGAATCCGACGACCGGTCCTGGCGACTTCTACGTGAAGCGACATCTCGTCCCGTTCGGTGAGTACGTCCCGCTGCGCTCGCTGCTGACACCGATCGTGCCGATGCTCGACGAGTTCATCCCGCTGGACATGGTGCCCGGTACGCGCTCCGGCGCCCTCACCATCGCCGACGTGCGGATCGGCGACATGCTCTGTTTCGACACCGCCTACGACGACGCGGCCCGCGCCGACGTGGTCGACGGTGCGCAGCTCCTGGTCGTCCAGACCAACAACGCGACCTACACCGGGACCGGCCAGCCCGACCAGCAGTGGCAGATCACCAGGTTCGACGCGCTCGCCTTCGGGCGCACCACGGCGGTGGCGTCCACGAACGGACGTAGCGGCGTCATCGGGGCCGACGGGACGGCGATCGCTTCCCTCCCGGTGATCGAGCAGGGCTACCTGAGTCTGTCTCTTCCGCTTCGCACAGGGCACACACCGGCCGTCTGGCTCGCCGGCTGGCTCGAGCTCGTACTGGCTACAGTTGGCGGACTCGCCGTCCTGGCGGGGGTAGTGCGGAGGAGACGCGCGTGAGCAGTCCTGACGGAGCCGGGGTGTCCGGCGACGGGCCCGGATCGGCGATCGGGCCTGTACTCGTGTGCATACCCACCTACAACGAGGCCGAGAGTCTCGAGCTCATCATCGGCCGTCTGCGTGCCGCCGTCCCCACCGCAGACGTCCTGATCGCCGACGACGCATCGCCCGACGGCACCGGCGGCATCGCCGACTCACTCGCGGCCGCTGATCCCGCCGTGCACGTCCTGCACCGTCCGGCCAAGGCCGGTCTGGGGGCGGCGTACCAGGCTGCGTTCGCCTGGGGCCTCGACCGCGACTACGGCACGCTCGTGGAGATGGACGCCGACGGTTCGCACCAACCGGAGCAGTTGCCGCGGCTGCTGGCCGCGCTCGGTGACGCCGACCTCGTGATCGGATCCCGCTGGGTTCCCGGCGGCGGTGTGCAGAACTGGCCGGTCGTCCGGCAGCTGATCTCCAAGGGCGGCAACCTCTACACCCGACTCGCCCTGGGTACGCCGCTACGCGACACGACCGCCGGCTTTCGTGCGTTCCGGCGCCGCACCCTCCTCGGGATCGACCTGACCGGGGTCGCCTCGCAGGGGTACTGCTTCCAGATCGACCTCGCCTGGCGCTCGCTGCTCGGCGGTTATGTCGTCGTGGAAGTCCCGATCGACTTCATCGAGCGAGAGCGCGGCGTGTCCAAGATGAGCAACCGTATCGTCGCCGAGGCGCTGCTGCGGACGACGATCTGGGGTGCCGAACATCGCGCCCGGCAACTCGGGTCGCTCGCTGGGCGCCGGCGCGGGCACGACGTCACCTCGGTCGAGCCGAGCAAGCCGTGAGTCGCCCGGGCGCGGTACGCACAGCGGTCATCCTGCTCCCGATCCTCGAGCTGCTGGCGATCATCGGTGTCGGCAGGCTGGTCGGCGTCTGGTGGACCATCGGGCTGCTGCTCGCCGGGGGCGTCGCCGGAGGGCTTCTCGTCGCTTCCGGTGGCCGTCGCGCACTGGCGAGTCTGCGTCGCACGCTCAGTGCGGGTGCGACGCCCGACCGCAGGCTCGCGAACAGCGTGCTCACCGTCGCCGGCGGCGTGCTGCTCCTCGTCCCCGGGTTTCTCACCGATGTCCTCGGCCTGATCTTCGTGCTACCGCCGACCCGCCGGATCGCACGCCGGGTCCTCGGGCTCGTCGCCGCGCGCAGCGCGGGCCGGGTGATGCTCGACGTGAAGGCCGCCGCGTCAGCGCCCGGCGGCGTCCCGCGGGTGGTGCCGAGCGAAGTCATCCGCACGCACGACAGCCCGGGCTGACCCGATACCGATCGAAGGACATCCGTTGTCGTTCCGCTGCACGTATGACGATCCAGACCTCTACTCCACGTTGACCGACTGGGCCAACCCGACCGCCAACCCAGCACTGTCGATCCGCGTCGACCGGGGGCCGGAAAAGGTTTTGACCGCGACGCCATCGACGGGTTTCGTCGGGACCCACGCGTTGCGCTACGACGGCGACGCTGCGTTCATGGCGTCGATGAACAGTTCGGCGACCGTGCTGCGGCTTCACGAGATCGACGAGCAGATCAGTGCGGACACCCAGCTGTCCTACGTGATCTTCCCGGTCTCCGACGGCATGACGTGGGCAGCCGGCTGGGTCGCCCTCGACGTCCTGTTCGACGACGGCACCCGCGCGTCCGACCTCGGCGCGCTCGACCAGCTCGGCTACGAACTCACGGCAGCCGGGCAGGGCCGGAGCAAAGCGCTCTACGACGACCAGTGGAACTACCGGCGGATCGCCCTCGGCTCGATCGCCGCCGGCCGCCGCGCCACCGGGATCGAACTCTCGTGGGCGGTCCGGGACGCATCCGAGGGTCCGCCACGCGACGTCACCGGCTACATCGACGACGTCCGTCTCTACGACGATGCCGAGGTCGAGGCCCCGCGCCGTCCGTCGACCTGGGTCGTCACCACCCGCGGCACCAACGCCAGCCGTTGGTTCAGCCGCGGCAACAACATCCCGGCCACCGCGATGCCCAACGGCTTCGCCTTCTACACGCCCATCACCGACGCCCGCAGCACCCGCTGGATCTATGCCTACGCGGCCGACAACGACGAGCAGAACCGATCGAGGCTGCAGGGCCTCGCCGTCAGCCATGAACCAAGCCCCTGGATGGGGGACCGGCTGACGTTTCAGGTGATGCCTCAGGCCGGCGGCGAGGCGACCGCGGACGCGGTGTCCCGTTCGCTGTCGTTCGACCACGAAGCCGAGACGGCTCGGCCGCACCACTACGCCGTCCGCACCGACGCCGGCATCGTCGCCGAGATGGCGCCGACCGACCACGCCGCGATCTTCCGGTTCACCTTCACCTCCGACGCTGCCGCCGGACCCCGACGGGTCGTGTTCGACAACGTGACCGACGACGGCGGTCTGACCGTCGGGCCCGACGGCGTCGTCACCGGCTTCTCCGACGTTCTCGCCGGTCCGCGGTCAGAAGGCGCCGGCCGGATGTTCGTCTACGGCACCCTCGACGTGCCGGTCGTCCGGGCCGGCGCGCTCGCCGACGGTGGCGGCGCGAACGTTGCCGGTTTCGCCGAGTTCGCCGACGACAGCGACACGGTGTCGTTCCGGTTCGCGACCTCGTTCATAGGACTCGACCAGGCGAAGCGCAACCTCGAACTGGAACTCGACGGCCTCGACTTCGACGACGTCGTCGCGCTGGCCCAGCTCGCCTGGGACGAACGACTCTCTGTCGTCGCCATCGACGGGCCGCTCGCCGACGCCGAGGCACGGACGACTGTCTACTCGAACCTGTACCGGCTCAATCTCTACCCGAACTCAGCCCACGAGAACGTCGGGACGGCCGACGAGCCGATCTGGCGGCACGCCAGTCCGGTCGTCGACCAGACGCACGAGCACACCCCGACCGACACGGGCAACGAGCTGGTCGACGGGAAGATCTACGTCAACAACGGGTTCTGGGACACCTACCGAACGGCCTGGCCGCTCTACGTGCTGCTCTATCCGACCTTCGCGGGCGAACTCGTCGACGGGTTCGTCCAGCACTATCGCGAAGCGGGCTGGATCCCGCGCTGGTCCTCGCCTGGCTACGCCGACTGCATGGTCGGAACGAGCTCGGACGTCGCTTTCGCGGACGCGCTCGCGAAAGGCGTCGCGAACTTCGACATCGGCGCCGCGTACGAGTCGGCGTTGCGCAACGCCTGCGTCGCGACGACCGACACCCGGGTCGGCCGCAAGTCCGCTGAGCGCGCGGTGTTCCTCGGCTACACCCCGGTCGAGGAACCCGAAGGCTTTTCCTGGTCGATCGACGGCTACATCAACGACTTCGGCATCGCCACCATGGCCGGCATCCTCGCTGACTCCGCCGACGGTGCCGACCGCGAACAGCTGAGAACCGAGCAGACCTATTTCGCTGAACGCGCCAAGGGTTACGTCCGGCTGTTCGACACCGGCATCGGGTTCTTCCAGGGCCGGCACGCCGACGGCTCCTGGCGATGCCCGCCCGCTGAGTTCGACCCGGCCGACTGGGGCTCGGACTACACCGAGACGAACGCCTGGAACATGGCCTTCACGGTGCCTCACGACGGCGCCGGGCTGGCCGGGATCTACGGCGGCCGGGACGGTCTCGCCGCCAAGCTGGACGAGTTCTTCGGCACTCCCGAGAGCGGGCTTCGCAACGGCACCTACCCAGCCACGATGCACGAGATCCTCGAGGCGCGCGCCGTGCGGATGGGGATGTTCGGGCACAGCAACCAGCCGGCCCACCACATCCCGTTCGCGTACCTGCACGCGGGGAAACCTCAACGCACACAGGAGATCGTGCGCGAGGTGATGCGCCGCTTCCACGCCGGCAGCCAGATCGGCCAGGGCTACGGTGGCGACGAGGACAACGGCGAGATGTCGGCGTGGCAGATCTTCGCCGCCCTCGGCATCTACCCCGCCGCGGTCGGCTCGGACGTCTACGTCCTCGGCTCGCCGCTGTACGGGACGGTGACGGTCCGACGCGAGGACGGCACGCGCTTCGTGGTGACCGCGGCCGGGCAGGCCCACGACGCGGTGTACGTCGAGGGCGTCCGCCTCGACGGCGTCCAGCACGAGCGGACGTGGCTCAGCGCCGCCGAACTCGCGACGACGACGGAGCTGAGCTTCGCGATGTCGACCACGCCGACGCTGTGGGGGACCGGTGAGGACGCCGTACCGCCGTCACTGAGCGACGCGGTCGCGGTGCCGGACCCACTCACCGACGTCGCCGGCCCGACCTCGACCGCGCTGACCGGGCTGGTGGACGACAGCTCGGCCGCCGGCGTTGACCTCCCGCCGGACGGCGTCGTCTTCGAACTGCCTGGAGCGGCAACCGTCGAGCTCTACACCCTGACGAGCGCTCCGGACGGGGCGGCACCGGCGGCGTGGCGGCTGGAGACCTCCGACGACGGCGCCGCCTGGGAGACCGTCGACGAGCGGTCGGGGGAGTCGTTCGAGTGGGCGCGTTTCACCCGGCCGTTCGGAATCGAGAACCCCATCCGGGCGCGCTACCACCGACTCACCTTGCTCGGCGGTGGAACGGCCCTGGCGCAGGTCGAACTGCTGGCGCACACCGGGACGGCCTGAGCAGCGAACGAGCCCGTCCGCCAACTCTGGTGGACGGGCTCGGGCTCGTACTTGACTGCTGAGTGCCTGGATCAGCCGGTGGAGGCGCGGCCCTTGCGGGTCTTCGTCGCCGGCTTCTCATAGGCGTGCAGCGTGCCCGGGCCGATCTCGCCGGCGCGGAGCAGCTTCAGCCGCTCGTCGAGCAGTTCCTGGAGCTCGTCGACCGAGCGACGCTCAAGCAACATGTCCCAGTGCGTGCGGGCCGGCTTCGTGTCGGTGACGACCGGAGCGGTGTGTCCGGACCGGAGTGCATCCGTGCTGCACCGTGGGCATTCCCAGGTGCTCGGCACGTCCGCCTCGACGCTGAACGGAACTTCGATACGGTGCCCGTGGACACACTCGTACGAGACGACCTGACGTGGCGCGGGCTCTGAATCGAGCATCGCCTCGAAGGTGGTCTGTCCGAGCCTGGACCCACGTAGTGTGCGGTCAGCCATGCGGTTTTCTCCTTCTCTTCCCCGTTTTTCGCTGCGGCGAACCGGTTGCGGATCGTGGCGCAGCGCCCCTGTGGTGACGACGCACGACCGGGCCCGGAAGTTCCCCGGACTGCCATGCGATCGCCTGGCGCCGACAGACGGTTTGCCTATCGTTGCCGACGTTGACAACAACGATGGCAGATCAGCTCTTCCACGTCACATCTTGCGGCGTAACGATCTGCCGCCTGGACGACGTTCGTCACCGGTGCCGGCCTCGGCCTGGTCCCGGTGCGGACCGCTTCATACCACTGCGGGCGGCTGGTTCCCGGCCTCGAGCATCGCCCGAGCCGGATCGACCCGGCGCAGGAGCAGGAACCCGAGTACGAAGAAGACGACCAGCGAGATGATCGCCGGCCGGTAGGAGTGGGTCAGCTGGTGGACGACGCCGAACACGAGCGTGCCCGACCAGCTGGTTCCCCGCTCACAGGCCTGGTAGAGGCTGAAGTACTCGGCCTCGCGTCCGCGGGGGATCAGTAACGAGTAGAACGAGCGGGCGAGCGCCTGGGTGCCGCCGAGCACCAGACCGATCACCACGGCCAGGGCGAGGAACGGCAGCACCTTCCCGGCCGGTAGGAAGAACGCGACGCAGACGACGCCGACCCAGACGACGAGACTCATCAGGATCACCCGGTGCGAGCCGTAGCGCTTGGCGAACCGGCCGAACAGCAGCGCGCCGCCGAACGCGACGAACTGGACCAGCAGGATCGTCGCGATCAGGATCGACTGGCTCAGCCCGAGCTGCCGGTCGCCGTAGATCGCGGCCGCCGAGATCACCGTCTGCACGCCGTCGTTGAAGAACAGGTAGGCCAGCAGGAACGTCAGCGTCATCGGGAACCGGCGCAGGTCCTTCGACGTGACCCACAGTTGCCGGAAGCCGTGGCCGATCCCGCCCCGGCCGGCGACCGGATGGATCGGCGGCCGGTCGCGGAGGGCGAAGTACGGGATCAGACTGAACGAGCCCCACCACACGCCGGCCGAGCAGAGCGAGATGCGGGCGGCCATCTCGCCCGAGATCCCGAACGTCGACGCGCCTTCGACGAGTACCAGGTTCACCGCCAGCAACGCCCCACCGCCGAGGTAGCCGAGTGCCCAGCCGCGGGTGGAGACGTGGTCGCGCTCGTCGGGCTCGGCGATGTCGACGAGGATCGCGTCGTAGACGACCAGCGAGGCGCCCAGACAGAGGTTCGCGACGAACTGCAATATTGCGCCGAGCGCCCATCGGTCGCCCGCGACGAGGAACAGCAGCGCCGCCGCGGTAGCGCCGGCGATCGCGTAAGCGAGGAGATGGGTGCGTTTGCTACCGGATCGATCCGCGAACGCACCGACGATCGGCAGTAGCAGGGCCGACAGGAGCGTCGACGCGGTCACCACGTAGAACACGAGGGAGCCGGGCGCGACCGGTACGCCGAGTACGTGCAGGTCGGTCAGGCAGGGATTGTCGGCGGTACCGGGCTGACCGCAGGCGGCGCGCTCGGCGACGCGGGTGAGGTACGGCCCGAGGATGACGGTGCCGACGGTGGTGACGTAGGCCGAGTTCGCCCAGTCGTAGAAGTACCAGCCCCGTTGCTCGCGACGGCGTTCCGCGGGGGAGTCGGGCGGGACGGCTGACACCGGCACCTGCGACGCGGTCACAAGGCGGATCCTGTCAGGCCGGTGTCATCGATCCCAGGCGCCACGCGCGGCCAGCACGTCGCGCAGGACGTCCGGACGGTCGGTCACGATGCCGTCGACTCCGAGGTCGAGGAGCCTGGTCATGTCGTCCGCGTCGTCGACCGTCCATACGTGCACATCGTTGCCGAGCGCGTGCGCACGTTCCACGAGCCGGGCTGTGACGATGCGGACGCCGCGGAACGTCTCCGGGACCTGCAGTGCGACGCCGGGTCCGGCGAGGGCACGGGCGATCGCGGCAGGGCGCAGCAGCTTGACCGCGAGTGTCCCGAACGTGCTGTGCGACACCGCGATCCGTCCTTCGCTCAGCTTGTACGCGCGGCGGATGCGACGCTCGTCGAAGGAACCGAGGCAGACCCGCCGTTGCGCGCCCGCAGCCTGGATGGCCGCAAGGGCGGGCGCGACGACCGCATCGGATTTCAGGTCGATGTTGAAATTGAGGGTAGGGAAGGTCTCGAGAATGCCGGCCAGCGTCGGGATCGGCTCCCGGCCGCCGATGCGCGCTGCCGAGACCTGCGCCCAGGCGAGATCACCGAGCGCACCGACGGCGTCGGTGACGCGGTCGAGCCGGTAGTCGTGGAACGCGACCGCCACCCCGTCCGACGTCGCGTGCACGTCGGTCTCGACGTGGGTGTAGCCGAGTGCGACGGCGTTGGCGAACGCAGCGACCGAGTTCTCGATGCCGACGTTCGGCGGATACTCCCCGCCGCCGCGGTGTGCCAGCGCCAACGGACGCGGACCGGTGAAGTAGGGCCAATCGGCTGCCCGGGGGCGGGGGCGTGACGGCATCGGGGACTCCAGACTCGACCGGGTGCGACTGCGCGCCCGCAGCAGCTCGGCGCCGATCATACGAACGGGCGGCCGGCCTGCGCGGCGCCGCTGTCAGCGACTAGCGTGCGGCGGTGACCAGCAGCGACTCCACCGTGGACAGCAACACTCCCGCCAGCGACGTCAGACACCTGCGCGCAGGTGGGGTGAGCGTCGTGGTCGACGTCACCGCGGTGCCGGCGATCCTCTACTGGGGTGCCGACCTCGGTGACCTGACTCCCGACGCCCTGCATGCCCTCGAGCTCGCCGTCCGGCTGCATCCCCGCGCGACCGGCTTCGAGACCGGGCGTGCGCTCGGCCTGCTCCCCGAAGCAGCGACCGGCTGGTTCGGCATCCCCGGCATCACCGGTCATCGTGGTGGACAGGACTGGTCGCCGAGCTTCGTCACGGCCGGCCCGGCGAGTGTCACAAGCCGATCCGGTAGCGACGTCGTCATAATCGACGCCATCGACCCAGACCTTGACCTAACAGTGAGAGTCGAGTTCGAACTGCTCCCGAGCGGTCTCGTACGCACCCGGGTCATGCTGACGAACGCCGGCGACGCGTCGTATCAGCTCGACGGCGTGAATATGGCCCTGCCGGTCCCCGCCGAGGCCACCGAGATCGCCGACTTCACCGGCCGCTGGGCCAAGGAGCGGGTGGCCCAACGGCACGAGTTCACCCACGGCTCACACGTCCGTACGTCACGACGTGGTCGTGGGGGATTCGACTCACAGCTGGTGTACGCGGCCGGACAGGGCGGCTTCGGCTTCGGCTCCGGGGAGGTCTGGGGCATCCACTTCGGCTGGAGCGGGAACCAGCAGGTGTACGGGGAGCGGATGCCGAACGGCGTCGCGGTCCTGGGCGCCGGTGAGGTGCTGCTGCCGGGTGAGCTCGTCCTCGAGCCGGGTGACGCGTACACAACGCCTTGGTTGTTCGGGTCGTTCGGCATCGGGCTGGACGGCGTCACCGCCCGGTTCCACGAGTACCTCCGGGCTCGGCCTATCCACCCGGCGAAGGCCCGCCCGGTCGTGTGCAACGTCTGGGAGGCGGTCTACTTCGACCCCCGGCTCGACCGCCTGATCGCCCTCGCCGAGGCTGCGGCGGCTGTCGGGGTCGAGCGGTACGTGCTCGACGACGGCTGGTTCCGGCACCGGCGCGACGACTCGGCCGGACTGGGCGACTGGTACGTCGACGAGGGTGTCTGGCCGGACGGGCTCAACCCGCTGATCGACCACGTGCGCGGCCTCGGGATGGAGTTCGGGCTGTGGTTCGAACCCGAGATGGTCAACCCCGACAGCGATCTCGCCCGTGCGCATCCCGACTGGATCCTCTCGCTCCCGTACCGGATGCCCCCGGAAGCCCGGCACCAGCAGGTGCTCGACCTCGGGCATCCGGACGCGTACGCCTACCTGCTCGAACGGATGGACGCGATCCTGTCCGAGTACGACATCTGCTACGTGAAGTGGGACCACAACCGCGAGCTCGTCGATGCGGGCCACCACCCTGGCGGGACGCCTGGCGTGCACAACCAGACGCTCGCCCTCTATCGGCTGCTGGACGAGCTCAAGGCCAGGCATCCGGGCCTGGAGATCGAGTCCTGCAGCTCGGGCGGGGGACGGGTCGATCTCGGGATCATCGACCACACCGACCGGGTATGGGGGAACGACTGCATCGACGCGCTGGAGCGGCAGGCGATCAACCGGGGCACGTCGTCGTTGCTACCACTCGAGCTGATCGGCTCGCACATCGGGTCGCCAACCTCCCACACCACCGGCCGCACGCACACCCTCGCCTTCCGTGCCGGTACTGCGATCTTCGGCCACCTCGGCATCGAGTGGGACATGACTGCGATGAGCGACGCCGACCTGACCGAGCTCACGGGCTGGGTGTCGCTCTACAAGCAGTGGCGTGGCCTCCTGCACACCGGGCGGCTCGTCCGGGTCGACCATCCGGACCCGGCCGTGTGGGTCAACGGTGTCGTTGCGCAAGACAGGACGTCGGCCCTGTTCAGCGTGGTCGCGATGACTGCCACGGTCACACCGTCCATCGGCGCGGTCCGGTTCCCGGGGCTCGACCCCGACCTCTCCTACCGGTTCCACCCGGTCGCCCCGGACGGCGCCCCGGCACCCGCACTTCGACGCAGGTTCGGCCCGGACCTGCCCGACGTCGTCCTTCCCGGTCGGGTGCTGGGGCGGGCCGGCGTCCAGCTCCCGCCGGCCCGGCCCGAGTCCGTCCTGTTGTTCGCGGCGGAGGCGATCTGACCTACCCCGCTCATCACCATTTCGGCGGTTTGGCTAGTGCGAAATGGCCCGGAACCTGTAACAATTTGTGCATGGCTGATCACGGAGCGAACAATCAGGCCACCCTGCTCGCGATCGCTGCGGCGCATCTGGGGACGGCGGTCACGGCCGACGCGGGACTCGTCCTGCACGATCACGACGGTCACATCGTGTCGGCGAACAAGGCGGCCGAGACGATCCTGAGGTTGTCCTTCGATCAGATGAACGGCCGGACGTCGGCCGACCCGCGGTGGGCCGTCATCGATGCGGGCGGCTTATTCGTACCGCCCGAGCGGCGGCCGGCGAGGCTGGTTCTGCGGACCGGTCGGCCCGTGCACGATTACGTGGTCGGGGTGCACCGGCCCAGTGTCGATGCGACCGCTGAGCACCTGTGGATCTCGGTGACGGGCCGTCCGCTGCGCGACACGGCGACGGGCGCTGTCACGGGGGTCATCGCCGCCTTCACGGTGCTGGCAGGCCCCGAAGGTGAACTGCTGCGACTGACGGAGTCGGAGCGCCGATTCCGTTGGATCGCCCAGAACGCGAACGACATGGTGGCGGTGCTGGCGCCCGACGCCACCCACCTCTGGGTGTCACCGTCATGTCAGGCGATGACCGGTTACACGCCGGACCAGCTGGTCGGACGCACCTTCTACGAGTTCCTACCTCCCGCCGACGCGGCCGCGGCGCGAGACGCCGTCGAGGCGATGAACACGAGGGAGAGTCCCCGCCTGCACCTGACCGGTCGCTTCCGGCACGCTTCCGGACGTCTGCTGTGGGTGGAGAGCGTCGCCCAACCGGCTTTCACCGCCGATGACGAGCCCGGCCTGATCAGGGTTGCCACGCGTGATGTGACCCCACGGATCACCGCTGAGATCGCGCGCGACGAGGCGCAGGCGAAGCTGCGCGATTCGGAGCGCCGGTACCGGTGGATCGCCGAGAACGCCGGTGACATGGTCGCGGTGCTCTCACCCGACGCCACTCATCTCTGGGTGTCGCCGTCGTGTCTCGCGCTGACCGGCTACCGGCCGGGGGAGCTGCTCGGTCGCAAGGTCTGGGAGTTCCTCCATCCGGCCGACGTCGCCGCGGCGGGTACTGTCGTCACCGCCGTGAATGCCGTCGGCAGTCCTCCGCAGAAGCTGACCTGCCGCTTCCGGCACAGGGACGGGCACTACGTGTGGGTCGAGAGTGTCGGGCACGCGGCCGCCGCCGATGACGACACCGTCCACATCAGAGTCTCCACGCGTGACGTCACCGCGCGAGTGGTCGCGGAGATCGAGCGCGACACCGCGCTGGCCCAGCTCACGTTGCTCGTCGACCACGCTCCCATCGGGATGTGTGTCGTGGACGGCGACGGCCGGGTCGTGCAGGCGAACGAGGCCTTGTACCGGCTCACGGGCTACTCCTCGGCACAGCTTCTCGAACTGAACTTCCTCGATCTGACCCATCCCGACGACGTCGCCGGGACAATCGCGGACCTGAGGTCGGTGGCCGCTGGCACCACGGAGACGTCGAGCCGTGAGAAGCGCTACGTGCGAGCGGACGGGGAAACGATCTGGGCGGAGCGCACCATCACCCGCGTGTCGGCTGGCGAGGACACCCGGCCGCTGTTCATCGTTCAGTTGCTCGATCTGACCGACAACCGTGCGCACGCGATGCTGGCGGCGATGGCGATGACCGACGCGCTCACCTGGCTGCCGAACCGGGTCGTTCTCAACGACCGGCAGGCCCACGCCCTCACCGTTGCGCGTCGTGGGAAGACGAAGGTCGGAGTGATCTTCTGCGATCTCGACCGCTTCAAGCAGGTCAACGACACGATGGGTCACGAGGCGGGCGACGAGTTGCTGCGTGCCGTGGCCGATCGCATCCGCGCGACCGTCAGGGAGTCCGACACAGCGGTCCGGCTCGGCGGCGACGAGTTCGTCGTGTTGTGCGAGAACGTCCGCGATGACGGGCCGGTGCGACGACTCGCGAACCGTCTTCAGACCGTGCTCGACCGGCCCTACGACCTTGCCGCGGGCACGGGCATCATCGCGGTGAGCATCGGCATCGCGGTCGGCGACGGCCCGACGGCTGCCGCCCTGCTGCAGCGCGCCGACGAATCGATGTACTGCGCGAAGCGGGCCGCCCGAGTCGACACCGAGGTCTATGACGCCGCGCGCTGATGAGGGACGGTCGACTGCCGGAGCGGGTTCACGCCCGGGCGAGCTGGATCTGGGTCTCGGTGCCCTCGAACCCGACCGACCGGTAGACCCGGGTCGCGACGTAGTCCGGGTCGGCCACGATCACGAGGGTTTCGACGTGGAGGTCGGTCAGCGCGTACCGGCCGGCGTGATGAACCAGCGTTCCGGCCAGTCCAAGGTTGCGGTACGCCGGATGCGTCTCGACCGACTGGTAGCGGCCGACGCCGCTGCCGTCGGTGTAGACGCCGAGCCCGGCGGCCAACCGGCCGTCGGCGAACGCACCGAACAAGCCTCCGCGGCCGGACGCTTGCAGGGCCCGCATCGCCTCGTTCTTCCGCTCGACGAACAGCCGGTGCCCGGGATCCTCGACGGTGTCGTCGACGGTCATCCGCAACTCGACCGCCTGCGCCCAGTCGCTGTCCGACGTCAGCATTCTCAACCGGGCCTCAGTGTTCGGCCGGGGTGGCGGGTGCACGTCGTGGGCGGTGAGAACGACCGAGCGGTCCTCGGTGATCCCGGCGGCGACGAACCCGGTGAGGTCGCCGGCGGTCCCGTCGGTCGTGTCGATCCCGAAGGTCATGTGGGCGGAGCCGGGGAACTCGACGGTGAACAGTCGCTGCCAGCGGTCCGCGTCGGCAGTTACGGGCGGGTCGGCGAAAAGCAGGAAGTTCCCCCAATGGAACGTCGGCTGGGCCGCTGTGCGTACGACCAGGTGATCGCCTCGATCGAGGATCTCGGCCCCCTGCAGGGCCAGCATCATCAGATCCGTGCGGTACCCGAGCGATTTCGGTTCCATCCGCGCAGGCTAACGTCGGGCGCTGTGATCGCCCCACTGGTTTCGGTGCCCGAGCTCGCTGCGCTGCTCTCTGATGCCGAACCGCCGATCCTGCTCGACGTGCGGTACCGCCTCGGCGGACCCCCGGGACGGCCGGCCTACGAACTGGCCCACCTGCCCGGTGCCGTCTACGTCGACATGGACACCGAGCTGGCCGGCGCCATCGGGCCGGGCGGCGTGGGCGGCCGGCATCCGATGCCGACCGCCGCCGTCTTCGGTGCCGCGATGCGATGTGCAGGGGTCAACGCCGGCCGTCGCGTCGTCGCCTACGACGACTGGAACGCGCTCCCGGCGAGCCGTGCCTGGTGGCTGCTGCGGTACTTCGGCCATTCCGCCGTGCAGGTACTCGACGGCGGCATCGGCGCCTGGCGGGCGGCCGGCCTGCCCGTCGAGTCGGGCTCGGTCGGAGGTGCCCCCGGCGACTTCGTCCCCGTCCCGGGCGGCCGTCGGCTGATCGACGCGGATGCGGCCGGGCGGCTCGCGCGCGCTGGCCGACTGCTCGACGGCCGCCCTCGACGGCGGTTCCGTGGACTCGACGAGACGGTGGACCCGGTGGCCGGTCACATCCCCGGCGCGGTCAGCGCGCCCGCGCTCGAGAACGTCGGCGCCGACGGCCGGTTCCGGCCGACGCCGGAGCTGCGGTCGAAGCTGGCCGCGGCGGTCGGCGAGGGCGATGCCGGGGTCGATGTCGGAACGTACTGCGGATCAGGCATCCAGGCCGCGCATCTGGCGCTCGCACTGGCAGTCACCGGGCTCGTCGAGGATGCCGCGGTGTACGCCGGCTCCTGGAGCGACTGGATCACCGACCCGGCACGCGACATCGAACTGTCCTGAGCGGCGCGACGCCTAGACGAGTGTCCGGTCGCTCCGCTTGTCGTCGTACATGCGGGTGTCGGCGACAGCCATCAACGAGGCGACAGCCAAGCCTTCGTCGGTGCTCGCGGCGCCGATGCTCACGGCGATGTCGGGCCGGGCCGCGAAGTCGCCACCGTCACTGATCGTCAGCAGCGCCGACCGCACGGCGGCGCTGATGGCTCCGACGTCGGTCGAGCCGTCGTCGCGTACGAGCACGGCGAACTCGTCGCCGCCGATACGCGCGACCAGGTCGTCCGTGCCGACGTGCGCCCGCAACTCCCGTGCCACGGCGGCGAGGATCGCATCGCCGTAGGTGTGCCCGAACGCGTCGTTGAGCGACTTGAAGTCGTCGATGTCGACCGAGAGCAGGACCACCGGCCAGCGGGAATCGTGTGCATGCTCGAGCCATTCGTCGAACGCGCGTCGGTTGCCGACGTTGGTGAGCGCGTCGTGACGGGCGGCCAGCCGCTCCTTCTGGTGTTCCTCGCCGAGCCGCGCCAGCGCAAGGGCGTTGCGGACCGCCCACAAGCTGCGCTCACGCTCTGACCACCACCGCCGGGACACCGCGATCCCGAAGCGGCGACCGGCCTCGCCTCCGGGCCGGCCCGCAGCTGCCGAGATCTGCACAGCCGTCCAGTGCACGAGGGTGTCGATATCCGGATCGATCGCCGCGGTATCGGCTGCGTCCGTTGCCCGGCCGATGACCTCGATCGCGGTGGTGAGGTCGCCGGCCGCAGCCAGGGCACGCGCCTGGAAACTGGCGGCGATGACCGCCTCCTGCCCGAGCGACTTCGCGCGAGAAGCTGCCGCGTACCCGGCGAGGACGACGGCGGTGCCGGCCGGGTCGTCGGGCCACTGCGCGATGGCGACGTCGAGTCGCGCGAACCCGCACCAGCGCTCGTCGAGGCCGTCCCGGCTCGCCACCTGCAGCGCGATCCGGGCCGCGTCCGCGCCACGGCTCCGCGCGGTCTCGATCTCGGCCGCCTGTGCGGGATCGGCGAGCTGTTCGAGCTCCTGAACCAGGCGCAGGTTGCAGTCGGCCAGGTTGAGCCAGTCGATGACCTCGGACTCGGGCAGCCCGATGACGTCGAGGGGATTGCGGGTGGAGAACTCGCGGTGGGGCAGCGCGAGTTCGTAAAGCCGTAGGACCTGATAGGCGGAGCCGAGGCCGACGTGCGCCCAGGCGACCAGTTCGCGGTCGTCGGAGGCGGCCAGGGCGGCTTCGGCGCGCACGAGGTCGTCGATCGCGTCGCCGCCGCCGGCGGCCATCCGCGCCCGGATATCGACGCGGAGCGAACGCGCAACACTCTCCCAACCGGATTCACCGATGGCGTCGGCGAGGGCGAGGCACGCGTCGATCGACGACAGTCCGTCCTCGTACTCGCCGAGTTCGAACGCGGCGATGGCCCGGGTGTACTCGACGACAGCGAGGGCGTAGGAGGGCGTGTCTGCGAGGTCGGCGGCGATGTCGTCGAGGACGAGGAGGGCTTCGGCGGCGCGACCCGACTGGGCGTGGCCCATGGCGATGACGAGACGGGGACGCATGATCGGGTCGTCCAGCACGCGTCAGTCGCCTCCGGTAACGGTGTCGGTCGAACGCCAACGGTAACTCAGCTGAGTCGCAAAAGGTACGAAATCCCGCCATTCGACACAAACAAATCTAGCCGGGGGGCGGCTAGTCGGAACCCGGTGCGAACCCGGGAAGATGCTCGGCCAGGACGTGCTCAGCTGGTACCTCGCCGCCGATCTGGCACAGCACGCCGAGGCCGCCGATCCAGACCCGGTGGATCAGCACGAACTCCGGCGGCAGGTTGAGTCGGAGCCCGACCGACCACGTCGGCCGCCGCGGATCGTTGATGTGGGCGAAGAGTTCCCGCAGCCATGGCCGGTCGAAGCGGAAGGACGGAACGCGCAGCGGGGACATGAACGGCTCGACATAGGTGAGCAGACTGATCGGGTCGATGGTGACGTTCTCCCGGACGAAGCCCTGGCTCCGCAGGCCGTCGAGGATCTGGCCGGCCACGACGGGGTCGGGTGTTCCCGGCCCGGAACGCAGGGCGAGTGCCATCATCTGGCCGATCACCGGCGGCATCCCGTCAGGGAGGCGGTTGACCGCACCGAAGTCGAGGACGATCAGGCGTCCGTCCGGGGCGATCCGGAAATTGCCCGGATGCGGGTCGGCGTGCAGGAGCCCGGCGCGTTCGGGGCCGACCAGCAGGAACTCGAGGTACCGGGTGGCGGCTGCGTCACGTTCTTCAGTGGTGCCGACCGCGATGACGTCCGACAGCGCACGCCCGGTCACCCACTCCGTCACAAGCAGCCGGTCGGTGTGCATCAGCACGTCGGGGACGAGAAAGCGCTCGTCGCCCGCGAACGCCTCGGCGAAGGTGTGCTGACTGGCCGCTTCGAGCCGGTAGTCGAGTTCTTCGACGATGCGTGCCTTCAGCTCGTCGAGGACGGGTCCGAGATCCATTCCTGGCATCGCTGCACCGACGAGGCGGCCGATGCGGGAGAGCTGGGTGAAATCCGAGATCAGGGCGTCGGCGGCGCCGGGGTACTGCAGCTTGACCGCGACCTCACGCCCGTCCCGCCACACTGCGCGGTGCACCTGTCCGATGGATGCCGCCGCCACCGGGGCGAGCCCGAACGAGACGAAGTTGGCCCGCCAGTCGTTGCCCAGCTCGCGGCGCAGGACCGAGAGCACGACCGATTCCGGCATCGACGGGGCACGGTCCTGGAGCAGGGTCAGGGTGGCCCGGTAAGGCTCGGCTAGTTCCTCGGGCAAGGCGGCCTCGAAGATGCTCATCGCCTGGCCGACTTTCATCGCGCCGCCCTTGAGCTGACCGAGGACGGAGAACAGCTGCTGCGCCGTCCGCGCCTGCACCTCGGCGGCAACCAGCTCGGCCGGCTTCCCGCCCAGGCGCTTGCCGAGACCGAGCGCGGTCCGTCCGGCGAACCCGACCGGCAGCGACGCCAGCCGGAGCGACCTCGCCAACGCCTTCCTCGGGAGATCGGCGGCACGCTCGGTGGGGTCGGTCACGACGCCATTCTGCGTGGTCCACCCTGGGCGCGTGCGTCCGGACCAGCAGCGGGCATTCAGTCAGCCTGGTTGCGGGCCGCTGCCTTCTCCCGCTTGAGCCTCTCCTTGTTCTGCGCCCGGAGCTCGTGCACCTCGTGGCTGCGTCGTTTCAGCAGGATCCCGACGACCGCGGCGACGATCACCAGCACCGTCCCGACGATGGCACCCGTCAGTGTCGCGCCGCGGAAGGCCGGCGCGTCCACGTCGAGGATGCGGTTGCCCGCGGATGCCGCGCGGCTCACGCCGACGACTATCGACAGCGTGAGCAGGTTGGGGATCGCCAGCAGCAGGGCGACGACGACCATGCCGACGCGCACCTGCCATGCGAGCGGTCGGCGCCGCACCTGCCAGGCGAGCAGGAGCGGGAAGAACGAGAACACGATCCCGTAGAACAAACCCCACAGGATGCCTGCGGAGAAGCTGCCGTGCACCTGGTCGCCGACCCGCTGTGCCCACCAGCGGGGCAGGAAGGCCGCGGCGACGAAGTAGAGGATGACCAGGAGCACCAGCCCGATCAGGACTGACAGACCCCGGTTACGCCATTCACGGAGCTGCTGGGCACGAAGCTGACGACCGGCGGCTTTGCGTGTTTCGGCGAGTTCGGCCCGCGCCTGCTCGAGCTCCGCGGATGTGGCGACGTGGGCCTGGTCGTCAGTCGCAGCCACGGGGACGTCGACATCGGGCGGCGGGGGAGAGGCAGCCGGCGGGATGGGGTCGCTCATGGCGTCATTGTGACAGCCGGGTGGCCCGATCGCGGAGCAACCCCCGGTCGGTCGGCGCGCGCGTCGATGCCTCAGCTGAGCCCGATGGCCGCGCCGATCGTGGAGGCCACCAGCGCGTTACCGGCGTCGGAGAGGTGGACGCCATCGGTGGTGAGGATGCCGTCGGGCGCGTCGTCGGCGTTGACCCGGGCGAGCTCGGCCCGGAACGCCGCGTGCAGGTCGCACAGCGGGACGTCGGCTGCGGCGGCGACGTCACGACTGATCTGCGTGTACGTCGTCAGCATCGCGTCCTGGGCATTCGCGCCCTCCACCTGTTCGCCGATCACGCTCGGGGTGCACAGCAGGACCCGCAGGCCCGCGGCGAGAAGCCGGTCCACGACTTCGCGGAGCCCGTCGCGGTACTCGTCCTCGGGGGTGCCGCGACCGTCGCGGAAGTGCCAGACGTCGTTGATGCCGATGTACACGAGTACGAGGGTGGGCTCCGCGGCGATCACGTCGGCGTCGAGGCGGGCGAGCAGATCGGGGACGCGGTTCCCGCCGACGCCGCGGTTGACGAACTCGAGGTGCCGATCGCCACCCTGGCCGGAGCGGGTGAGGTGGGCGAACCAGCCGGCGCCGACGGCGGGCTCGGTCGTCCACTCACGGCTGCCGCCGGCGGCTTCGGTGATCGAGTCGCCGAGGGCGAGGATGCGGTCGTAGGGCAGGACGGTGACGTCTATGTCGGTCATGGAGTCAGCCAATCACGGGGCTGCGTGCGGCCATCTGTCCGGGCGGGTCGTGCCGCGCCCGCGACGCCCTACCCTGACGTGCGTGCGGGCACTGAGGTACGAGACGTTCGGCGGTCCGGTCGACCTGGTGGATGTTCCGGCGCCTCGACCCGGCCCCGACGACGTCGTCGTCGGGGTGACAGCCACCGGGGTCTGCCGCAGCGACTGGCACGGCTGGCAGGGTCGCGACTCCGACATCACACCGCCCCAGATCCCCGGTCACGAGTTGGCCGGCGTTGTCGTGGCGGTGGGACGCGACGTCCGCGGCTGGCGTGGCGGTGAGCGGGTAACGGTCCCGTTCGTGTGCGCTTGCGGGGCTTGTGCGGTGTGTCGTTCCGGCAACGGGCAGGTGTGCCCGAACCAGCGGCAGCCAGGGTTCACCGATCCGGGATCGTTCGCCGAGCAGGTGTTGATCCCCTACGCCGACACGAACCTCGTCGCGCTGCCCGACTCGATCTCCGATGTGGCCGCTGCCGCGCTGGGGTGCCGGTTCGCGACGTCCTGGCGGGCGGTGACCGTGCACGGCGACGTCCACGCCGGTGACGTGGTCCTCGTGCTCGGTCTCGGCGGTGTGGGTCTGGCCGCGGCGCAGATCACACGGGCCGCCGGTGCCCGGGTGATCGGCCTCGACCCGTCGCCCGCAGCGGTGGCGTTCGCCGCGACGTTGGGGCTTGCCGACTGCTCGGTACTCGACGTGTCGGCGTCGCCGGCCGACGTCGCCGCCGACGTGATCGCCCGGTCGGGCGGCGACGGCGTGCACGTCGGCATCGACGCGGTCGGCACGCCGCGCGGAGTGGTGACGTCGATGTTGTCGTTGCGCCGGCGGGGACGTCACGTCCAGGTCGGACTGCTGCCACCCGCCGGCGGCCCGGTCCGGATCCCGATGGACCGGGTTATCTCCTACGAACTTGCCGTGCTCGGCAGCCACGGCATGCCGGCGACCGGCTATCCCGGGCTGCTCGACGCGGTGGCGGCCGGACGTGTCGACCCCGCCGCGCTGGTGACCCGGCGGGTCTCGTTGTCCGCCGGCGCCGCGGCACTCACCACGATGGTGACCGACCCGGCGGCAGGGATCACCGTGATCGAGCCGGTGCAGACTGGTCGACCATGACCCCACCTACCGAACCGGGCGTGACCAGCGTCGTCGAGATCTTCACCGTGGCGGATGGGCAGCGATCGACGCTGCTCGAGACCGACGCTCACGTCGAGGCGCCCAACTGGTCGAGGGACGGATCGTCACTGCTCCTCAACGGCGGTGGCCGGCTGCTCGTCCTCGAGCTGGGCGACCCGAGCGTTCTCCGCCCGCTCGACACCGGCTCCGCGACCTCCTGCAACAACGACCACGGTTTCTCCCCGGACGGTTCGCAGATCGCGATCAGCAACCAGGTGGACGGCGCGTCGATCGTGTTCGTTCTCCCCAGTGCCGGCGGCGAGCCGCGACGGGTCACCTCCGTCGGCCCGTCGTACTGGCACGGATGGTCGCCGGACGGATCGACACTCGCCTTCGTCGGCGCGCGGAACGGTCAGTTCGACATCTACACGATCGACGTCGCAGGTGACGTGGACGGCGCTGCCGTGGCGCGGCAGCTGACGGACTACGCGGCCCCCGACGACGGCCCGGACTATTCCCCGGACGGGTCGACGATCTACTTCAACAGCGCCCGCACCGGGGTGATGAAGATCTGGGCGATGGATGCGGACGGTTCCGGACAGCGTCAGCTCACCGACGACGAGGCCTTCGCGGACTGGTTCCCGCATCCGTCGCCGGACGGCACGTCCGTCGTGCTGCTGTCCTACGACGCGACGGTGGCGGGACATCCCGGCGGCCAGCTGGTGCGGCTGCGGATGCTCGACCTCGCAACCGGCACGGTTCGGACTCTGTGCGACGTGTTCGGTGGCCAGGGAACGATCAACGTGCCGTCCTGGGCGCCGGACTCGTCGTCGTTCGCCTTCGTGAGCTACCGGCAGGACTAACGCTTGCGGCGGCGAGTTCCGCGGCGGCGCGCGGCCGCGCGGCGGCTC
>JAABUT010000390.1_pt1 | contig 74761 bp, 68 predicted proteins | sample 5559281 | NCBI WGS metagenome assembly JAABUT01 (sample SAMN10711880, study PRJNA513359) | rock metagenome | isolation source: Antarctica rocks | place: Antarctica: Victoria Land, Ricker Hills nord | collected 2016-01-04 | reverse complement strand
ATTTGCTACTATAAATATAAACCACCCCTGTGTTTAAAACCTCCTTCAAGAAGCGTGTTTAAAACATGCTTTGAGCTAGCCTAAAGGAGTTAGTCAAAAAACATGTTTTAAACAGATTCGCACCCTATTCACATTGTGGTGATGCCTTCATAAATTAGACTTGCCCAGATCCTCTACAAGGACTTTCGTGTCATCTATTGCCCGAGAGTTGGTCAATATCTGTATTGTGTTTATAATCCAGGGATACACATCGAGGAAAGCCAATGATCGGAGGGGTCACGGGATCAAGCCTTGCGCTTCGTTAGGCGAACAAGGCAAAAACAGGCAACAATGTGTGACTGCGCATACATGTATCGGCAGTCCGTACGCCTCACTTTTATCAATCTCGAGGCCCACATTGGAAGAGTCTGGGTTACACACAAGCACAAGCATCTATGCCAGACCAATCATACGAAACACAACCGAAAGGAGTCCTGGAAATTGTGACCCATACACTCTGCCGCACCGGGCAATTTGCACATCAGACCACCCTCAAGGTCAGACTATGAGGCTCGACAATGACTCTCGGCGAGGCTGTGAAGTGCAAAATGCAAGTAATATCGTAGACTTCCCTCGACCGAGTTCTCGAAGGATTCGCGCATTGCCTCAACAGCGGGGCTCCTCGTCGTAATCGTTACACATCTTCGGCGGTGCAAAAAGCCAAGTCTAAGCTTGCGCAGCCCGTTTTCTATCTCATCTTCAGCATTAGACATATTCAGTTTTACTGTTCGAAGGATTTGAGCTCAGCCTGCGAAGCACTCAGACTAAGATGCCTAATTATGACGAGCGGCTGTCGGATAGCCAAAGTCAGCCCGAAGTACGAGACGATTGCTAGCAAAAACAGTATTTCGTGCCATAGAGCTGCTTTTGCTGACTTGAAACAGATTCAGTATGACAGACAAGTTGGTTTAGAGAGAGAATCCTATATCCAACGTAGAAATCCACGGGGAAACATGGGACCTCCACCCCCACCAGTTGATCCCGCGCTGGACTCATGGAACTCTAGTACCGTACCCCTTTCTCCAGGTATTGGATTAGACCATCTGTTACCACCCAACCTTGGACTTCAAGATAGATCCACATCTTCGGGAACACCAGGCGATCTCAATAACTTCCCATCAGATCTTCAACTACCTTCGATGAAACAGACCGATTTGCAATCCGATCCTTTGCTACGCTTCTGGGCTGACCCGGGTCCTTGGAATTCACAACGTATTGGTGGAGAACCAAGCCATTCCCCTATGAATCATAAGTATATTGGCTCCTATGGGCGAGACCCACGGCCTAATGCCTTTCTTGGCCAGTATCGACCGTCTCCGAGATCAGACCTGGGTAGTAGCACCACTGAGAGGTACCATGTTGATTCTGGATATGAGTCTAGGAGTTTAGCAACCAGATCCATGCATAGTGCAGACCCCAGAGACCAAAGCCAAGGATGCCAAAGTCTTGCTGGAGACGTCAATGAAATGCAATTATATCCGAACCCGGAGAGTATGTATCACGGACCTCTTCCAGCTCCTTCAATACCTCAGGATATTCAATACGCCAATTTTGAGTTGCCCAATGATGCAATGCCTGATGGTCCTGCTATGTTTCCATTAACCTGCCCCGAACCGGATTGCGATGGTACCTTTAAGAATTCGTCTGAGCATAGGTAGGTAATTATTTTCGATTCTGCAATCCTTCCATTGATTTTGCATGATAGGAAACATATACTGCGACACACCAGGCCCCACAAGTGTCAAGAACCAGGCTGTACCAAAACGGATGGCTTCAGTACCAATAATGATCTCGAAAGGCATAGAAAAAGTGTACATAAAATTGCACCAAAGAATACCTCGGACAAAAGTTTCCGCTGTGCAGCCCCCAATTGTTCGAAAAGGGAAAAAATCTGGCCCCGTCTGGATAATTTCCGTCAGCATTGTACGCGAATGCATGCCAAAGAGTGCACCAACATCGATGATCTGGTCAGGAAGTCAGTTGTTATCTCAAACATGTGCGGATACATGTAGTATTGATAATTATGTAGGTCCGAGCTGGATGCTGGATCGTCGATTCAATTGGTGGCTGACAATGGGATTGCCAACAATCAAAAGCTCTCGCAACACACTATTGATCGTGATGGAACCAAATTACCATGTTATACCAATCTACAGACGTTACAAAAATCTTCGGCTACTGATTCAAAGGTAGAGCCTTATCAACAAAGTGTCGTATCATCCACGCATGTTGAGAGTAACAACTATCATGGACAGAAGCCTTTTAATACCGCCGCCAGTGCGGAAGAAAGGCAATTTCATAACAATTTTCTGCCTATGAATCCTGGAATCACTGTCAATGATCATGGAAGCAGCAGCAACAATCACCAAACATCCCGTTCAGCGCAGATCGGCTTACATACAAGTCAACAACCAAGGAATCTGGGTCCCACCCTCGATGTACAGCCAATGAACCTATCACGTGAGACATCACATTCACCAAATCCTACTCCAGTCAGTCCATCAAACCAAAGAATGCAGGAAACTACCAAGAATGAGTCTATAGTCATCCAAACAAAAGCCGAGGAGGTCTCCCAGGAGGTAGCAACCGACGTGGTCCAAAACCTAAGCCATGGCTCCTTGGAAGAAATCGAACAAGCTATCAAAGCCCGAGTCCTCAGCCTTTTAAATCCCGACGGCACTCGCAAACGTAAAGCCGAAACTGCAGGTATAGTCGAGACTCCTGACCCTAAGCGCCGCGTTTCCTGCGATCAATGCAATAAAACCATGGGCCGACGCTGCGACCTCAGGTATCCCTCCCTCTCCCACAGATCCTCCTTGTCCCCTCAAACCCCTCCTTTCACGGAACTCCCTTGGCCCAGACTAAGAACGATATTCGCTAGGAAACACAAGAAACGCCATACGCGCCCTTACGGCTGCACCTACACGTCCTGCACCAAAGCCTTTGGCTCCAAAAACGACTGGAAACGCCATGAAAACACGCAACATTATCAAATCGAAACCTGGCGCTGCCACCATCCCCTCTCCTCCAGCCGTATAAATCAGTGCGCCAAGATCTTCTACCGCCGCGAACAATTCACTGCTCACCTCAAGGATCATCATGATGTCAAAGATGAAGAGCAGATAAGGGAGCAGAGCAAGAGGGTAAGGATTGGGCGGAATGGACAAAGTGGCTTTTGGTGTGGATTTTGTAAGAAGGTGGTGACGTTGCGGTCTAAGGGATTGGAGGCTTGGGACGAACGGTTTGATCATATTGATGATTTTCATTTTAAGAAGGGGGAAAAGATTGATGAGGGATGGTATCCGCTGGAGTCGGATATCCCAAAAGGACTACTGAGAAATGAAAACGTCCTTGATAGCGGAGGACCATCGACCGCCCCTGACGCGTCGGATACTGAAACCAGCGACGAGGCTCAACCAGATAGCTCATCCGCAGAGGAAGCACAATTCGACGCTCCTACTCACGATATCAATATGGAAACCGAGTCCGACCTTTCCACTAAGCAACAGCGGGCGTGGTATTGCGTGAGTTGCTTTTACCTCACTGTGAATCCGCCTTTTGCATCGGTTGCTAACATTCTGAGGAAATAGTGCAGATGCAAGTACGGTCCACACAACAATCAGCTCTATGGACAATGTATGGGCGAAGCTTGTAAGCACATAAAGTGCACGACGTGTAGACGTGAGTTGGAGCGACGGGAGTATTGAAGGCAGGAACCGACACGGAGTACAATGCCGTCTGAGATGTTGATACACACGGCGAGACCAAATGCCGGGGTCTGGACGAGTCCGAAGAAGTCGAGGTTTCCAGTATTACCGATACTTGGAGGCGGACGTTTATGGGTTTTGATACCTGCCAATCACTGACTCTACGAGTCACAAGGGGTCATACGAACGGCCAAGATCGACAGTACTTTCGATCCGTTGCTCATAAATCTCGGACCTACTTTATCAGTCACGTCTCCACCAAGGAAGATCAAGAGTTTTCGAGCCACAACCTCAACACAGCAAGTACATTTCTATCAGCAGGTTACATCGACACCAACAACAGACAAAGCTACACCGAAGACCCCACGGGGGAGACGTTTTCGAAGAACAACTACAGTCGACAGCGATCTAAACCTCCTAGCCACAACCTTCAACCCATTCCACCATATGCCACCCCCTCCCAAACCCACAACAACAGCCCCAGCTCCAACTCCAACACACCCACTCTCCTCCCCCAACAGGACCCAGCCATGACGCCATGGTCATAAAACCGCACCCCCTCGAAGACACTTAACACACAAAGGGCAAGAAGTGCTTCGAAGACAGTGTCAACTCAAGTATTACGAAGTCAAGCATCATCTGATATCTCCAAACACACCCACTTCCCCGCCCCGCCCACCCCCCAAAAACTGAACAGAATTCAGCAAGCAACAACAAGGCTACGACGGCAAAGCCTTCAGCGATCCTCTCGACGAGAGATCCGAGTATACGGCAGGGATAACAAGTACTAAACTCAAGCCACGCCATCGCAACCATCAAGGAAGATTTACTAGCAAACGACTACAACGGGTAATTACACCGGAGGGGTAAGGAGTGCTGCAAAGCCTGTATGTGGGGTAGAGGAGTTTGAAGGCGGTTCGATATGAGGTAGCAAAACACACAATTTCGCTTCGGTATCGTAATGAAATTATCATATTCTTTCTTTAACGACGCGAGAATATCTTGTATCGCATCATCCCTCATCCCCACCCCCCCCCATCCGTTCCTCACTCCCTATTCCCCCTCCCTATTCCCCCTCTCTATTCCCACTCCCTATTCCCTCTCCCTCACTCACACACGCACACCCCCCATCAAACAACAAAATCAAAACATCTAGAAACACACAACTCTTATGAAAAAAACCAATACATCACAGTATAAACTGTCTAAAAGTCTGAGAAGATGGGAAAATGATTTTCATGGCGTTTGAGGGGGAAGATTGCGGTTGTGTGGGTTGTGTGAATTTCCTATTCCCCCTTTCTCTCTCATTCTCTTCTCATCATCAAACAACAAAATCGAAACATCTAGAAACACACAACTCTTATGAAAAAAATCAATACATCACAGTATAAACTGTCTGACAGTCTAAGAAGATGAAAAATGAGTTTCATAACATTTTGAAGGGGAAAGATTGTGATTGTATGAATTGTGTGAGAAACGAGAGTTTTGTAGTTTTTCTGTGAGAAGTTTTTCGGGTAGAGTTTGTTGATTAAGTCGTTTTTCTCTTAACTCACTTCTTTTTCTTCTCGTTTCTCTTTTTCATCATCTTTTTCTCTTGTTCATTTTTCACTTTCTATTTCTTCTTTCTCTCTCATCTCATTCTCTATTCTTTCTCTCTATTCTCTCTCTCTATTTCTTCTTTCTATTTCTCTCTCATTCTTTTATTCTCTCATCATCAAACAACAAAATCAAATCTTCTAGAAACACACAACTCTCACAATACATCACAGTATAAACTGTCTGAGAATCTTAAAAGATGAAAAATGTTATGAATATGTCTGAATCAATCAGAGTTCAGATTTAACTCTAATCAATTTGATTAAAGTAAATCATGATGCTATGTTTAGTTTAAATCTAATGCATCTTTATTGAATTCTTCAAGTCATTCTCAACACTTCTTCTTATTGTTCAACACTTTCTTCATTCATTTCTTTCATCATTCTTTTAAACAAACACATCTGATATATTACATCACATTTGTATTGAGTTTAACACAATCTCAAGTCATTATTTATAAAAGAGCTTACACTTTTTCTCTTCTATATTCTTAATGTCTTGTTATAACTATCTTTAAAAAGCAATACATACATATCAATCTCAAGTCTTTTTGATTGAATGATCTAAACACAATCTCAACATTACATTAAGAATCTCATTTATCATATGATATAAATACTCATTACTCATTTAATATATTTATTCAGACAGATTGAGTTTAAAGAAATTCATTTATTTGATGATCAATGTAATTGAAAGATAGAACAACATTAGAAAGTCTATAAAATCAACAGCAAGATTGATTGAATTGCTAAATGACTTACAACTCATTAAGTATGCATTATTCATTTCAATTAATAGAATCAACGATAAAGAATCTTCATAATTGCTAGAAAATCAAATTGATCAAGAGAATCAATCAATTCTCAAATCAAACAATAAAAATAACTTTATCTTTTATTGTTGAGCATCATTCTTTGCTCAATTTCTTTCTTTTAAAACACTCATTCAATTCAATCTTTTCTTTCTTTCTGTTATAAAGTGTGTCGACATTGAATAAAATTTAGTCAATAGATTTTAGAAATTTCAATATATAAACAAGAAACAATGATGTTTCAAATTGAAATATGCTGAAACATTTTATTTATTCAAGTCTTAGCAAATCAACTACTTCATCTCTTTGTTCACTTTACTATAAATACAGCTTGAAACTGTCTTCTTTCTTCTGTATTCTTAGTTTTCTAGTTAAAGCTATCTTTATTGACTAAACATTCTACTTAGCTATGCACTATTTTGCTGCAGTGTGATTAAATTCTAGACATGATCTCAACATTAAACTAAGAATTTGTTTATCACATGATATTGATTTCATTATTCATTCAAGCTACTCAATGAATAACAAAACAAGTATAAAGAAATTTGTTTATCTGATAATTGATGACATTGAAAGACAGAATAACATCAGAAAATTAATAGAATTAACAAGAATATATGATCATTGAATTGCTAGAGAATTTATTGCTCATTCAGTAGCATTGATTCACTCAATTAATAAGATCAACGATAAAAAATCTTCGTGAATGTTGAGATCGTGTCTAAATCATTCAATCAAAGAGACTCAGAGCTGATATGTATGTATTGTTCTTTAAAGATAGCTATAACAAGACATTAAGAATACAGAAGAGAAAGAATGCAAGCTCTTCTATAAATAATGATTTGAGACTGCGCTAGACTCGATACAGATGTGATGTAATAAATCAGATGTGTTTGTCTAAAAGAATGATGAAAGAAATGAATGAAGAAAGTGCTGAATAAACGAGAAGAAGTGCTGAGAATGACTCGAAGAGATGCGCTAGATTCAAACTAGACATAGCATCATGACTTGCTCTAATCAAATTGATTAAAGTTAGATCTGAACTCTGATTGATTCAGGCATGTTCATAACATTACTCTTTTCTTTGAACATTCATGTTTGCATGAATAGAAAAGAAATAAAAGCAAAAAAAATAAAAAATTCATCGTGTTTTCAATTTAGTGCGACTTATTCGAGTATAGCTTGTAAAATTCATTCAGAACTTTCTTCGAGTCATTGAATTTCCCTTTATCGACATAGTATCATTCATCGTCATAATCTATCTCGATTCACTTGATCTTGTATTGTAGTCTTTCTTTATATCGTCTGAAGTTCAATATATCGTCTACTTTTCAGTACTCTTCATTCTCTTTAATGATCATCAATTTAAAGAGTTCAGAGTGTTGTTTTAATAAAGAGTTGCTTGATGAAGATCGTAAATACTTCGAGCTGAACATTGAATGTATATGCTTCATGCTTCTAGATAGCTGAAGACGATAGAAGATCTCAACTTTCACTGTGATTGAATAGAGATTGAGCTGCTTGTCTTTCAAATCTTTGCATGATCTAGTGATTTTGATGTTTTCAAAGACTAATCAAACTTGATCATTTACTTCATAGATGATGTCTCGTCTATGCTTGTTTACCTGAGCTTCAATGATCTGCTTGATCTTTTTCAATTGTTGATGATTGAAGATAAGAAGTTCGCTCATTTGAATGACAATGTCATTGATCTTTCTAGTCTTAATATGTTGACGAGTCATTTTGTAATCAGTCGTATCTGAATCGAAACTCATTCAAGAATGAAAGTCTTTATTGAAGTAAAAAGAAGTCATCAAGATAGTTGAGAATGTATTGAAATTATCACTGAATTTCATCATTGAAAGTCATTTAGCTCAGTCATTCTGCATGTAATTGCAGTAGATTCGAAGTTCACGTTCAACATCTTGATTAGCTCATTTCGACTGATCATTGATTTCTGAATGATAGATTGTTAACAGATTGACTTTGATCTTCAGTCATTTACAAAGACTTTGTCATATGATTGATATGAACTGAAAGTCTCTATTCAAAATGATAGAACTGAGTAGATCATGAAGTTAATAGACGTTTCATAGCATGATTCATACTGTTTCTTCGATTGAGATGTCATCATCTCTTCAATGACAGAAAACATAGTGATGTTCTTTGAAGAGACGACATATGATCATGCAAATGACGTTATAGTTTTTTGATAAAAATAGCTCAGTGATGAAGTTCATAACTATATCTTGTCAACGCTGCTGAAGAATCAATAGAGACTGAAGCAAATCATTTGTATCATCTTGAGATGCTTTGCTTCGCTGATAGACATGACAGTTTCAAATGTATTGTTGAATAGTTGCTTGATGATCTGATCAATAGTAGAAGCGTTGAACTAGATCAATTGTTCATTTAATGTCAGAGTGCGAGGTTGATGATTGATCGTGAATCTTTCGAAGCAATTTCGTATGCATTTGTTTCAACATTCATAGTAGACTCTTTTTGAATAAAACGTTGTCAATGATTTGACAGTTCTTTAGCTTCATGTCATGAAGCTTCAGTTCGTCTTTGTTCATAGCTTGTCAATACTCATTGCATAGTTCATTCTTCTGATTGACTAGATGTACGTGTTGATAGAGATTAGTCTCGTATTCAGATTCAATTTTGAACTCAATTGATAAAACGTTTATTCGATTCGAGATCAGTATAGTCTGAAAACAATCATCTATGTCTTTAGCTGATTCAAAACTATCGATCATCGACATTCTAGTTAAAGCATCAACTTTGAAGTTTATTTTGCCTGATCGAAAGATAATCTGAAAGTTAAACTTCGATAGAATATTCAGATAGTTTGCTTGTTGTCAAGTCAGCTGTTTATTTTTCATAAAGATCTTCAAAGTCTGATGATCAGTAAACATCTGAATAAATAGCTCAGTATCTTCTAGTTCAAGTCATCAATGTTCGAAGCATAGAATGATAGCTAGCAATTTCTTGTCATAGATGTGATAATTGCATTCAGCTGAAATCATGCTCTTGCTATAGAAGACTATCGAGTGAAGCACATTCTCATCATCATACTGAGATAGTATGTCATCTTTTACATAGTCAAATGCATTGATTTTCAAAATAGCTTGACGTTTGACATCAAAATGACGTAGAACTGAAGTCGAGCTGATCTGCTTCTTTAGATTGTCAAAGACTTCGATGCAGACTTCGTTTTAAACAAAAAACATGTTTTTTCAAATCAGCTGAGTAAATGACTTGACTAGTTTTGAAAAGTTCTTGATGAAGCGTTGATAGAAATTGATGAAGTCAACGAAGTCTTGTATCTCTTTTAGATTAGTAGATGTAGCTCAATTGACTATAGCTTTCACTTTGATAGAATTCATGCAAAGATCTTGTTCTGATACTATGATTTCTAAGAAGACTGTTTCTTCTACGTTGAATTCGCACTTTCAAATATCTATTTGCAGATCAGCGTCTTATAAATGATCTAGTATCATCTTGACATGTTGTCTATGCTTCTTTTGAATCTTGCTGTATATGAGAATGTTGTTTAAATAAGCTTGACAGAAGTCATTTAGAAAGTCTCATAAAACATCGTTCATATATTGCTGAAACGAGATCGAATCGTTTGTTAATTCGAATGATAGAATCTTTGATTTGTACGCTTCTAGAGCGATAATGAAGATCGTATAGTTCTCACTATCGAGATGCATACGAAGTTTGTTGAAAGCGAAAATTATATTCAGTCGAGTCAGATGCTTGCAGTCAACGATTTTGTTAATCATCTCATCTATGAGTGACAGAGAGTAGCGATTTCTTTTGATAATGACATTGAGCTTTTGATAGTCAATGCAGAAGCGAAGATCATCATTGATTTTCAGAGCGAATAAAACGAGTGAGAAATATGAGATCTTGCTAGAAGTAATAAAACTCTTTGACAGATTTTCATTCAGATATTCTTTGATCTTCTGAAGCTTGTAGAGTGACATTCAATAAGCTTGACATCTAGAAGAAGTGACATCATTAGTGAGCTCTATCTTATGATCATATGAACGATGAGATGATAGCTTATCGACTTGAGCTCAGTCAAACACGTCGAGAAAATTCTGATATTTCAAAGATAGCTTGACTTTGATGTCTTCTAGATTTTGAGCTGATGCATCGATGAAAGTGACGTCTAGAACGTTCAGTTTGCATTGAGTGTTGTAAACTATTTTTCTATCAATATCTTCGATTGATATGACGAAAATCTCGATGCAATTCTTCTTTAATCGTTTAATCAGTGCATGAAAAGATTCAGTTCTCACACTGAACATAGAAAAGTTCTTTTTTGAAGCAGTAAAAGCTGATCATTGAAGCACTTTGAGAGCTGAACTGATAGAAGAATTTGATGATCGTGATCATTTTGAATGTGAAGCTCTGACTGACATTGAAAAAACAGAAATAAAAGCTTTTAATTGATTTGAAAAAACGATGACATTGTTTTGCATATCTAGTAGTATTTCATTTTATTCATTCAGAACTTTTCTAATATGATGTCATGATGATTTATATCAGCTATTAACATTGAAACAGTCAATTTCTTATGACTTTCAACTGTGAGATTGAGTAGAATTTTATGAGTAATGATCTTCTTCGTCAGCTTTTCGTCATATTCTCTTATTAACTTCTCTTTAGCTAGTTGTATGAGTTGAATTTTGAGCTTCTGACATATTTGATCAACTAGCTTTGTATGAATCAAGATGTAGATCATCGAGTCACTATCTATCAGAGATTGTAGCTTGAAGAATTCGTCTTGCGAGAATAGAATGACATCGACTAGAAATGACTTTTTGAAGTAGTTCTCTTCGATAGATGAAATTTCGTCGATTAGATTGCACAAAGAGATGATCTCTATCTCTTTGATGACTCTGAAAGAGATGACTAGTTTTTTGAATCAGACTCTGAATCAAAGTTCAAAGAATGATCAAACTCATCATTTAATGCGTTAATTCTGAAAGATCTATTTGAGCACTCTTTAGAAGTATGATCAGACTTATGACAAAGAAAGCAGTTTTTGATTAGTAAGTCATTTTCTTTGACGCTAGTCAAAACAGCGTCGCGTGATTTTGACTGATCAGTCATCTTCATTTCTATGATTCTACGAATAGCTTTGACTGATTCTTCAGCGAAGATGATCTGTTTAGTTGTTTGAGTTTTGATCATTGCTTCTCTATTCTTGATCTCTTGAATAGCTTGTTGATCGTTATTCAATCAAATGAGGTAGAAACGAATTTCTTTCAGAGTACTGAGTTGAATCAATTGAGTTATTCAAGCGAATCAAAGTCGAGAGTTTATTTTATTCTTTAAATCGACGATCAGCTGTTTTTCTTGATAGTCTAGATAGAAGAATAGTCGTTGAAATTGAGTATAAAACTTGCTGAATTTCTTCTGTTCTTGAATCAAGTTGTAGTAGTCTTTATGAAAGTTGACTTCTTTATCTGAATCATCGAACAACTGAGCTAGCTCTTTCAAAAGCTCATCAACGATCTTGTATGAGTTGAAACAGTCACGTTCACGTCTTGACTGAGTGATCTCAGCTGCATCATCGAATAATCTGAAATGTACGTAGCTCAGCTTGACTCGTTCACTTGAAAAGAGATCAACATTGATTTTCAGCTTGTTCTGAACTTTTTCATATCAGTTCTCTCAGATAGAGTTCTTTTCATCAGTGAACAACGAAGAATCGAGTATTTTCTGAAATCTAGAACGCTCAGAGTAGATTGACGATGACGAGATAATCTCTCTAGCTTGTAGTCTAGCTTTCAGCTCTTCGCATCGTTTCTTCAAAGCTTTCATGATCATAGAAGATGTTATGATTTCAGCGAATGAGTCGTTATCTTCGACAATGAAGAATGAAGCTTCGAAACGCTCTTTGAAGAAGCGAGACATGAGAAAGAAGAGATTGAATTGAACGAATGTTTTTAAAAGAAAGAAATCGAGCGAAGAACGATGCTCAACAATAGAAGATGAAGTCGTTTTTGTTGTTTGATTTGAGAATTAATTGATTCTCTTGATCGATTTGATTCTCTAGCAATCAACGAAGATTCTTTATCGCTGATTCTATTAATCGAAATGAACGATGCATACTTAATGAGTTGTAAGTCGTCTAGCAATTCAATCAGCCTCGCTGTTGATTCTATAGACTCTCTAGTGTTGTTCTGCCTTTCAATTGCGTCAATCATCAGGTAAATGAATTTCTTTAGACTCGATCTGCCTGAACGAGTATATTGAACGAGTAATGAGTATCTGTATCGTATGATAAACGAGATTCTTAATGTAATGTTGAGATCATGCCTAGATCATTCAATCAAAGAGACTCAGAGCTGATATGTATGTATTGTTCTTTAGAGATAGCTATAACAAGACATTAAGAATACAGAAGAGAAAGAGTGCAAGCTCTTTTATAAATAATGGCTTGAGACTGCGCTAGACTCAATACAGATGTGATGTAATAGATCAGATGTGTTTGTCTAAAAGAATGATGAAAGAAGTGAATGAAGAAAGTGTTAAACAAACAAGAAGAAGTGCTGAGAATGACTCGAAGAGATGTGCTAGATTCAAACTAGACATAGCATCATGACTTGCTTTAATCAAATTGATTAAAGTTAGATCTGAACTCTGATTGATTCAGACATGTTCATAACAGTGAATTGCTTGAGAATCAACTCATTCTTGTGAAGCAAATGAGTGAAAATAAGCTGTTCAATCTTTTCTCAAAAAGTTCATGAATCAATTGAGTCAAAATAATCTGTGTTATCAAATTTGATTCAACTCAATTCAAATCAAGATCAATTTAGTGAGTTTGCTACAAAGACATGATTCAAAAATCAATCTCTTCAATGAGCAAGTTGACTAGTGAGTCTGCTACAAAGACAAGTCAATAATCAATCTTTTTGATGAGCTAGTCAATTTTCTTCTAGTGAGTTTGCTACAAAGACGCTGTCAATGCGATAATTTATCTACTTACATCGCTCTATTTATCAGTGAATCGACCTATTTCATGTTTTTGTGTCAATTAGTGAGTCTGCTTTAATGACATGATCAGAATTGATCTCTTCAATGAGTAAGTCAATTTCTACGTAGTGAGTTGACTACAATAGACATTTCGATGATCTGAAAGATCAATAGAAAGATTGATAAAAAGATGAGCATCAAGCTTTACATCAATGCTACGAACTACATTACAAGTTATAGAGATATGACTTTTAAAGAGAAAAGAGTAATGTTACGAAGCATGTCAACATTGAATAAAGTCTAGTCGATAAACTCTAGAAATTTCAATATGTAAACAAGAAACAATGATGTTTCAAATTGAAATATGCTGAAACATTTTATTTATTCAAGTCTTAGCAAATCAACTACTTCGTCTCTTTGTTCACTTTACTATAGATACAGCTCGAAACTGTCTTCTTTCTTCTGTATTCTTAATTTTCTAGTTAAAGCTATCTCTATTAATCAAACATTCTACTCAGCTATGCACTATCTCGCTGCAGTGTGATTAAATTCTAGACATGATCTTAATACTTTCTCATCATGTTTCATCTTTTCAAAAAACATTTCAAAGCTTCATTCTTCATTGTTAAAGATAACAACTCATTCATTGAAATCATAACATCTTCTATGATTATGAAAGCTTTAAAGAAATAATGCAAAGAGTTGAAAGCTAGACTACAAGCTAAAGAAATTACTTCGTCATCATCAATTTACTTTAAGCATTTTAGATTTTAAAAAATATTTCATTCTTCATTGTTCATTGATGAAAAAAACTTTATTTAAGAGAATTGATGAAAAAAACTTTATTTAAGAGAATTGATATAAAAAAGTTCAGAACAAGCTGAAAATTAACGTTGATCTCTTTTCAAGTGAATGAGTCAAGCTGAGCTATGTACATTTCAGATTATTCAATGATGCAACTGAGATCACTCAGTCAAGATGTGAACATGACTGTTTCAACTCATACAAGATCATCAATGAGTTTTTGAAAGAGTTAGCTCAGTTGTTTGATAACTCAGATAAAGAAGTCAACTTTCATAAAGATTACTACAACTTGATTCAAGAACAGAAGAAATTCAATGAGTTTTATACTCAATTTTAATGACTATTCTTTTATTTAAACTGTTATAATTTTAGTTTTCATTTATTCTTCATTTAGTCTTCGTCTGATTTTATTCTAATTGAATCTAGTGAAAATCTGATCTAGAAGTGATATCATTGAAATTCTGCATCATATGTGTAAAACATCAATTCAATTAAGTTTAGCACAGAGTTGAGAAACATACATATAAGAATTGAGTTCTTTTCTGTATATACTTTTCTTTCTTAGCATTTATCTATTAGTTAAATGATACTTCTATGACTCGCTTTAGATCGATCTCTAACAGTAGATAAATGCTGATCAACTACTTTGCTATTGACGTGTAAATGATATGAAATAATCTACTTTTATTCAGAAAATTCGCAAGAAATTCTTTGAATTACTTTCATCAAAATACATTTGCAAATTTACTCAAATTTATCAAATCAATTACTTAATCTTACTACAATCAAATTTACTTTTATCTTTCTTACAATGATACACGACTCTGAATCAGTTGAGTCATGAACAGTTCATCTACTCAAAAGCATTGCTAGTAAATGAGTTTCTCTTATTTCTTTTGATGCTTCAGCGAGATCTCAGAATGTTGTTATCTCATAAGACATCAACATAAATCAACAACTTCGTCAATGAGTTATTGATCAGTCAGATAAGATTATCAAGATGCTGATCGAGTTAAAAGATCAACAAGACATGACTTTGAAACTCAATGAGCAATGAATTGTTGTTCAAGTTGATCACATCAAGAGACTTAATGAGTTAGAAATCAATCAAATGACAATAAACACTCAAGAAGAGACTATCATTAAACTACAAGAGAAAGTCTTGAGTTTAAAAAAGAAACAGCGTTCAGCGAATCAGCTTCAATCTCATCAATTTACTGAATCTCAAGTTTCTATGAAATCTTTATCTCGTCAATCTATTGAGAATCATACTTGACGTGAATCATTCACTTTATTCAATAATGATCATCACAAGTCTTTCAAGTTTTCAAACTCATCTGTATTCATTAATGAAGATGAATCAACATGAAATAGCTGAAGAATCAAGATGAACAACAAACTTCAGACAAATGTTAATCACTTTAATAATGAGAATATCTGTATTGTTTATGTAATATCTAGACTAGAAAATGATGCTGCTGAACATATCTTTGCTTAACATCATCATGATGTTTTGCATTCTTACATCTTGATCTACAAGCTATTTGAGCATCTGAAAGAAATATACGATGAACTGAATAGAAATTGAAAGTGTCATTGCAAGTACAATGCTTTAAGATAAACAGATAAGTCTTTCAATGTTTTCTACTTCAACTTTATGAAGCTATTTCAAATACGATAATTGCATTCTGATGAATGATCTTCAGAATAAAATCAATAATCGCTTGCAGAATGCTTTATCAGTCTGTTCAGAGAATTTTACTTCGCTCACTCACTTAAAAATCTTTCTTCAAAATGTAAATAATAAACAACGAGTTAACTATCAGTTATGCAGTCAGCTTTGCATTGTCATCATCAAAGTTACTGTTGTATCTGATAAATGCATTGCTACTTCATTATCAGCAGTGATGACTTTGATAATTGAATATATCAAGTCTATTCTCTCTTCTATTTTTGAATCAGCAAGATCGTTTATCATCTGTTATACTTGCAAGACTTCAAGTCATTTGTTCAAGAATTGCTTTCAGAACAAGATCAATACTTTTACATTTTATGCATTCACTCTTCATCTACATGAAATCATTATTTCAAAAAATAAGAAGAATGAGAAAATGTCTTCTTTTAAAGATAGCAAGACAAAAAACTAGTGACTTTCATCAAAGATGCAATGAAAGAGATGTTAATTTCTTTAATGATGAGTATGTCAAATGACTCTTTTGCTTCTGAATCTTTGACTATTGAATATGTACTTTCTAGCAATGAAATTAGTTACTCATTGAAGTCATTGATTGACATTGAAGCTGCTGACTATTTATTCATTGATGAAGTGATTGCGCAGATTGTTTATGATCAGTTGCAAATCAAGTTTCTGACTTTGATTAAAGCAAAGTCAATTCAAGAATTTGATGATCATTATGCTAAAAAACTTATTACTCATGTCATTTATTCAAATCTGACTGTTCAAAATCATACAATTGACACAGCTTTTATATTAATCATTCAATTAAATTAACATCAAATGATTCTTGAAAAAATATAAATGAACAAAATTGATTTAGTAATTGACATGCAAATCAATTTTCTTCAATTTTTGAATTTCACTCTCAATTTGAAATCAATTGTTCTATCTACAAGTAACAAGATAATCACGAAGCAAAAGAGTTTAACTTCTACTCATATATTAAAAAGATCTTTCACTATCTTTCAATTCAGTCTGAAATCACTCTCTTTCAGTCAATTCAATGAGAAGTCAGTTAAACTAATTGAACAGTTAAAATCGTGTGACGCAACTTTAACTAACGTCAAAATTTCTAAATCAACGTCAGATTCAATGAACATAGCAATGATAAAGATAGTAACATATAGAATGTTAGTCAAATGATCAGACATTAAGATCTTTGCTGTTATTATCTTGAAAATCGATCAACTCATAACTACAGTTGAAAACAAGTCTGAAGAAGTGAATTTGCATGAGCTTTCTCATACTGAAGTTCTCAAGCAAGTCAAAGTCAAGCTTCTTTCTGAATATCACGACTATTTAAACATCTTTGATCAAGCAATGATTGATCAGCTATCATTGCATCGTTTTTACAATCACAAAATTGAGTTGATCAATGAAGAAACATTCTTTCAAAGCAGATTATATCAGATGTTCAATCACAAGCTTCAGAAGATAAAGAAGTATCTGATTGAACATTTGAACAAAGAATTCATTTTCTTCAGCTTTGCATCATACATCTCACTCATTTTGTTCATTGAAAAGAAAGATGATAGTCTGCATTTCTGCGTTGATTACAGAAAGCTTAATGCTTTGATCAAATGAGATTATTATTCTTTGTCATTGATAGATGAGACTTTCACTCATATACAAGAAAGCAAATATCTGACTTGATTAAACATCATTGTCGCGTTCAATAAACTATGCATGCACTCAAATAACAAAGATTTGACTATCTTTATTATCTTTTTCGACTTATACAAATATCATGTAATGCTTTTTGAATTAATTAATGAATTGATGTTTTATCAACATTATATAAACGACGTGTTGTTTAAATATTTACATCAGTTTTGTCAGATTTATCTAGATGACATTATCATTTACAGCAAGATTTTGAAGAAACATAAGTAACATGTACAATTAATCTTGAATAAACTATGAGAAGCTGATTTACAAATAAACATTGATAAATGCAAGTTTCATGTTCAGAAAATCATCTTTTTAGAACTTTTGATGTCAATCGAGAGACTTAAGATGAATTCACGAAAGATGCAAGCAGTTGTTGATTGATCTACACTCAATAATTGTCACGATCCTAGCCTTGCCAGGCTCAGCCTTCTAGCCTTGCCAGGCCTATCCTAGCTCCGTCACCTTGACTAGTCCCTATTGGGCCTAGCGTCGGCTGAGAAACACACATATGTAGCCAGCTTCTTTCCTGTAGCTACCTTTCTTCCTTAGCATTTATCTTCTAGTTAAATGACACCCATATTGACTCGCTCTATGCTGGCCCCTAACATTAGATAAATGCTCACCAACTACCCTGCTATCGACGAATAGACGATACGAAACAACCTATTCAGTAAGGAAAATTTGCAAGGGATTCTTCAAATTTGCACCACCACCATTTTAGGCCGCAAGGGATTCTTCGGTTCTACATTCATTTTCACCATTCTATCCGCAAGGGATTCTTCGGATATTACAATCAGCTATTACCAGAAAATTCACAAGAGCTTCTTTGAATTTGCACCAAACCAAAACACCAACCCCTCATCTACCTTTACCTCAACAACTTCTACCTACTATCACCATGACACGCGACGCCGAGTCAGTTGGGCCCCGAACAGCTCGCCTGCTTAGAAGCACTGCCAATAGGAGAGTCTCACTTCTACCCACCGATGCCCCAGCCGGGGTTGAAGAAGCTACAACACCATGGGACATAAAGAACAAGGAACAATTGTGTCAATGGGTCGCAAACCAGCCCGATCAGATTATCGATATGCTGAACGAGCTTCGAAGTCAGCGAGACCTGGCTCTACAGCTCAACGAGCACTGGCTCCTCGTACAAGACGATCACAAAAAGAGAGCGGAACAACTAGAAGTCGCTTTTGATAAGAACGATGAGCTAGAGGAAAAGGTCAGCCAGCTACAAGGCGAGCGATTGAACTCCAGAGCGGAACAACGTCAAGCCGATCGGCCTATGCCTCGTCAAGAGACTCAGCCAGCCGAGCATCGAGCCAATCAGGAAGAGGCCCCACCGACCCCTGAAGTCGACCAACGCCCCCGAAGCTCACGAGAGTCATTCACTCTATCCGGTAACGGGAACGGTCATCACAAGTCCGTCAAGCTTCCGGATCCACCCATCTTCACCGGAACAGGTGACCCTACCTGGGAGACATGGAACACCAAAATAGCTGACAAGCTCGATGCCAACGCGGACCATTACCCTACTGAAAAGATCCGTATTGCCTATGTGGTTTCCAGGCTAGGAGGCGATGCTGACCAGCAAACCTATGCAAAGCGTCGTGTTGGCGCTCCCTCACCCTACCAGTCACTATCAGAGCTACTGAAACATCTGGAAGGAATTTACGGAGACCAGGACCTGATTCGGAAGTGTCGCCGCGAATACGTCGCTCTGAAGCAGCTCAACAAGCCCTTCAGCTCTTTCTATTCAGAATTCACTAGAATATCCAGCTTCCTGAACTACGACGATACCACCCTGATGGACGACATCCAGGATAAAATCAACAATCGCCTCCAGGACGCGTTGTCAGTTTGCCCCATAGAGTTTAGCTCGCTGGATAAGCTCAAGACCTTCCTTCAAGGTGTGGATAACAAACAACGAGCCAATTATCAGCTACGTGGCGAGCAACGAACAGTCAAACCGGTAGCAGCTCCGGAAAAACGTTTTGTTCCTTCGTCGACACCAGCCCCGGCTACTAGCTATGTTCGGCCCGCTACTTTTTCCACCCCCGAACCTGAACGACCAAGAATGCCAATCACCTGCTTCAACTGCAAAGTACCGGGTCACCTTTCAAAGGACTGCCCTCAGCTGAAGGCTAGTACTCCGGCACCTCGTGCATTCACCCCTCGCCTCAATGAGGTCGTCATGCCGGAAGAAGAGGAGGAATTATTTACAGAGGAATCGAAGGATGAGGCAAAAAACTAGTGACTTCCACCAAAGGCGCGGTGGAAGATGTGTTAATTTCTTCAACAACGAGCAGCCCAAATGACCCCTTTGCTCCGGAACCTTTGACTACTGAATGTGTACTATCTAGCAATGGAATTAGTTACTCATTAAAGTCATTGGTTGACACTGGAGCAGCTGGCTATTCGTTCATTGATGAATTAACCGCGCAGAATGTTTGTGACCATTTGCAAATCGAACCGTTACCTTTAACCAAGCCCAAGCCAATAAGGGGATTCGATGGCCATTATGCAAAAAAGCCCATTACCCATGCGATTTATCCGAATCTGACTGTCCAAGGTCATATGGAACGTTCCGCCCCTATGCTGATTACCCGATTGGGCCAGCATCAGATGATTCTCGGAAAAACATGGATGAATAAGACCGGGGTAACGATTGATATGAGGGACGATCGCCTTCAATTTCCTGATTCAAAGGCTCATATCGATGCTAGCCCGGCCCCCCTTCCTGTCCTCAAGAAAATCGCGATAGAACAGAGGAGTTCGGCCCCTACCCAAATACTAAAGAGGTCTACCCCTTCTGTCGCCACCCGACTCAGCGAGAAGTCATCTTCATTCAGTAAAATCGTGGAACCACCTAATTCAGTCAACTCCGCTTCGCCTTCCGCTTCAATGAACATAGCAATGATAGGGGCTGCAGCATATAGATCACTAGCCAAACGGTCGGATGTGGCTACTTTCGCGATCACCGTCACGGAAATCGATCGGCTTCTAAAAACAGCTAGGAATAAACCCGAAGATGTAAATATACAAGAGCTTTCACACGAAGAGGCCTTGGAAGAAGTCAAAGCTAAGCTTCCTTCGGAATATCATGACTATCTAGACGTGTTTGACCGAGCGATGGCTGATCAACTACCCCCTCACCGCCCCTACGATCATAAAATTGAGTTGACCGGCGAGGGAACACCTCCTCGAAGTCGCCTCTACCATATGTCTGGCTACAAGCTTCAAAAGGTGAAGGACTACCTGACCGAGCATCTGAATAAAGGCTTCATATCGTCTAGCTCAGCTCCATACGCTTCGCCCATACTATTCGCCGAAAAGAAAGACGGTAGCTTGCGTTTCTGCGTCGATTACAGAAAGCTCAATGCTTTGACCAAACGGGACCGCTACCCTTTGCCATTAATAGACGAGACTCTCGCCCGTATACAAGGAAGCAAATACCTGACCCGATTGGACATCATCGCCGCGTTCAATAAACTGCGAATGCACCCAGGTAGCGAAGATTTGACTACCTTTATCACCTCTTTTGGTTCCTACAAATATCACGTGATGCCTTTCGGATTAACCAACGGCCCGGCTTCCTACCAACACTATATGAACGACGTGCTATTTGACTACCTCCATCAGTTTTGCCAGGCCTACCTAGATGACATTATCATCTACAGCAAAACACTGAAGGAACATAAGCGGCACGTACGATTGGTTCTACATAGACTACGAGAGGCTGGCCTTCAGGTGGATATAAACAAGTGCGAGTTTCATGTTCAGGAGACCTCCTTCCTGGGACTATTGCTATCCATCGAAGGACTAAAGATGGACCCCAGAAAAGTACAAGCAGTAGTCGAATGGCCTACTCCTACAAACCTCACCCAGGTGCAGTCCTTCGTCGGCTTCTGCAACTTCTATCGACGTTTTATAAAGGACTTTTCAAAGATTGTTCGTCCCCTGGTTCGACTCACCCAAAAAGAGGTGATATTTGAATGGGACCACGCTTGTCAAACGGCCTTTGACCATATGAAGAAACGAATGACTGAAGCACCTATCCTTCGCCATTTTGACCAGAATAGGGAGGCTATCCTTGAAACAGACTCATCCGACTACGTCAACGGTGGCATACTTTCTCAGTATGATGACGAAGGAACCTTGCATCCGGTGGCCTACTACAGCAAGAACCTGAGCCCCGCTGAGTGCAATTACGAGATTTATGACAAGGAGCTACTAGCGATCATTCGAGCATTCGAGCATTGGCGACCTGAGCTGGAATTGACTGAGCTACCAATCAAGGTGTTCACCGATCACCAAGCTCTGACGCCATTAATGGAGGATAAAGAGCTGAGTAGACGTCAGATGCGCTGGGTTCAGAAGCTAGCTGACTTCAACTTCAAGATAATGTATCGACCTGGCAAACAGAACATTAAGGCCGATGCATTAACTCGCCGAGCTGACTCCGTGCCCAGAGGTTCCGATGATGAACGCGTCCGCTATCAACGAACCACTATCCTGACGCCGGACCGAATGGAGATTGCTGATCTAGAGGAGGACGTCAGCGAGCCAATCTATAAACAAGTCCTTGACGCGAATGAAATCGACGAGGATTGTACTCTACTTCGCGAAGCAATAGAAAGAGGCGAAGCACAATGCGAAGGCATCAAGCTGAAGGATTGCCGGGTCCAGGATGGAATCTTATACAAAGGCAGTCAGCTATGGGTCCCGTTCAATGAACTTCTGCAAATGAACCTGATTCGTGAGGTGCACGATCAACCCTCAATAGGTCACCCCGGTATTCTTAGAACGGTGGAGGTCATCAAACGGAACTACTATTGGCCGTCCATGCGGAAGACAGTAGACCGATATATCCGGAACTGCTATGTTTGTCAACGATCAAAGGCACCTAGGGATAAATCAAATGGCTTGCTTCAACCTCTATCGATACCTGAACAGCGATGGCAGGACATAGCCATGGACTTCATTACCGGCCTACCTGATTCGTACGGCTACAACGCTATCCTGACTGTCATCTGCAGATTGTCGAAAGAAAGGCATTATATCCCTTGCACCACTGATGAGGAAGGTACCACAGCCGAAAAGACAGCTGAGATGTTGCTTCAATGGGTATATCGAACCCACGGTCTACCAAGCTCCATTGTATCCGATCGAGGTCCTCAGTTCACCTCCATCCTTTGGAAGTCCCTTTGCAAACGTCTGGGCATTTCTCTTCGGTTGTCCACCGCCTATCACCCCCAGACCGACGGCCAAAGCGAACGAGCCAATCAGGATGTCGAGCGATACCTTCGTTCCTTCTGTTCGTACATGCAGGACGACTGGTCCAAGTGGCTACCCATGGCCGAGTTTGCCGACAATAACGCCTTGTCTTCAGCCACCTCCTTGACCCCCTTCTTCATGAACAAGGGCTTTCACCCTCGTATGAGCTTCGACCCTGACACCACCGAGTATGGAAGCACCCGCGAACGCCTGCAGGCCGCTCGGGCCGAAGATATATCCGATCACATGGATAGGACACTGACCTTCGCTCGCGAAGCTCTGGCCAAAACACGAGAGCAAATGATGAACCAGGCTAACAAGCATAGAAAGGAGGTCAATTACGAGACCGGATCAAAGGTGTTCCTGAATGGAAGGAACATCGTTACAGCGAGACCTTCCAAGAAGCTAGATGACAAAATGCTCGGTCCTTTCACCAATCTAGGTCCCGTCGGCTCTTCATATAAACTGGAATTACCAGAGTCTATGCGTGTTCATGATGTATTTCATCCTGACCTGCTTCGCTCTGCCGCCGACGACCCTCTGCCTGGCCAAAAGAATGAACCTCCGGGGCCAATAGTGGTAAAAGATGAAGACGAATGGGAAATCGATGATATACTGGACTCCCGACGCTATAGAAGACGGCTTCAATATCAGGTCAAATGGAAGGGCTATGACAACGACCTCAACTGGTATAACGCTGACGGCGACGAATTTATGAACGCTCAAGAGGTGGTTGACGACTTTCATACCAAATATCCAACAAAAGCGCACTAAGGAACAACATTCATGCGGACATGAATAGTCAAGGGGGGGGGGTAATGTCACGATCCTAGCCTTGCCAGGCTCAGCCTTCTAGCCTTGCCAGGCCTATCCTAGCTCCGTCACCTTGACTAGTCCCTATTGGGCCTAGCGTCGGCTGAGAAACACACATATGTAGCCAGCTTCTTTCCTGTAGCTACCTTTCTTCCTTAGCATTTATCTTCTAGTTAAATGACACCCATATTGACTCGCTCTATGCTGGCCTCTAACAATAATCTTACTCAGATGCAGTTCTTCATTAATTTCTGCAATTTCTATCAATGCTTCATCAAGAACTTTTCGAAGATTGTTCATTCAATGATTCAATTCACTCAAAAGAAGATCATATTTGAATGAAATGAAGTTTGTCAGATCATCTTCGATCATATGAAGAGATGTATGATCAAGACTTCTATACTACGTCACTTTGATTAAACTCATGAAACTATTCTTGAAATTAACTCATTCAACTACGTCAACGATGAAGTTTTCTTTCAATATGATGACGAAGAAGTACTACATTCAATTGTCTTTTATAGCAAGAACATGTTTTCTGCTGAATGCAATTACAAGATATATGATAAAGAACTTTTGATCATCATTTGAGCATTTGAACACTGATGACTTGAATTAAAGTTAACTGACATTTTTATCAAGATGTTCATTGATCATCAAGCGCTCATCTTGTTGATGAAAGATAAAAAGCTGAGCAAATGTCAAATGCATTGAGTTCAGAAGCTCATTAATTTCAACTTCAGAATAATGTATTGATCTGACAAACAGAACATCAAGATTGATGCATTAACTTGTTAAGTTAATGTTGTGTTTAAAGATTCAGAAGATGAGCACATTTGCTATCAATAAATCACTATTCTGACTTTGAATTGAATGAAAATTGCTGATCTAAAGAAGAACATCAGTGAATTAATTTATAAACAGATTCTTGAGATTAATGAAATCAATGAGAATTGTATGCTACTTCGCGAAGCAATAGCAAGAGACGAAACACAATATGAAGATATCAAATTAAAGAATTGTTGAACTCAGAATGAAATCTTGTTTCATGATAGTCAGTTATGAATTTCGTTCAATGAACTTCTACAAATGAATCTGATTCGTAAGATACATGATCAATCATCGATTAATCATTCTGAAATTCTTAAAACAGTGAAGATCATAAAGCGAAATTACTATTGATCTTCTATGCAAAAAATGATAGATTGATATATTTGAAACTGCTACATATGTCAACGTTCAAAAATATCAAGAAATAAATCAAATGACTTGCTTCAATCTCTATTTATATTTGAACAGCAATGATAAAACATAGTCATGAACTTTATTATCAATCTATTTGATTCATACAACTACAACGTTATTCTGACTGTCATTTGCAAATTGTTGAAAAAAAGACATTATATTTTTTGCATCATTGATGATGAAGATATCACAGTCAAAAAGACAGCTGAAATGTTGCTTTAATGAGTATATTAAACTCATGATTTATCAAGCTTCATTGTATTCAATCAAGATTCTCAGTTCATCTTCATTCTTTGAAAGTTTCTTTGTAAATGACTGAGCATTTCTCTTTGATTGTTCATCATTTATCATCTTCAGATCAATGATCAAAACGAATGAATTAATCAGAATGTTAAGCGATATTTTCATTTCTTCTGTTTATACATGCAAAATGATTGATTTAAGTGACTACTTATGATTGAGTTTATTAACAATAACATCTTTGTCTTCAGTCATTTTCTTGACTCTCTTCTTCATGAACAAGAACTTTCACTCTTGTATGAGCTTTGATTCTGACATCATCGAGTATGAAAGCACTTGCGAACGTCTGCAGATTGCTTGAGTTGAAGATATATTCAATCACATGAATAAGACACTGATCTTCGCTTGTGAAACTCTGATCAAAACATGAGAACAAATGATGAATTAAGCTAATAAGCATAGAAAGAAAGTCAATTACAAGATTAAATTAAAAATGTTTTTGAATGAATGAAACATCATTACAGTGAGATCTTTCAAAAAATTGAATGACAAAATGCTTAATTTATTTCAGATCATTGAGTCTGTTGATTCATTTTATAAGTTGAAACTATCAGAGACTATGCATATATATAATGTATTTCATTCAGAGCTTCTTCATTTTGTCATTGATGATTCTTTGTTTAATTAAAAGTGTCACGATTCTAGTCTTGTCAGACTCAGTCTTCTAGTCTTGTCAGATTTATTCTCGCTTCGTCATCTTGACTAGTCTCTATTGAGTCTAGCGTCGACTGAGAAACACATATGTAGTCAGCTTCTTTTCTGTAGCTATCTTTCTTTCTTAGCATTTATCTTCTAGTTAAATGACACTCATATTGACTTGCTTTATGCTGATCTCTAACATTAGATAAATGCTCATCATTTACTACTCTGCTAGAAGTATTCTCGACTCGATGCACGTTTCGATCTTGTGCACATCTCACTTTACTACTTTCATCTTTCTTCAAAAATCAATTACAAATTCAATATGACTTCAATTGAGGCAGCGCTTGCAGATCTAGCTTTGCAAAAGTCATTTAACTACACTGCAACTGCAAAGAAATTCAATATCAATCGAAGCACGCTGTCACGACAACATAGAAGTATAATCGTCTTCGTCAAGAAAAGCAAGCAAACGACGTCAATTCTTTCGAATCAACAAGAAAAAGAGCTTATTCGCTATATCAACAAGCTTATCGAACGTGATATACCTTCTTTCAATGTCATGATTCGTGTTTTTGCGTATAATATATCTGAAAAACAGTCAGGCAAAAACTGGTTTTATGAGTTCGTTCGACGTCATTCAGATATACTACAGTCAAAGTTTCTACAAGAAGCTGATCTAGAGCGAAAGAAAGTTGATAATGCATATCAATATCAGCTTTATTTTGACCTAGTAAATGTCTTCATTTCGTTTAGTTTCATACTAATATAAGGGTAGATAAAGCAAAAAATCAAAGAATATGAGATTCTTTCTAAAAATACATACAATATGAATGAAAAGAACTTTCTACTTGAACTGCTTCAAAAGACTCGAAGAGTCTTCAGTCTAAAGCATCTTGACAGTAACAAATTGCTGAGTGCTGATCAAGACAACAATAGAGAATGAATTATCTTGATTGCAATCATTTGCATGAATATAATCTATATACTTTCTTCGATCATTTATCAGGCGATATCAGGTAATATTCAGAACAGCTGACTTACTGAATATGATCTCAAAGAGCAATTCTGCTTCTTTGCTTTCTTCGCTACTGACTGAATCAACGATGAATTGATTTACTCTTGACTCACTATCGTATTTGATCGAAATACGAGGTCAAAAGTCAGAAATTCACGAAATTATCATCTTCTATTTGTTGACAAGCATGACAGTCATATTAACATGAAGTTTCTTGACTGGTGTGAGCAGAACAAGATGCTCGTGACTTTATATTCTTCTCATTCTACGCATCGTCTTCAATCTCTGAATGTAAGCTTATTCAACTTTTTGATCAATTACTACTTGCAAAACCTGAACGACTGAATCTTTAAGAGTCAAGAACTTTCTCGAATATCAAAAAGAGACTTCTTTGACCTGTTTTGACCTGCATATCAAGCTGCTTTCACGCATGCCAACATAAAAAGTGAATGAGAAAAGACAGAATTGCTGCCTTTCAATTCGTCACAGATCATAAAGCAGATTAAATCGAACGCTAGATCTGTTTCAAGTCATTCTTCTTCTTCAGCATTGTCAGAAGCTGATTAAAGAAAGATTCAACGATTAATGAAGTCAGTTGTAGAAGAAGTAATTGATTCGAAAGCTCGTAAGTTGAACAATACGATGAAAAAGCTTACTACAGATGTTGCTCTTCTAAAAGCAGAAAATGAAGATCTTCAATGAACAGTACGTATTGAAAGAAGTCGCAGACGACGTGAAAAGTCTTTATTTGATGATTTAGAAATTAATGATGAGGCAAAGAAAATGTTTTTTCGTTCTAATAAGATTCAGATGACTCGTGATCGTCAAATTCAAAGAATTGAAGAGAAACAGCAAGCTGCTATTCAAAAGACTGAAGAAAAGAAACAAAGAAAGCTTAGAAAGCTAGAGAAACAGCGTTTAATAGCTGAAAGAAAGATGAAACGGGAAAAAAAGAAGACGAAACGAGAGAAGAAAGCGAAGCGAAAAAAGAAGTTACGAACGAAGAAATTGAAGCAACGACGTCTAGTTCAGAAGCAAAAGCTGAAGACTAAAGAGCTTCAGAAAGAGCAAAAGAAGAAGTCTAAAGAGATGAAAGTACAGCAATTCACTGATTTTGTTGCTATTGAGAAGATGAAAAGAGAGTCTAGTCAAATCAGGTCTATGCGAGCTGAAAGACAATTCAAAGCTTCTAAGCGATTTGATGATTAATTCTTATAGCTTGAAAGCTTCATATAGATATCAACAACTCTTTATATTAATTGCAATTTGATTCTATGAATGATGATTGAATAATAATAAAAATAGTATTGATTACTAATCGAGTTTAGAATGTGCATGAAATCAAAACATGCACAAGCTCGAAAGTACTTCTATCGACGAATAAATGATACAAAACAATCTATTCAGTAAGAAAAATTTGCAAAAAATTCTTCAAATTTGCATCATCATTTTAGATTGCAAGAGATTCTTTGATTCTACACTTATTTTCATCAGTCTATTCGCAAGAAATTCTTTGAATAAAGCACTCAATTATTATCTGAAATTCACAAGAAATTCTTTGAATTTTCACTCATCAAAAAACATCAATTTAAAACATCAATCTCTCATCTACTCTTACCTCAACAACTTCTATCTTCTCTCATCATGATACGTGACGTCAAGTCAGTTGAGTTTTGAACAAATCATCTGCTCAGAAGCACTGTCAATAGAAGAGTCTCACTTCTACTCATCGATGCTTCAGTCGAGGCTGAAGAAGCTACAACATCATGAAACATAAAGAACAAGAAACAATTGTGTCAATGAGTTGCAAATCAGCTCGATCAGATTATTGATATGCTGAACGAGCTTCGAAGTCAGCGAGATCTGACTCTACAGCTCAACGAGCACTGAATTCTCGTACAAGACAATCACAAAAAGAGAGCGAAACAACTAGAAGTCGCTTTTGAAAAGAATGATGAGCTAGAAGAAAAGATCAATCAACTGCAAAGCGAGCAATTGAACTTCAAAGCGAAATAACGTCAAGCTGATCGATCTATGACTCGTCAAGAGACTCAGTCAGTCGAGCATCAAGTCAATCAGAAAGAGATCTCATCGACTTCTGAAGTCGATCAACGTTTTCGAAGCTCACAAGAGTCATTCACTTTATTCGATAATGAAAATGATCATTGCAAGTCAATCAAATTTTCGAATTCATCTATCTTCATTGACACAGATGAATCTACTTGAGAGAGCTGAATCATCAAGATATCTGACAAGCTTGACGTCAACGCGAATCATTACTCTATTGAAAAGCTTCGTATCGTCTATGTGACATTCAGACTAGATGATGATGCTGACAAGCAAATCTATACAAAGCGTTGTATCAATGCTTTCTCACTCTATCTATCACTGACGAAACTGCTGAAACATTTGAACGAAATATATGACGATCAGAATAGAAATCGAAAGTGTTGTCGCGAATACAATGCGTTGAAGCAAAGCAATAAGTCGTTTAGCTTCTTCTACTTCGAATTCACAAAGATATTCAGCTTTCTTGACTACGACGATTGAACTCTGATGAATGATCTACAGAATAAAATCAACAATCATCTTCAGAACGCGTTGTTAGTTTGTCTCATAAAGTTTAGCTCGCTTGATAAGCTCAAGACTTTTCTTCAGAGAATGAATAATAAACAACGAGTCAATTATCAGCTACGTGACGAGCAATGAACAGTCAAATCGATAGCAGTCTCGAAAAAACGTTTTGTTTCTTCGTTGACATCAGCATCAGTCTCGACTACTAGCTATGTTCAACTCGCTACTTTTTTCATTCTCGAATCTGAACGATCAAGAATGTCAATCATTTGCTTCAACTGCAAAGTATCGAGTCATCTTTCAAAGAACTGCTCTCAGCTGAAGACTAGTACTTTGACATCTCGTGCATTCACTTCTCGTCTCAATGAGATCATCATGTCAAAAGAAGAGAAGAAATTATTTACAAAGAAATCGAAGAATGAGACAAAAAACTAGTGACTTTCATTAAAGACGTGATGAAAGATGTGTTAATTTCTTCAACAACAAGTTCATCAGATGATCTCTTTGTCTTGAAATCTTTGACTACTGAATGTGTACTATTTAACGATGAAATTAGTTACTCATTAAAGTCATTGATTGACACTGAAGCAGCTGACTATTCGTTCATTGATGAATTAATCGCGCAGAATGTTTGTGATCATTTGCAAATTGAATCGTTATCTTTAATCAAGCTCAAGTCAATAAGAAAATTCGATGATCATTATGCAAAAAAGCTCATTACTCATGCGATTTATTCGAATCTGACTGTTCAAGATCATATGAAACGTTTCATCTTTATGCTGATTACTTGATTGAGTCAGCATCAAATGATTCTTGAAAAAACATGAATGAATAAGATCGAGATAACGATTGATATGAGAAACGATCATCTTCAATTTTCTGATTCAAAGACTCATATCAATGCTAGCTCAATCTCTCTTTCTGTCATCAAGAAAATCATGATAGAACAGAAGAGTTCAACTTCTACTTAAATACTAAAGAAATTTATCTCTTCTGTCATCACTCAACTCAGCGAAAAGTCATCTTCATTCAAAATCGTGAAATCATTTAATTCAGTCAACTTCGCTTCGTCTTTCAATTTAATGAACATAGCAATGATAGAGACTGCAGCATATAGATCACTAGTCAAATGATTGAATGTGACTACTTTCGCGATCATCATCACGAAAATCAATCGACTTCTAAAAACAGCTAGAAATAAACTCGAAGATATAGATTTACAAGAGCTTTCACATGAAGAGATCTTGAAAAAAGTCAAAGCTAAGCTTTTTTCGAAATATCATGACTATCTAGACGTGTTTGATCGAGCTATGACTGATCAACTACTTTCTCATCGTCTCTATGATCACAAAATCAAGTTGACAGACGAGAAAATGTCTTCTTGAAGTTGTCTCTATCATATGTCTGACTACAAGCTTCAAAAGATGAAGAATTATTTGATTGAACATCTGAATAAGAGCTTTATATCTTTCAGCTTGATCTCATACGCTTCGCTTATACTATTCATCGAAAAGAAAGATGATAGTCTGCATTTCTGCGTCAACTATAGAAAGCTCAATGCTTTGATCAAACGAGATTGCTACTTTCTACTCTTAATAAACGAAACTCTTGCTCGTATTCAAGATAGCAAGTATCTGACTCGATTGAATATAATAGTCATCTTCAACAAACTACGCATGCATTCAAGTAGCGAAGATTTGACTATCTTTATTATCTCTTTTGACTTTTACAAATATCACGTGATGTCTTTTGAATTAATCAACGATTCGACTTTCTATCAACACTATATGAACGACGTGCTGTTTGATTATCTACATCAGTTTTGTCAGATTTATCTAGATGACATTATCATTTACAGCAAAACACTGAAGAAACATAAGAAACATGTACGACTAGTTCTACATAGACTACGAGAGATTGATCTACAGATGAATATAAACAAATGCAAGTTTCATGTTCAGAAGATCTTCTTTCTGAAACTATTGCTATTCATTGAAGAACTAAAGATGAATTTCAGAAAAGTACAAGCAGTAGTTGAATGATCTACTTCTACAAATCTCACTCAGATGCAGTTCTTCATTGACTTCTGCAACTTTTATCGACGTTTTATAAAGAACTTTTCGAAGATTGTTCATTCTCTGATTCAACTAACTCAAAAAGAGATGATATTTGAATGAAATCAAGCTTGTCAAATGATCTTTGATCATATGAAGAAACGAATGACTGAAGCTTTTATTTTTCGTCATTTTGATTAAAATAGAAAGACTATTCTTGAAACAGACTCATTTGACTACGTCAATGATGACATACTTTCTCAGTACGATGATGAAGAAACATTGCATTCAATGATCTACTACAGCAAGAATCTGAGCTTTGCTGAGTGCAATTACAAGATCTATGACAAGAAACTACTAGCAATCATTTGTTTCTTCAAGCATTGACAATCTGAGCTGAAATTAACTGAGCTACTCATCAAGATGTTCACTGATCATCAAGCTTTAATGTCATTAATGAAAGATAAAAAGCTAAGTAGATGTTAAATGCGCTGAGTACAAAAGCTCGTTGACTTCAACTTCAAAATCATGTATCGTTCAGACAAATAAAACATCAAAGTCGATGCATTGACTCGTCAAGTTGATTCAGTTTCTAGAAGCTCAGAAGATGAGCACATTCATTATCAATGAATCACTATTCTGACTTCGAATTGAATGAAAATTTCTGATCTAGAGAAGAACATCGAGAAATCAATCTATAAACAGATTCTTGAGACTAATGAGATCGATGAGAATTGTACGTTACTTTGCGAAGCAATAGCAAGAGATGAGACACAATATGAAGATATCAAATTGAAGAATTGTTGAACTCAGAATGAAATTTTGTATCATGATAGTCAGCTATGAGTTTCTTTCAACGAGCTTCTACAAATGAATCTGATTCGTGAGATACACGATCAATCATCAGTTGATCATTCTGATATTTTTAGAACTGTGAAGATCATAAAGCGAAACTACTATTGATCATTCATACGAAAAACGATAGATCGATATATTCAAAACTACTATATCTGTCAACGTTCAAAGACATCTAGAAATAAATCAAACAACTTGCTTCAATCTCTATCGATATCTGAACAGCGATGACAAGACATAGCAATGAACTTCATTATTGATTTATCTGATTCAAGCGAATACAACGTTTTTCTGACGATCATTTGCAGATTGTCAAAAGAAAGACATTATATTTCTTGCATCACTGAGAATGAAGATATCACTGTCAAAAAGACAGCTGAAATGCTGATTCAATGAGTATATTGAACTCATGATCTATCAAGCTTTATAGTATCTGATCGAAGTTCGCAATTTACCTTCATTCTATGAAAGTCGCTTTGCAAAAGACTAAACATTAATCTTTGATTCTCTACAGTTTATCACTCTCAGATTAATGATCAAAGTGAACAAGTCAATCAGAACATCGAAAGATATCTTCGATTCTTCTGTTCATATATGCAAGATGACTGATTTAAGTGACTACTCATGATCAAGTTTGTTGACAATAACATCTTGTTCTCAATCATCTTCTTGATTCTCTTCTTTATGAACAAGAGCTTTCATTCTTGTATGAGCTTCGACTCTGACATCATCAAGTATGAAAGCACTTGCGAACGCTTGCAGATCAATTGAATCAAGAATATATCTGAATAAATGAACAAGACATTGATTTTCGCTCGTGAAGCTCTGATCAAAACACAAGAACAAATGATGAATCAAGCTAACAAGCATAGAAAGAAGATCAATTACAAGATTGAATCAAAGATGTTTCTGAATGAACAAAACATCATTACAGCGAGATCTTTCAAGAAGCTAGACGATAAAATGCTCGATTTCTTCATCAATCTAGATTTCATCAACTCGTCATATAAGCTGAAATTATCAAAGACTATGCATATTCATGATGTATTTCATTCTGATCTGCTTCGCTTCGTCATCAATGATTTCTTGTCTGATCAAAAGAATGAGCTTTTCAAGTCAATAGTGATAAACGACAAAGATGAATGAGAAATCGATGATATATTGAATTTTCATCGATATTGAAGACGACTTCAGTATAGAGTCAAATGAAATGATTATGACAATGATCTCAATTGATACAACGCTGATGATGATGAATTTATGAACACTCAGAAGATAGTTGATGATTTTCATATTTGATATTTGAACAAATCGCGCTAGAAGCGCTTTCGACTATTCAGTCAATCAACAGAATCAAGCAGAAAATACATTCATGTAAATATGAATCGTCAAAGAGAAGAGAGTAATGTCACGATTCTAGTCTTGTCAGACTCAGTCTTCTAGTCTTGTCAGATTTATTCTCGCTTTGTCATCTTGACTAGTCTCTATTGAGTCTAACGTTGACTGAGAAACACATATGTAGTCAGCTTCTTTTCTGTAGCTATCTTTCTTTCTTAGCATTTATCTTCTAGTTAAATGACACTCATATTGACTCGCTTTATGCTGATCTCTAACAAAAAGAATGAATCTTTGAAATCAATAGTGATAAATGATGAAAATGAATGAGAAATCAATGATATACTGAACTCTTGATGCTATAAAAGATGACTTCAATATCAAGTCAAATGAAAGAATTATGACAACGATCTCAACTGATATAATGCTGATGATGATGAGTTTATGAACATTCAAGAGATGATTGATAAATTTCATATCAGATATTTAAGAAAAGCGCACTAAGAAACAACATTCATATGAACATGAATAGTTAAGAAGAGAGAGTAATGTTATGATTTTAATCTTCATCTATTCTTCATTTAGTCTTCGTCTGATTTCATTTTAATTAAGTCTAGCGAAAATCTGATTTAAAGATGATATCATTGAGACTCTGCATCATATGTGTAAAATGTCAATTCAATCAAGTCTAGCACAGAGCTGAGAAACATACATATAAGAATTGAGTTCTTTTCTGTATATACTTTTCTTTCTTAGCATTCATTTATTAGTTAAATGACATCTTTATGACTTGCTTTAAATTGATTTTTAACATAAACTATCAAGAAAAACAGCTGATCATTGATCTAAAGAATAAAATAAACTTTCAACTTCAATTCGTTTAAGTAACTCAATTGATTCAACTTAATACTTTGAAAGAAATTCATTTTTATCTCATTCAATTAAATAATGATCAATAAGTTATTTAAGAAATCAAGAATAAAGAAGCAATGATCAAAGCTTAAATAACTAAACAGATCATCTTCATTGAAAAATCAGTCAAAGCTACTTGTAGAATCATAGAAATGAAGATGATTGATCAGTCAAAATCACATGATGTTGTTTTAATTAACATCAAAGAAAATGATTTACTAATTGAAAACTGCTTTTTATGTCATAAGTCTGATCATACTTTTAAAAAGTGCTTGAATAAATCTTTCAAAATTAATACATTAAATAATGAGTTTGATCATTCTTTGAACTTCAATTCAGAGTTTGATTCAAAAAATTAATTATTTCTTTCAAAATCATTGAAGAGATAAAGATCATTTCTTTGTGCAATTTAATCAACGAAATTTCATCTATCAAAGAAAATTACTTTGAAAAGTTATTTTTAGTTGACGTCATTCTATTCTTGCAATGCAAATTCTTCAAGCTACAATCTCTGATAAATAGTGACTTGATAATTTACATCTTGATTCATACAAAGTTAGTTGATCAAATATGTCAGAAGCTCAAAATTCAACTCATATGACTAGTTAAAGAGAAGTTAATAAGAGAATATGATGAAAAGCTGACAAAAAAGATCATTACTCATAAAATTCTACTCAATCTCACAGTCAAAAGTTATAAGAAATTGACTGTTTCAATGTTAATAACTGATATAAATCATCATGACATCATATTAGAAAAGTTCTAAATGAACAAAAATGAAATATTATTAAATATGCAAAATGATGTCATCATTTTTTTAAATCAATTAAAAGCTTTCATTTCTGTTTTTTCAATGTCAATCAGAACTTCACACTCAAAATGATCATGATCATCAAATTTTTCTATCAGTTCAGCTCTCAAAATACTTTAACAACTTACTTTTACTGCTTTGAAAAAGAACTTTTTTATGTTCAGTGTGAAAACTGCATCTTTTCATGCATTAATTAAATGATCAAAGAAGAATTGCACTCAGATTTTCGCTATGTCAATCAAAGATATTGATAGAGAAATAGTTTATAACATTCAATGCAAACTGAATGTTTTAAACGTTGCTTTCATCAATGCATCAGCTCAAAATCTAGAAGACATCAAAGTCAAGTTATCTTTGAAATATCAGAATTTTCTCGACGTGTTTGATTAAGTTCAAGTCGATAAGCTATCATTTTATCGTTCATATGATCATAAGATAAAGCTCACTAACAATGTCATTTCTTCTAGATGTTGAGCTTATTAAATGTTACTTTACAAGCTTCAGAAGATCAAAGAATATCTAAATGAAAATCTGTTAAAGAATTTTATTACTTTTAGCAAGATCTTATATTTCTCACTTGTTTTATTCACTTTGAAGATCAATGATGATCTTCATTTTTGCATTGACTATCAAAAGCTCAATGTCATTATCAAAAGAAATCACTATTCTCTATTGCTCATAAATGAGATGATTGACAAAATTGTTGACTGCAAACATCTGACTTGACTGAATATAATTTTCGCTTTCAACAAACTTTGTATGCACTTCAATAGTGAGAACTATACAATCTTTATTATTGCTTTAAAAGCATACAAATCAAAGATTTTATCATTCAAATTAACAAATGATTTGATTTGATTTCAGCAATATATGAATGACGTTTTATGAAACTTTCTAAATGACTTTTGTCAAGCTTATTTAAACGACATTTTCATATACAGCAAGACTCAAAAAAAGCATAAACAACATGTCAAGATAATATTAAATCATCTACAAGATGCTGATCTGCAAATAAATATTCAAAAGTGCAAATTTAATGTAGAAGAAACAATCTTCTTAAAAATCATAGTATCAGAACAAGATTTTTACATGAACTTTATCAAAGTGAAAGTTATAATCAATTAAGCTACATTTACTAATTTAAAAGAGATACAAGACTTCGTTGACTTTGTCAATTTCTATTGACATTTCATTAAGAACTTTTCAAAATTAGTCAAATCATTCACTCAATTGATTTAAAAAGATACATCTTTTGTTTGAAATGAAGTTTGCATTAAAGTCTTTGACAATTTAAAGAAGCAGATCAGCTTGATCTCAGTTTTACGTCATTTCAATGTCAAATGTCAAGCTATTTTGAAAATCAATGCATTCAACTATGTAAAAGATAACATACTATCTCAGTACAATGATGAAAATGTGCTTCACTTGATAGTCTTTTATAGCAAGAGCATGATTTCAGCTGAATGCAATTATCACATTTATGACAAGAAATTACTAGCTATCATTTGATGCTTTGAATATTGATGATTCAAACTAAAAAATACTGAGTTATTTATTCAAATGTTTACTGATCATTAAACTTTGAAGATCTTTATGAAAAATAAACAGCTGACTTGATAACAAGCAAACTATCTGAATATTCTATCAAAGTTTAACTTTCAGATTATCTTTTAATCAGATAAAATAAACATCAAAGTCGATGTTTTAACTAAAATGTTGATGATCAATAGTTTTGAATTAGTTAAAGACATAAATGATCATTTTCAGATTATACTGATCTTAAATTGAATAAACGTTTTATTGATTGAGTTCAAAATTGAATCTGAATACAAGATTAATTTCTATCAATGCATACATTTAGTCAATCAGAAGAATGAACTATGCAATGAGTATCAACAAGCTATGAACAAAAATGAACTGAAGCTTCATAATATAAAGTTAAAGAACTGTCAAATCATTGACAACATTTTATTCAAAAAGAGTCTATTATGAATGTTGAAACAAATGCATACAGAATTGCTTCAAGAAATTCATAATTAATCATCAATCTTGCATTCTGACATTAAATGAACAAATGATTTAGTTCAATGCTTCTACTATTGATCAGATCATTGAGTAACTATTCAACAATACATTCAAAACTATCATGTTTATCAGTGAAGCAAAGCATCTTAAGATGATACAAATAATTTGCTTCAATCTTTATTGATTTCTCAGCAGCGTTGACAAGATATAGTTATGAACTTCGTCATTAAACTATTTCTATTGAAAAACTATAATGTCATTTGCATGATCATATGTTGTCTCTTCAAAGAACATCACTATGTTCTCTGTCATTAAGAAGATAATGACATTTCAATTGAAGAAACAGTATGAATTATGCTATGAAATGTTTATCAACTTCATGATTTACTCAGTTCTATTTGTTAAAGATCAGCATAGAGCGAGTCAATATGAGTGTCATTTAACTAGAAGATAAATGCTAAGAAAGAAAGATAGCTACAGAAAAGAAGCTGATTACATATATGTGTTTCTCAGTCGACGCTAGACTCAATAGAAACTAGTCAAGATGACAAAGTGAAAATAAATCTGACAAGACTAGAAGATTGAGTCTGACAAGACTAGAATCATGACATTACTTTTTCTCTTCAACAATTCATGTTTGCATGAATGTATTTTCTGCTCAATTCTGTTGATTGACTGAATAGTCGAAAGTGCTTCTAGCGCGATTTGTTTGAATATTGAATATGAAAATCATCAACTATCTTCTGAATGTTCATAAATTCGTCGTCATCAGCGTTGTATCAATTGAGATCATTGTCATAGTCATTTCATTTGACTTTATACTGAAGTTGTCTTCGATATCGACGAGAATTCAATATATCGTCGATTTCTTATTCGACTTCGTCATTTATCACTATTGACTTGAAGAGCGTGTTCTTTTGATCAGACAAAAGATCGTCAACGACAAGACGAAGCAGATCAGAATGAAATACATCATGAACATGCATAGTCTCTGATAATTTCAGCTTATATGACGAGTCAATGAAATCTAGATTGATGAAGAAATTGAGCATTTTGTCGTCTAGCTTCTTGAAAGATCTCGCTGTAATGATGTTTCATTCATTCAGAAACATCTTTGATTCAATCTTGTAATTGATCTTCTTTTTATGCTTGTTAGCTTGATTCATCATTTGTTCTCATGTTTTGATCAGAGCTTCACGAGCAAAGATCAATGTCTTGTTCATTTGTTCAGATATATTCTTGACTCGATTGATCTGCAAGCGTTCGTGAGTGCTTTCATACTTGATGATGTCAGAGTCGAAGCTCATATGAGAATGAAAGTTCTTGTTCATAAAGAAGAGAGTCAAGAAGATGACTGAGAACAAGATGTTATTGTCAACAAACTCAATCATGAATAGTCACTTAAATCAGTCATCTTGCATATATGAACAGAAGAATCGAAGATATCTTTCGATGTTCTGATTGATTCATTCACTTTAATCATCAATCTGAAAGTGATAAACTGTAAAGAGTCGAAGATTAATGTCTAGTCTTTTGCAAAGCGACTTTTATAAAATGAAGATAAATTGCAAATCTCAATCAGATACTATGAAGCTTGATAGATCATGAGTTCAATATACTCATTGAATCAGCATTTCAGCTGTCTTTTTGACAGTGATATCTTCATTCTCAGTGATGCAAAAAATATAATGTCTTTCTTTTGACAATTTGCAGATGATTGTCAGAATAGCATTGTACTCGCTTGAATCAAATAAATCAATAATGAAGTTCATTGCTATGTCTTGTCATCGCTGTTCAGATATCGATAGAGATTGAAGCAAGTCATTTGATTTATTTCTACATGTCTTTGAACGTTGACAGATATAGCAGTTTCAAATATATTGATCTATCGTTTTTCGCATGAATGATCAATAGTAGTTTCGCTTTACAATCTTCACAGTTCTAAAAATATCAGAATGATCAACTGATGATTAATCATGTATCTCACGAATCAGATTCATTTGTAGAAGCTCGTTGAACGAAACTCATAGCTGACTATCATGATACAAGATTTCATTCTGAGTTCAACAATTCTTCAATTTGATATCTTCATATTGTGTCTCGTCTCTTGCTATTGCTTCGCGAAGTAGCGTACAATTCTCGTCGATCTCATTAGTCTCAAGAATCTGTTTATAAATTAATTTCTCAATGTTCTTCTTTAGATCAGCAATTTTCATTCGATTTGAAGTCAGAATAGTGATTCATTGATAGCAAATGCATTCATCTTTTGAACTTCTAGAAACTGAATCGACTCGACGAGTCAATGCATTGACTTTGATATTTTATTTATCTGAGCAATACATGATTTTGAAGTTGAAGTCAATGAGCTTTTGTACTCAGCGCATTTGACGTTTACTTAACTCTTTATCTTTCATTAATGACGTTAAAGCTTGATGATCAGTGAACATCTTAATGAATAACTCAGTCAATTTCAGCTCAGATCGTCAATGCTTGAAGACACAAATGATTGCTAGTAGTTTCTTGTCATAGATCTCGTAATTGCACTCAGCGAGACTCAGATTCTTGCTGTAGTAGATCATTGAATGCAATGTTTCTTCATCGTCATATTGAGAAAGTATGTCATCGTTGACGTAGTTGAATGAGTCTGTTTCAAGAATAGTCTTTCTATTCTGATCAAAATGACGAAAAATAAAAGCTTCAGTCATTCATTTCTTCATATGATCAAAGATCATTTGACAAGCTTGATTTCATTCAAACATCATCTCTTTTTGAATTAGTTGAATCAGAGAATGAACAATCTTCGAAAAGTTCTTTATAAAACGTTGATAGAAGTTGCAGAAGTCAACGAAGAACTGCATCTGAGTGAGATTTGTAGAAGTAGATCATTTGACTACTGCTTGTACTTTTCTGAAATTCATCTTTAGTTCTTTGATGAATAGCAATAGTTTCAGAAAGAAGATTTTCTGAACATGAAACTTGCATTTGTTTATATTCATCTGTAGATCAATCTCTCGTAGTCTATGTAAAACTAGTCGTACATGTTTCTTATGTTTCTTCAGTGTTTTGCTGTAAATGATAATGTCATCTAGATAAATCTGACAAAACTGATGTAAATAATCAAACAGCACGTCGTTCATATAGTGTTGATAGAAAGTCGAATCGTTGATTAATTCAAAAGACATCACGTGATATTTGTAAAAGTCAAAAAAGATAATAAAGATAATCAAATCTTCGCTACTTGAATGCATGCATAGTTTGTTGAAGATGACTATTATATTCAATCGAGTCAGATACTTGCTATCTTGAATACGAGCGAAAGTTTCGTTTATTAAGAGTAGAGAGTAGCGATCTCGTTTAATCAAAGCATTGAGCTTTCTATAGTTGACGCAGAAACGCAGACTATCATCTTTCTTTTTGATGAATAGTATAAGTGAAGCGTATGAGATCAAGCTGAAAGATATAAAGCTTTTATTCAGATGTTCAATCAGGTAATTCTTCATCTTTTGAAGCTTGTAGTCAGACATATGATAGAGACGACTTCGAGAAAACATTTTCTCGTCTGTCAACTCGATTTTGTGATCATAGAGATGATGAGAAGATAGTTGATCAGTCATAGCTCGATCAAACACGTTCAGATAGTCATGATATTTCGAAGAAAGCTTAGCTTTGACTTCTTTCAAGATCTCTTCATGTGAAAGCTCTTGTAGATTTATATCTTCGAGTTTATTTCTAGCTGTTTTTAAAAGTTGATCGATTTTCGTGATGATGATCGCGAAAGTAGTCACATTCGACCGTTTAACTAGTGATTTATATGCTGCAGTTTCTATCATTGCTATGTTTATTGAATTGAAAGACGAAGCGAAGTTGACTGAATTAAATGATTTCACGATTTTGAATGAAGATGACTTCTCGCTGAGTCGAGTGATGACAGAAAAGATAAATCTCTTTAGTATTTGAATAGAGGTTGAACTCTTCTGTTCTATCGCGATTTTCTTGATGACAGAAAGAAGAATCAAGCTAACATCAATATGAGTCTTTGAATCAGAAAATTGAAGACGATCATCTTTCATATCAATCGTTATCTCAATCTTATTCATTCATGTTTTTTCAAGAATCATCTGATGCTGATTCAATTGAGTAATCAGCATAAAGACGAAACGTTTCATATGATCTTGAACAGTCAGATTTGAATAAATTGCATAAGTAATGAGCTTTTTTGTATAATGATCATCGAATTCTCTTATTGACTTGAGCTTGATTAAAGATAACGATTCAATTTGCAAATGATCACAAACATTCTGCGCGATTAATTCATCAATAAACGAATAGTCAGCTGCTTCAGTGTCAATCAATGACTTTAATGAGTAACTAATTTCATTGCTAGATAGTACACATTCAGTAGTCAAAGATTTTGAAGCAAAGAGATCATTTGAGCTGCTCGTTGTTGAAGAAATTAACATATTTTTCATCACGTCTTTGATGAAAGTCACTAGTTTTTTGTCTCATTCTTTGATTTCTCTGTAAATAATTTCTTCTCTTCTTTTGACATGATGATCTCATTGAGACGAGAAATGAATGCATGAGATGTCGAAGTACTAATCTTCAGCTGAAAGCAGTTCTTTGAAAGATGATTCAATACTTTGCAGTTAAAGCAGATGATTGACATTCTTGATCGTTCAGATTCGAAAGTGAAAAAAGTAGCGAGTCGAACATAGCTAGTAGTTGAGACTGAAGCTGATGTTGACGAAGAAACAAAACGTTTTTTCAAAGCTGCTATCAATTTGACTGTTCATTGCTCGTCACGTAGCTGATAATTGACTTGTTGTTTGTTATTCACATCTTGAAGAAAGATCTTAAGCTTGTCAAGCAAGCTAAACTTTATGAGACAAACTGACAACGCGTTCTGAAGATGATTGTTGATTTTATTCTGAATGTCGTTCATCAGAGTGATATCGTCGTAGTTGAGAAAGCTGAATATTCTAGTGAATTCTGAATAGAAGAAGCTGAAGAGCTTGTTGAGCTGCTTCAGAGCAACGTATTTGTGATGACACTTTCGAATCAGATTCTGATCTTCGTAAATTTCTTTCAGATGTTTCAGTAGCTCTGATAGTGACTGATAAAATGAGAAAGCATCAACATGATGCTTTGCATAAATTTGCTGATCAGCATCATCTTCTAGTCTGAAAATCACATAGACAATACGAATCTTTTCAGTAGAATAATGATTCGCGTTGACATTGAGCTTGTCAGCTATCTTGATGTTTCATGTCTTTCAGATAGAATCATCTGTTTCAATAAAGATGAATGAATTCAAAAGCTTGATGAACTTGTGATGATCATTCTCGTTTTCAGATAGAGTAGAAAACTCTCGTTGAAAGTGAGCTTTGAAAGCAAAGTTTCGTTCAACTTTCTGATTGACTCGTTGCTCAGCTAACTGAGTATCTTGATGATACATAGATCGATTAGCCTGATGTTGTTTTGCTCTGAAGTTCAATCACTCATCTTGTAGCTGATTGATATTTTTCTCTAGCTCATCATTCTTATCAAAAGCGACTTCTAGTTGTTTCGCTCTCTTTTTGTGATCTTCTTGTACAAGAAGTCAGTGTTCATTGAGTTGTAGAGTCAAGTCTCGCTGACTTCGAAGCTCGTTCAGCATATTGATGACTTCATTGAGTTGATTGCTGACTCAATGACGCAGTTGTTCTTCGATGTTTATGTTTCATGCAATGACAGCTTTCTCAGCTTCGACTAAAGCATTGATGAGTAGAAGTGAAACTCTTCTACTGACAGTGTTTCTAAGCAGGCGAATTGTTCAAAGCTCAACTGACTCAACGTTGCATGTCATGATGAGAGAAGATAGAAGTTGTTGAGATAAGAGTAGATGAGAAATTGATATTTTGAATTGATGTTTTTTGATGAGTGAAAATTCAAAGAATTTCTTGTGAATTTCAGATAATAATTGAATGCTTTATTCAAAGAATTTCTTGTGAATAGAATGATGAAAATGAATGTAGAATCGAAGAATTTCTTGCAATTTAAAATGATGATGCAAATTTGAAGAATTTCTTGCAAATTTTCCTTACTGAATAGATTGTTTCATATCGTCTATTCGTTGATAGCAGAGTAAATGATGAGCATTTATCTAATGTTAGAGATCAGCATAAAGCGAGTCAATATGAGTGTCATTTAACTAGAAGATAAATGCTAAGAAAGAAAGATAGCTACAGAAAAGAAGCTGACTACATATATGTGTTTCTCAGTCGACGCTAGACTCAATAGAGACTAGTCAAGATGACGAAGCGAGAATAGATCTAACAAGGCTAGAAGACTGAGTCTGACAAGACTAAAATCGTGACACTATTATTTCAAATAGAGACTTTCAATTCATATCAATCATGTGACAAAGTCTTTGTAAATAACTGAAGATTAAAGTCAATTTATTAATAATTTATCATTCAAAGATTGATGATCAGTTAAAACAAGTTAATCAAGATGTTGAATGTGAACTTTGAATCTACTGCAATTACATGCAGAATGACTGAGCTAAATGACTTTTAATGATGAAATTCAATGATAATTTCAATACATTTTCAACTATTTTAATGATTTCTTTCTACTTCAATAAAGACTTTCACTCTCGAATGAGTTTTAATTCAGATACAACTGATTATAAAATAATTCATCAATGTATTGAAGTTAAAAAGATCGATGATATTGTCATTTGAATGAGCAAACTTTTTATCTTCAATCATCAACAATTGAAAAAGATCAAGTAGATCATTGAAGCTCAGATGAACAAGCATAAATGAAATGTCATTTATGAAGTAAATGATTAAGTTTGATTAGTCTTTGAAAACATCAAAATCATTAAATCATGCAAAGATTTGAAAGACAAGCAGCTTGATTTCTATTCAATTACAGTCAAAGTTGAAATCTTCTATCATCTTCAGCTATCTAAAAGCATGAAGCATATACATTCAATGTTCAGCTCAAAGTGTTTACAATCTTCATTAAACAACTTTTTATCAAGACAACATTCTGAGTCTTCTAAATTGATAATCATTGAAAAGAATGAAAAGTACTGAAAAGTAAATGATATATTGAACTTCAGATGATATAAAGAAAAACTACAATACAAGATCAAATGAATCAAGATAAATCATGATGATGAATGATACTATGTCGATAAAGAGAAATTTGATGACTTGAAGAAAGTTTTGAATGAATTTCACAAGCTATATTCAAATAAGTTGTATTAAATTGAAAACACAATGAATTTTTTGCTTTTATTTCTTTTTTATTCATGCAAACATGAATGTTTAAAAAGAAGAGTAATGTTATGAACATGTCTGAATTGATCAAAGTTCAAATTTAACTTTAATTAATTTAATTAAAGTAAGTCATGATGTTATGTTTAGTTTAAATTTAGCGCATCTTTATTGAATTTTTCAAGTCATTCTCAGCACTTTTTTTCGTTGTTCAGCACTTTTTTCATTCACTTTTTTCATCATTTTTTTAAACAAACACATTTGACATATTACATCACATCTGTATCGAGTTTAACACAATCTCAAGTCATTATTTATAAAAGAGCTTGCATTCTTTCTCTTCTGTATTTTTAATGTCTTGTTATAGCTATTTTTAAAGAGCAATATATACATATCAGTCTTGAGTCTCTTTGATTGAATGATCTAGACACGATCTCAACAGAAAATGATTTTCATGACATTTTGAGAAGGAAAGATTGTGATTGTGTGAATTGTGTGAGAAACGAGAGTTTTATAGTTTTTCTGTGAGAAGTTTTTTGAATAGAGTTTGTTGATTAAGTCGTTTTTCTCTTAACTCACTTCTTTTTCTTCTCGTTTCCCTTTTTCATCATCTTTTTCCTCTGTTCATTTCTCACTCTCTATTCTCTCTTTCTCTCTCATCTCATTCTCTATTTCTTCTCTCTATTTTCTCTCTCTATTTTCTCTCTCTATTTTTCTCTCATTCTTTCATTTTCTCATCATCAAACAACAAAATCAAATCTTCTAGAAACACACAACTCTCACAATACATCAAAGTATAAATTGTCTGACAGTCTGAGAAGATGAAAAAATGATTTTCATGACGTTTGAGAGGGGAAGATTGCGATTGTGTGAATTGTGTGGGGAACGAAAAGTTCTTTGAGTTTTGTCGTTTTTTGTGAGGATTTTTTTGGTTAGGATTTAAGTCGTTTTGTCTCATCTCACTCCTTTCTCTTCTCGTTTCCTTTCCCCTCTCCCCTCTTTCCTCTTCGTTCTCATCATCTTCAACATCACTCCCACCCCTTCACCTCTTCACCTTCCTTCCCCCTCTTCCCACCCGTCCACTCCCAACCCATCCTCCCTCACACCCACGAAAACAAACTCTCAAAAAACCCATAAAACCACCACAGCAGAATCCATCAATTCCTCAAGAAGAAGCGTAATCAATAATAAACCCACCTCGTAATCAGCGCTTTTAAGTTAACTTACCCATCATCATCAAATCAACCAAACCAAAACACTCCCAAGCACTTCGCACTCCGCACTTCGCACTTTCACACCTTTTTCACGCTTCTTTCTCCCTCCCACACACACAAACTCCCAAAAAATTCCATAAAACCACCACAGCAGAATCCATCAAGTTCTCAAGAAGAAGCGTAAACAACAATAAACCCACCTAATAATCAGCGTCTTTAAGTTAACTTATTGTACCCGTCACCAAACTAAACTAAATCCTACCTAAGTACTGCCCACTCCGCGCTCCACACGTTTTTCACGCTTTTCACGCTTCTCACGCTTCTCCCTCCCACACACGAACACGCATCCCTCCCATATCTCATCCCTACTTACCATCTACATCCATCTACATCCATCGCAGCCGCGCCTTCTGAAAAGAAGGAACAGATTATGCGTGAAAAGATGAAATTAGTAAAAAACAGGTCTTTTATTCTCTGCGATCCCTACCTCCCCTCCCCACTCTCCCCTCTCCCCTCTTCTATCCCTTCCATCCCCCCCATCTCCTCACACCTCACACGCACACACACACACACACACACACACACACACACACACACACACACGCACACTCACACTCACACTCCTTTTCTTCCATCCTTCCACCCCCTCCCCCCCTCTCCCCTTCCAACCCCCCCTCTCTCCTCACTCCCACTCCTCACTCCCCCCTCTCCCCCCTCCTCTCCCCTTCCATCCCCCCCATCTCCTCACTCCCACCCCCCCTCTCCCACCCCCCCCTCTCCCCCCCCAAAACCAAAAAAAAAAAAGGAAGAATCACCTACCCCACCCCATTAAAACTATTCACAAAACCCCATAAGCTTCCATAAGCTTCCAACGCGAGAGAGAGAGATAGTTTCTCCCATGTTTAGAAAACGGTTTCCTGGCTTGAGAAAAGTCAGGTTGTGAGAGAGTGAGTGAGTGAGTGAGTGGGTCATACTGTAAGTCAAGTCATGCATACTGTATAAGGTAAGGTAGAGAGAGGCCGCGAGGGGTTGGTTATTTAGGCCAGCAGTAGATTGTTGATATGTATGTAATAGATGGGATACTGTACACAGTGGGAGTTGGCCGAAATAAACAAAACTTTGCTTTGCGACTCTGTGCATAACTTAGAATATGGCTCGTTCTCTTTCGATTAAAAGTAGTATCATCACGAGGTGCTTTTCCAAAATCCGGAGTGACAAAATCCATTGTTATACCTCCCTACCAACCCTAACCTATCTAGCTACAGCGAATAGATCTTGCGATGGTCCTGTTTTTTTATAAACGAAAGAGCGCCAACATGTCATCCCCGTTCACGTAAAATCAAAAAAGGAGCCACCGAGGAGTTCGTCACCACAGATAAACAGAGATTTACAACCAAGCCTCTTCTCCAAGCGAACGTAAGCCACAAACTCTGCAACACCGATATAGAAGCGTCCCCCGGAATTCGTTAATCGTAGCTTTTGCGAACTGAAATGACTCGCTAGTTTGGAAGGTATACACGCCTCACACTCCGAAGAGAAAAAATGCAGCGGTTTTGTTGTTCATGTTGGAGACGAAAACAGCGCTGGCTAACGCTGCAAGTAGGAATATCCCCCCGGCTGCTGTTGAGGATGTCGGGGAGGGTTATATATGTTCTGCATGTTCGATGGCGATGGCGAATAACTCATCTCTGGAGTCGTAGCACCAAAGCCCATGGCTGTCGCAGGGACTAGCGGTTGTTGAGGAAAAGTCGAAGGGTTTGCGCGGTAAGAGAACACTGGCTGCGGTTCAGCGGCACTGGTAAAAGTTTGCTGAGCTTGCGCGTTGTATGTAGAGGGATAGTGACTGGCGTCCCCAGGAAGAGCGTAAAGTGGACCTGTATATGGTTGAGACGGGGAGCGAAGTTTGGTAAGGATGTTCTTGGGACGAGTAAAGCCAGTGCGATTGTTGTTATTGTTGTTCGAGTTATCGCGGGTTTGAGAAGGGGCCTGAAGATCTTCGTATTTGAAGCCGGCAATGGGGTTATTCGCATATGGGTTTCCACGTACGGGTCCCCAACCGACCGGTCGGTAGTTGGGGAGTGGTGGATAGGTCGATGATACACTTGCGCTTCGCTGGATGGAGGCCTGGCTTTGGTTTGACTGGGCAAAGTAGTTTTGTTCGGTTTGAAGAGGCGGGTAGGAAGAAGGACTTTGGCTCGTTACGTTTGGTTTGCCATAAGCTGAAGAGGCTGGTGGAAATGGGCTTGCGGCTGCGGGAGACATGCTAATTGTTTGACCGATATGATTGTCGATTGGACTGATGATGGTGTCGGATGATATGTTCTGCTGGTTAATCACATTCAAAACTGGCATGCTAATCTGCTCCATGTGTTTGGCCAGATGAACGGTAAGCTTCTTCCAGCTGTTGCAGACGTTACCACAGAATTTGCAAGGCTCTTCCTTTGGATTCTTGAGCGTCTCGTGTCGACATTCGTCAACCAGCCTCCAGACAATATCAACGTCATCTTTCGCATCTTCTTTATCTTGAGCCTTTGTTCGCGCCTTTTGCGCCGAAGGACCTCGAACTGCAGGTTTTCCAGGCTTGGCAACCTTGACCTTGGGCTCTGGCAGCTTGTGTTCGCGGACTAGATGCTGGACGAAATTGTCTTTTCGATAGCACTTGTGTGTGCAATCATTCATGTTACACATCCACCACTCTAGCTGTCTATGACGCTCATTCTCATGTCTCACCCAGTCAGCTTTCCTTTTGAATGACTTGGGATCGGCACAATTGGCGAATGTACACGTAAATGGTTGCACGTCTTCATGTACATGCTTCGACCAATCCGAAGGCTTGTGGAATTTCTTGACTTTGAAGCACAGCGAACACTCAAATTCGGCAGGGAGACGCTTGACAGGCGGCATGGGCACTCCCGGAGGAAACTGCGCAGCAGTCACAATTCCATCGGCCAAGGCATTAGCGTCGTCGTCAGATCCTCCAAGCCCAGCGACAGAAAAGCCAGTGTGCGAGAGCTCAGGCTCCTTGGTGCTGGCTTTGGAGGGCAAGTACGTGGGCTCACCTCCGAGCTCAGTGCAATGCTTCCCCGAGTCACATTTGTGCGCGTTGATGGCCTGAGAATGCTTGACTTTGAAATCCACAAGCTTCTTGTACCGTCGCAGCTGCTCTTGGGCTATTCGATCAATCATAAACTTCGGAAGACGAGGGTTCAATTGTAGAACGTTCGACCTAAACCCTTCAAGGGTAGGTACGATGGGATCTGGACGGATAGTTAGATCCATCGTGACTCCCCTGTCTTCTAACGTCTCGTCCTCGTCTTCATCCTCAAGGTCTGCTGGGAGGGCCGAATGTGCGGGAATCTCACTTTCTTGGTGGGGCGTAGCAAGCGTCGGCATAGGTGGTCCACCTTGCTTGGTCCACATCTCGGCTATCTTCGACTGAGATGGGGATGTAGGCCTCTGCATATCACTCCGGCTTCTACTCCGCTTGATCACTTTCTTAGCCGATGTCCAAGGACTGGAAGGAGACGCAGCCGGGACAATTCCGGTGCCGCTAGTCCCCAGGGCGTTGTTTTGCATAAAGGCGGGCGCTGAGTGGCTGCTGTCGAGCCTCGGAGGCCCTGTATTGGGTGATGCCAGCGGGGCTGCGGTGTTGGCTTCGGCTTCATGGCGGCTCCCGAAACTATTCTTCTTATCGCTCTCTAGGACAGCAGGGCGGCCATCTGACTGCTTCGAATTGTCGCTCTGGTATCGCTTCAGAGCACTACCATCCCGCCGCCTCGACAACAACTTTGCGGCAGCTTGTTCAAAGAAACCCCTACGTTTCTCGTCCTTTTCCTTGTCGTGGGATACATGCTTGATCGAAAGTTGATCGAAGAACCCTTCCAGTACTCCGTCGCTTAAACGGCGTGTGCCCCAGGTAGCAGCAAGTGAAACTGTTTCGAAGTCTTCTGCCCGTTGCTTGAACCTCATAATAGCATCATTCGACGTGGTCGGCTGGGCTTTGGACTGGGGATCGTAGTAATCAAGCAAGGAGTCCTGCCAAACTCGTGTGCGGTCTACTGGCGCCTGATTCAGCGCTTCGTCCAAGGCTTCAGGAGACTGGACGAGGTCAGGCGGACTTAGGTTGGCTGGTAAATCCTCTTCGTCACCGGTATCACTTCCTTCATCATTGTCATCATCATCTTCGTCGCCACTTTCGATGTCGAGCAGTGCACCCGGTCCCGGTAGATGTGCATCTGGGCGCGTAGTCTTCATCACCTGGAGGTTTGCGTGAGACAGGATATGCTCTCCCGCACTTCGGGCCCTGAGTCGCTTCTTGAGTGCTGTAGGCTTGGCAGGTTTAGACTTGTTGGGGTCATCTACCCCAGCCTGAGGCCCAACTGCGCTTGTGGATAGCCAGTCTTCGACATCGGCTTTCTTCAATTCTACCTCAGCGCTCCTTTCCTGATCCTTGAAATTGGGCACATTAGTGTCGGCGAGGTTGAGCCGTGCCTGCGGGTCCATGCCGGCTCTTCCTGTTGCTGATCCTGCACCATCTTCATCGCTACCCACGTGAGTATCTATTGGCATAGCAGTCCCCTGCGAGTCTTGCATACTGCTGTTGTCACCGTCGTCCTCGTCTGAACTGTCACCATCGTCCTGTACAGCAAGGTGCGAAGGAGATGGACTTCCGCGACTCCGCTTGCTTCCATGTCGGACCATGGGCCCCACTGCGCGGGATGGGGAATCTCCTCGACTGTAGCTCTCCACATGTACACGAGGGCTTGGGACCCGGGCTCCATCAGAGGCTGTACGGTCGGCTCCCTGATTGTTTGGGATTCCTTGCAGACCTAGCCCGTAATGCATCTGGCTGGAAGGGTTGCCAATGTAGCCTGAGAATTGAGGCTGGCCGAAAAAGGCCGAGGACACCTCCTTGGAAAACCCATTGAGTTGCTGCATGTCTATTTTCGGACTCGTCATACCGTCCCCCGATCCCGGACTTGCATTATCCGTCAACATTGGGCTCATGAGATGCGACTGAAGAGTGGCCTTCCCCGAAGATGCCCAGTTCTTGTACTCGGATTCGCGATGATCATACGTGCCGATACATATTGATCCTGGCGGTAAAGTGCTTATGTGGTCTGGCGAACGGCCTGAGTTGAGCTCGTATTCTGGATCGAGCAAGCCATAATTTGTCTCTAGGTAGAAGTCATCGTCGACCTCAGGCGTAGCCGAGTGGTCGCTCGGCTCGGTGTATCCGTTGTCGGACAGATATGGAGCATGCGGGCTCAAGAGGTTGTTTGGTGTCGCCGCGTTCTGATATTCATCGTGGGGTTGCGGAATGTAGGGAGGGTAGAGGTCGTTGGGATCGGAACTGTCGGGCAGCTGCTGATATGGTTGGTTGAAGGTATTTGAGGGAGACGTCGTAGGATTTCGGGGACCACTGTCGGCGAAATTCGAAATGGTTGGAGATGAGTGGACTGTATAAGACAAAGGTCTTGCTAGGTATTGTTTCTTGACCGGTACCAGTTTCTCCTCGCTCGGTGAAGACGGAAAGAAAGGGTCATAGTCTGTGTGGTCATTGAAGCCTACTGGATGCGACGCCAGGGTTGAATTCGTGGGCGACGTGGACCCAACGGTGAACATGTTTGCTAGAAAGCGACGACAGCAGGATTGATAGATTGTAGTTCGTCAAAGAGAGGACAGTAGTAGTCCGTGCGTTGGGGCCGAGAATTTTCAGGATAGCTGTAAGTAGAGTGCGGCACAGAGTAGAATAGGGTGATCTACATCTGGGGGGTCCAGTCCGCAGGCTGATCTGAAACGCACGCCAGAAAGGGGAGTTGGAGAATGCTGTACCGGTGTAGTAGAGGGTATCTACTACTACACTCGCAGGACGAGCACAGACTTGGAACTTTTCGCAATGATTGGACGGAGTGGTGGGGGGGGGGGGGGGATGGTCCGACTGTCACGACAGTGAGGCGTGGCACAAAGCAGCAATTGCGACAGAAATTGGAGGCTCTTACTGTACGCCCAAGGAAGGCCGTTGGGGTATTCTAACGGTACCGTGTCAGGCTTTTCAGGTACGGGCGGATAAGGTATAGTGAAGGATAATCATGATGATTGAGGGAATACTCCGTACGGTATGCTGGTAGAACTCTGGGGGGTTCGCACTAAGTATGGCCTGTCGATTGGGGGACAGCAGTTGACAGTGAGGTGAGGGAAGGTAGGCATGGCGGATGGTTTAGATTGAGGGGGATTATGGTCGGTGGTTTAGAGTGTTTCCAACTCTCCAAAAATACAAGGCAGCAATCGGAGAAATGGTCAAGCCACACCGCAATTACTGTAATCCGTACCTAGGTACGGTAGGCAGCGTGGCAGCCTACGACAGTACTCTACCTCACATGGTAAACACTACAAAAACAAGAAAATCAACAATAATAATTCGACGATGGAACATGATAAGGTGCCAGAGAAGGTGCCAGAGGAAGCAACGAGTCGGTGAGAGCTATCGACAAAGAAGCGTCGATTATTCCTGACTGACTTTGCTGTGGCTGTGGCCGTACTGTTCTTAAGGGGGCGAAAGCCTTGCGGTGTGCCCGCTAGAGTAAGGTGATGCCCCAATTGCCAGCTAGAGAGGGGGCTCACACACAAGTGCCAGCTCAGGCACAGGGCTAAGAGGATAGATTCGCTTTGGACAGGACCACCCCTTCGGACTCTGAAATAGATCACGGTTCACCGTTCACGCCAAGGCAGAACACTCGACAGATATAGTACATACAAGTTACAACCATCGCTCGTAATCAGCCTCATGCGTAGCGACCTTATGAATCGAGCTTGTGAAGTGCATTTTCCCCGGGTGTTTCAACAGATCACCCTGTTGCCTTTTTCGACCCGATGGTATTAAAAGCGTGGATCACCTTTTTTGAACCATGATGTTGTTATTGCGGTTGGGAGATATCTACTTGCTTGACCTCCCCAGCTTCCAGAGAAATTCGCCGCGTCCTGCCTCTCCAGAAAATACCGCCCAGTTCGTAAGATTGCTGGTTGTGGCTGTGCTCCCTTCCAACGCTGCCCATCGTACCGACCAAGCGCGAAGCTGCATCGATCGCAGCATCATACGGCAATCATGCCATCTTCACCATCCACATCCACCTTGAGTGTTAGGGACAGCCCCGTTTGCATCACCCCAATCCGGCAATGCTGCAGGAAGGGCTGTCGAGATGGAAGCCCTATCACTGAACGACCCGTTGTCGCTTGCGTTAGTCGAATGACGGCCTATGGGAGGGGTACGGCTGCGCGAATACGTTGATTGTATAGCCGCAAAATCTTCTTGAACTGTCGGCAATGCAGATTCTGCTTCCACCTTCATCTTCTCCGCATCGCCCAAGTAGTCGTTATTTGCTATGAAGGATGGCTGCATTGGAAATAACGAAGCGTCATGCCTGACCAATGGCGATGTTGGCCATTCCCCTATACTAATGTTGAGTGATTTATTCTCGACTCCTTGGGTTTCTGTCATCGGAGTCGGTGTCTTCGTTTGATCTCTGAGGTCTGTGCTAATCGGCCTCTCCATCTCTGAGCCATTCTCTTTTCTCTGCCCAAGCTTCTGAAGACTGGCAAGAACGAGATGGTCATCCGCGTATAGCACGCGACCCGGAGTATATACGCATCCATCGTTCTCTTCTTTCGACTCTCCTCGGAGCTCTTCAGGCAGGGGCTGTCTTTCAATGGTTGGGAACAGCGGTAGCAATATTTCTCGCAATTGAATTTGCACAGGCTCCGCGCTTGGGATACCTCCACCAGGCTGTTCCAGTCTCGGGACAGTGGAGCGATCCTTATTAAACAGTGAAGCAGTAATGACCGCCTTTTCTAGTCCTGCATACCTCCACGTTTCCGCCGCAAGCTTTACAATCCTCCGTATACCCACTCTGATCGACTCCCAGTTGGCTTGGTCAGCGAAGGGAGTGATGGCGTCGACAATTTTGTCGATAATAACCATAGCGGCCTTGTTGATGGACTGCTTTGCGCTGGAGCTCGTGTAAGCCGCATGGAGTATTTGCTGTCGAAAAAGAGTCTGTCTCGTCTTGGACTTCTCCCATAAGCTCTTTGACCACTCCATAACTAGGTTATCCATGGACTTGCGGCGCGTGGCTAGGGTGAATAGGAAAGGCTCGAATATTTGGTGAGTGATCGCGCTGGAGACCATGTGCTCGATGTAAGCTACTCGAAGTTGTTTCGAGGGATCAGTGTTCGATAATATCGATGGCAATTTCTTCGGAATTCTCTCTATGACATCGTTCGGTACTTGCTCAGGACCATCCCGAAAATATCGCACAGCGAGGTGGGAGATCTGGCTTTGCAGAGAGTTGAAAGCATCATGGCTAGGACCATTCATGTTAGCTGATGGGTAACCCACAAAGACCCCTCGGACACTGCTTGAAATCATGTACGAACCTACGATGAAAATGCAAAACACAATGCGAAAAGATCAAGACAGCATCGTCAACAGCGTTGACTTACTAAAAGGGATCTCCCTTGGACTTAAGCTCCGTGATATTTTCAAGGGCCTCGGTCAGCTTCTGCAATTTGATATTCTCGTCGTTCAGCTTGTTCGCTGCAGCCTTGAGTTCCGTCGTCGCTTTTTTAAACTTGGTCTTATCAGTGTCCCAACCTGCCCTAAGCTTCTCTATCTCGTTGTGCAGCTTTATACCACTCTCTTCAGCTTGCTTGCGAATACGTGCCTCACATTGCCTGTACGTCTTTTCTAGCTCGTCTCTCTCGATTTGGTGTTGAGCCACCAGAACTTTCCTTTGCTCCTCGGTTCCTTTGCCGAGCACTGTCCGCTCCTTGTCCCAAGCTTCTCTGTTCAGCTGCTGTTTCCTCTGGGTTTCTTCCATATCTCTCTTTCTGGCCTCTAGCGCATCGTCCAAGTCCCGACGCAGCATATTGTTGCTTGTTTCAAGCTCGCGCCTTCGACGGGACCAACCATCCTTTTCTTGGGCATGAACTTTATGGATCTGGCCTAGCTGAGCTTGCAGAGCTGCTTCAGATTCTCGAGCTCGTCGTAACTCGTCCTCCAAAGTTCTCTGTTTCGCAGCGAACTCTTCAGACATTCTCCTCTTCCAGAGATCGAAGTTTCGAGTCATTACAACTTCCTTCTCCTGCAACGCCCGTTCGGCTTGCTCCAACCTTACTTGCAGGCTTCGATGTGCTACTTCCAATTCACTCTTCGACTTCTTCTCAGCGGCCAAACTATCTTGAAGCCCTTTGTGCTTCTCTTCCATGTTACCAATCTCGAGCCTCAACTTGCTACTCTCGGCAGAGTGCTTCGTAGAGACCCCCTCCAGCTCTTTTGCTAACTGTTGTATGTAGCCTTCTTTCTGTTTGAGTGCTGCCGCCTTATGTGCTTCTGACTCCTTCATACGAGACTCTCGTTCTCCTAAGCGACCTGAAGTCTCGCGGTACTTGTTTACAAGTGCATGCAAATCAGGTATTGCGCTCTGTATACGTTGGAGAAGATCTACGGCATCGTCTTCTGGTCCTTGATTTTTCGAGCCCGCACCGGCAGACTTTGCAGCTGAATCCATTGGATGTGAAGTTGGCGGCGACATGCCATGAAATGAATCACCAGAAAAGCTTATAGATGAGCTTGGAGAACCATGTCGGATAGGTGGACTTCTCAAAGCTTGTAATGAAACCTGCCCTTGTTGTACAGAACCTTGGGGTGGATAAAACGAATGAAAATCCATAGGCGTATCAGCAGGTTGCGGAAATGGGATATACTGAGGTCCACCGTAGGGAGATGCGAAGTAATGTTCGCCTGGAGCACCACCAGGAATTGGAAAAGGAGGTGCTACTGCTTGTTGAGGGCCCACGTATGCCAGACTTTGTGAGTATGGCTGAAATGCAAGTTGGCCTGGTGCAGAGACCGGAGGGCCCCAGAAAGGGGATATAGTTGTGGGTGGTGGAGACGGCGATGGGAAAGGGGCGTTTTCTATTAGCTTCGGTGATGATGCTTTGGGCAGAGCTGTGGTATTTGACTCCGAGGATGGTGGAAAGAATCCGGGAGACGCTGATCGAGGATGAGGTTGATCTTTATCCCTATGAGAATCGAAAGCGAGCGGTGTTGCTGTATGTGAGTCATAAAATTTGTTGGGCTGCTCTGGTAAGGCGAAGGAAAGGCCGGGTGAAGTGTCGGATTTCTGACCAGCCGATGTCACTCTGGTTATAGTGTTGCTACTAGGTTCGTCTTCGTCGTAGTCTAGATAAGGTTGTAAAGCCGCCGGAGTGTGTATTTGAGCTGCAGATGTCAGTGAATCCGTGGAGCCATGAGTACAGGAGCTCGCACGAAGTACTGGCGACTTTGCTGACAAGGGGGACACAGTTCCAGACTCCGGCAATGGAGGTAGCTGGTCGTTTGTTGTGTTTTGTTGGGTATACAACGAAGAAGGGGCCGGTCGAGATGTTTGTGGTGGCGAACGGTTGCTGGATCTAGACGTTTCTCTTTGCCTTCTGCCACTGTTGCCAGATGTTGTGCTACGAGCATCCTTATCTTTGGTACGACGAGGCCGTACGAAGGCATCCGTGGTCTTGTATTCGTAAGGCATCATGGATGTCTTATCTAACTCAAGTAGATAGGTGACAGTAATGAAGTCTTTCTTGTTTGCTCGCTGTTTGCGAAAGCAGGCTTCCCTTTTGGCCAACCTGTGAAAAGTGAAACCAAGGGCACTGAAACATCTGACAATGAAGCGATCTACGATTACACGCTTAGATTCCAGAAAGGTAGTAGTACAACAAGACCGAGTACTCGCAAATCAAACCATAGGCTTAAAAATTTGACGAAAAGAAATTGGCAGCAAGCCGAGATGCATACCACGATATGACAACATGTCTGATCGGAAAAGCAAACACCAATACAAACTCATCTTCAGCCAGCGCACATCTCCTGTGGTCCATGAATGAGTGAGAACTTGAGTAATGGGCTTGCGTCCTGCCTGAGGTTGGAATAGGCCAAAATGTTCAGTAGAGACTGCTTAACGAATGACTGACAAAGGATGAAGATTACTCGTAGATGGAAACATGCTGCAAGAGAACTGATGTATGTCAAGCATGGAATCAACTCATTAAATGCTGCCACGCATGCATTAGGTATCTCTATATTTGGGTGATAGATGTGGAATATCGTGATGCGACTGGCTCATTATTGGGCTCGTTGGGCAGCAATTGGAAATAACGTGGCCCCTGTAAGTAGGTCACTTTGGTCTGCAGCAGTTTCATGCAAGCGACCTAAAATTATTTGGGGGCCCTTCCACGCTGCCTCTTCATAGTGAAGAACACCAGCAAGGTCAATAATTGTTCAACAGTCAGCTTCATCTCAGGTTCCTTTGTATCCGGTAAGAAGAGAGTTGTGGTTCTGATCATTTACGACAGCAATAGAGTGCCTGGTTGCAGAAACTTTCAATGGGGCAGCTGGGCCCAGAGGCGACGCCTGGACGACAACATGTATCGAATGCATCTTGTGTACGACACCCTCTACCCAGATAACCATGATGCCCGCTTACTACACATAAAATACATTGATATTGTCGATAACTTTACTCTGTCCGGAGCACCCTGGCCCCTCGTCGTTTGGCCGTCCTCTTTTTCTTATTACCTTTATCAAACGCTACCGCGCTGGCATGATCTCTTCCGACGTTGTCAAGATCTTTCACTTTGTAAATCCTGATAATCCAGTTCTCGCTTGTGAAGGCTTCCTCGAGGGTGTTCAATTGCGGCCCTTCCGCGGGCATCTTGGATCCTCGAACACGATCTTGGGCTTGTCCCGCTGGGAATAGCGAGTTGTAGTTGTAATATGACATTTTGTACCTGAAGGATTCAGTTAGTCTTATATTTTGGGCCAAACCAAAATTGAATTGCCCAGGCTTACATCAAGCTATTTCTCATTGTCGGTGTGGCTTCATCGTCGACCCTGTACTCTCCCCTGGCAGTGAAGAAGTCGCGTTCTTTTACCTCGTCTGGCCAAATACCCTCAGCAATACGGACCATCCATAGGAACTTGTTGATGTCGTCTCCCGAATAACCCAGTAAGCCTCCAAATACGACCAGGACATAATCTACATCATGCTGCCTCAAGATTGGATAGCTAACTTCTTCCCGCGAGCTCATGGCCTTTCCAACAGTGGCTATGTGTGTGTTGTTCCAGGTATTATTGTCAACCAAGGTGGGCCGATCGGCCATGCCTCCAATTTGATAGCCATAGTCCCACCATGACATAATCTTAGCCTTATCGGCGGTATTCTGTCGAAGCCAGTAATAGGCTTCACGATAGTCATCGATAATATGTTGACTTCCGTCAGGCATCTTACTGGCTAATACTACTGAAGGCGAAGAGTATGCATTTGAAGTGACCCAGGTGCAGTGCAGCACAAACAAGAGCAGATAAGTGGTGACTGCTGAGACGGTGGAAATCTTCGAAACATACGAGTAGATGCCCAGAATAGGTTTTCGAGTTGATCTCAGCGAATCCAATACAGCTGAAGCCGCACTCTTGTTACTGTCGCCAGTCGCATGTCCGTTCGACTGGGCTTCTGTTGAAGGAGCTTCGGCAATAAGATAAGTATCCAAGATACTTGAAAGCGCCAATGCTGCAGCAATACAGACAACAGGTGTGAGTGTTAACATCAACCTGACCATCACGCCAGCAAAATAGCTTGCTAAGACGGCGTAGATCACAACAAACACTTGCTCGTCTTTTAACTGCTGGAAACACATGTAGACTCCGGCAGGAAAGAGCCATATTAACAGATTCAAGTCGAAGAAGAAAGCCGGCCACGCAGTCGGTTGATGTTCCGATACCGATGCAATAATAGGAATATGGATTTTTGCATAGCCCGTGTCCCAGAGTGAGTAGAAGCGACCGCTCCAAGGGGCAATGACTCCTGATACGGTCAAGAGGACCAGAAGACCGAATGAAACAGCAAATACAACCAATATCAGGCTGCGAAGGAGCGTTTGGAACTGCTTGTTTGGCACTTGCTGACGAATGAACTCAACAAATGCTACAAGTTGGAGTAGACCGAATACACCTGCTTCAGTCAGTACTAGTAAGATGATCGGGTCAGAGGCTCACTGACCTAAAGCCGACATGTGTTCACTGCTTCTGATTGGAAGGAATCCGACAAACGGAACCTGCATACTAGCCAATGTACCGAGGGCGAACCAAGTACTATAGCTGACATACAGTCTTGGACTGTACCTGCCCATGCAGATGAGAACAAAAGCATGGAGTGGCAGTAGATTCGTAATGAATACATAGCCTCCCCATGCCGATACCATGTAGCCGTAGAACAGTGCAGTCCATGCACCCCACATAGCGGATCCATTCTTGATCGCCTTAATCCACAGGTAAAAGGTGAATACAAGAAGGAATATAGCAATAGCCTCGTTATCATAGCTTCCAGCAACAGATCTTGAGATGTAGCCTGGTGTGATCCCCATGAACGCGGCTGCAAGAAGACCAGCTGATGGGGACGTTGTCATTTCTGACGTGATGAGGTATGATGCGAGGGCAGTTAAGCCGGAACATGCTGGCGCAAGAAGCACACATATGTTTCGAATGTCGATAGGCATTGACAGAAGGCGAAGGACGTGGTAAATGATACCACTGGTTACCATCAAACCAGGATAGAGTGTCCCGCCTGTGACTCGGCCTAGTGGATGCCATGTTCCTGCGAGATGAATCGAGTAAGCTGAAGCTATTCCTTAAATCTTGGGGAACCATAGCCTTCTGCTAATGCCGCTTTTTGCCCTTTTGATTGTAACAGCTGCGAGAGGACTTGGTAAGGCTTACGGTCATCGAACCAGTCCCAGAAGCTGTAGAATCCATTCTGCACAAGATATTTTGTAGCTCGAAAATTGAACCAAGGATCAACTGGTTTGCTGGTCAGCTTCTGGAGTCGATCTTCAGCAGAAATGCTTCAGGCGGTCGTCGCTGTTAGTCGGCTCGGAAGGAGACGAACACTCATGGATGATACTTTCGAACCCTATAGACGAAAATATTAGCCGTGGGTTCCATCAAGAGCTCGGCGACCATTGACTGAGAGATTGGGGTACGCGTACTGATAACACTGAACAGCCGACTAGCAACTGCGGCGGCAGCAATTGTCAAGAGTATAACCAATCGCAGCAAACCCCGTGTATTTCGACCTGTACCACCCTTCAGAAATGGTTCTACAGAAGCGGGCGGCATCGTTAGAGGCGTGGATGGAGAAATAAAAGAGAAGTCGTGAGCAGGGGATTCCCTAAAGCCAGATCTTTTGTTTTTGAGCCTCAAAAATTAAGCTCAAGCTCCCGAAAGCATTTACACTTGCACCATCTCCCTCATACACTTCTCCCTATAGATATCCTTTATCATCTGCTTGAAGCCACAAGAACTTGCTGCTGTCATGCCTGGCCGCCGAGCGTGTGATATTCCATTGAAGCTAGCAAGCTACGATGCAGGAGCGGCTGTTTCTTCCAACAGTTGCATTGATTTAGTCCAATCATCTACTTGTCTACAAGTCCCAATTTGACCATGGAGTCATCCTCTATTACTATGGAATGGTCGTGTCCAATTCCTTAACAAAATAGTCTACATCTCCAACAGCATGATCGTCCACCCCAGCGAGAAGTGTCCTCGCTCATTGGGAACTTCTCTCTACGTCTCAGCGATGGTGAGCATGGACCCAACAACTCAAATGTAATTCCTTGTTGGAGACATCGAATTGGGATTTTAATGTCCATTATTGGCAGGTACTTGAACCGCTGATCTGTTCCTACGCAGTACTGTCCCACGGCCCCGAGCTAGATAATATTTGGATGGAACAATAATACTCTTTCACAAAAGTTTTCCAATCGCTGTGGAGGCAATGCCTGAGCCTACAAGCTCGCCATGATTTGGCAAATACTCGCTCAATTGTCGTTGCCCCATAGTTCACCCGATATACTCTTCGCGTACTACAACTTATTGATACAAATCTACATCCAATTTGTTGATATCCACTCTCGTCCATGGTCCAATTCGTCAACCAAATCCGCAACCATAGATGTTCAAGTAATGGTGGAGTTGAAAGTCTCCACAGCGGACAGGAACCAAAACATGTTGGGTTGTCAGTATTGGATTTTTTGAAGAAGACTGCTGCTTGCCCGGAGGTTATGCAGTCTCTTTCAGCGGGCCATTTTGACCTCCGTCCCTTGTGCAATCCTAGCCTCCCAGGCCTTGGCCCCTCATCTCTCCACAGCCGTCCCAATCTAACACCTGTGCGGCACCTGCTCTCACTAACTAGCATAGTGAATATCCTATCGTGTATACAGCACAGACTGGTCGAGCTACGACTTAGCAAGGAGAGAACACCGGCCATGATGGCTCGTCGATTGAGTTGAAGAGCTTCGATGGTTCAAAGATTGATACAGCGCCACCGTCTTGTTTCTTTGCTTCAAAACAGACAGCGAGCGCAGGTCAAAGCGTGTGAATATTCAATTAGGGTTTTTTCTGCATCGTTGTCAATTTTTTCAGGGACCCCGGGTGGATTGACTAAGGGAAGCTTTCCAGAACCTTGAGGTTGAAAAGAAGGCCCCGCTCCAAAAGCAATGAAGGAATACGTGAACAGTGTATCAATGCATTTCGTCTGCCAGTAACCCAATCTATAAAAGCCTTTTGGGCCAGACTATTGTGTAAATATACCACCTATATATGAAGACTACGCTTACACGATACGCTAACACTAACATTAAAGTCAAACAACCAGGGCAACATGTATGGAGCCCTATGCTACTCGAATGCGAATTTGACGTCTTGCCAGAGCTGGGACCAAAGACTCCTGACAGCACACAACATGAAGCCCAGACAACCAAGTCACAAGTGTATGGAGCAAAGTGCTTTTTAGACCGGAAGGGAAGATTAGCCGAGAAGGAGTCCAATGAGTCCAACACTGAACATTTACAAACTCCAACTTGCTTGTGTCCTCGAAGTATGTAGTGTGATAGAATATCTACCAATTAGCCAAGCGCAGCAAGTTGGGCCGACAATCTTCTTTAACACCAGGGTGAACATGTGCTGCCTGAAATCCTGGCCGCAGGATAATCCTTGGGTAATCCAGTGAGCGGTCCCGTCATCAACGACAGGCGCATTTGGTGCATCGACGGCTTCAGAGAATGGCGTGTGATGAGTGATGTGAATGGTCATAGAAAAGCAGACGCCCTCGATGCAGAAAATGGAATGGGTAGAGGTTCCATTGGCCGAGAAAACCGTCGATACCTCGTTAAGATTGGGCGTCATTCGCATTCGCAATCCACCAGATCCGTCAATCCAACAGGGCTAAATGCTTCTCGCTTCAGGAAAACCTTCGGCTGGTTCGCGTTGGAAAAGTGCAGGTTGCGAGTGGTTACACGAGGAAGAAGAGTCCCCGTTCTGCAGTCATGCAACTACGAGATTAGCTCAAGGCATTCTGGCGGTGGTGTGGTCACGCCCACAGTTCAGAACTCGAAGCGGCACTTTACTCGAGAGTTTGAACAGCCCTTGTCAGAGACAGACTCAGAGTTCCCTTGTAAGTTGTGCTTGTACAGTAGGCTGTCGCAGGGCAAGTAACCGACCGCCCCGTTAGAGACCAATGGCAGCAATGCCGGGCGCTGTCGCCTCACTTTTCGAAAAGACTTCCCGCAAACCCGAACCTGTCGATTATACACAGTAGTAATCGATTGTATCCCAAAACCCTTACACAGTAAACTCAAGCCCGCTCTAGCGTGCTTGAGGCATTTGCATACACCGGTTGGTAGACTGGTACGGAGTACTCCGTAGTTGCGTCAGCAAGCCTCTTGTTTGTAGTCCTCAAATATGCAAACCGAGCCCACATGGCCTTCCGTCTAGAATTCTTTTTCGTGCCTCTCTGCCTTCTTGCCCACCCTCTCGATTGCTAACCTCCCCCCATTCTTAGTTCATCCAACTGTAAGTCAAGGCTTTGAGGATCTTCCAGCTATCAATCCTGGATGCGTGCGGCAAATACAATCATGGATACCTCGTCGAGTTTTTCGACTGTCCTCAACGTTATGCATGTGGAGAAGGAGATTTTCTGGCTTGAGAACAAAGACCTCACACCTGACGAACTCCAACGGCAATGGGCACACAAAACTGCCGAGTTCAACGCTGTCCTCGGTCCAGCGGCGCCCACCCATCGACTCGACCTCGACTTGAAGACTTCGGGTCCGCAAGAGATGCAACAGTGTTCCACCGTACCTCGAGCGATACCAGAACTGGCGTGGCCTTGCTCTGTATGGTTTCCAATCCCACTGCTTTGCCGTTCAGGGCTGACTTTGGCTTTAGGACAGCCCTCCCACTTACGGGCTTAATCGCGATGATAACCTCTCTCAAGATTCAACCCCAATGTCTCGAAAGCGCTCGAATAGTTCCAGAAACGGACCGTCTCCGTATACCAGCACTGATGGCATTATTCCCCCGCCCAGAATCAACAGCTATGAGCTCGACGACGACGAACCATTCAGCAATTACACTATAAATAAGCCACACAAAATGCGACGTACTGGTTCTGGGCGACATCCGTTACATGTACCCGACCTCACTATCTACGAAGATCCCAAAGATTTCTTCGGCAAGTCTGAGAATGCGCTCTCGCCTGCGGTACCTATCCATCAACATCCTCGACGCAACTCGCGTCGTCTATCATCCTCGCCAGGGCAAGCGGCGATCTTCAGTCAATACTCACCTCTATCCCAATCGCCCGCTACACCAACGAGCGACGGCCTAACGCACGCAACAACCTATACAAGCGGTAATATGTCTCGTCAGAGCAGTCATGCTGGCAGTTCGTTTGTTGGTGGCTTCGATATGCTGAAGCTCAATTCTCACATTTCCGATGTCAATTCGAATCTTAGCACAAGTCTGCAAGAATCTCCTCTCGATCTCAGTCAGTCGTTGGCTACAACCAAAGACTACAGTCCCAGTCAATTCGAAGCTGAATTTTCCTTTCTTGTTGGTCATGCGGGGGGGATGCACGGTGATACACTACATACCCAATCTTCATCTGTTCCTGAGATTTCTTCTTCGTTACAATCTGCTATTGACGCAGAGGCGGCTGTCATGAAACGATCGAGTTCTACTGAAACTAATGGCTCGTCCCAATCTCGAGTAACTCGACGCAGCCAAGAGCAACTTGCACAAAGTTCTCGTCCCATCGCACCTAAGCTTGGCAACGCAACGCTAATGTCGAGAGAACCGTCGGCGTCGTCGACCGCATCGTCCGACCATCAAATGGTTCGGATCAGGTCAGCAGATGGGTCGATGAAAGACGTCGTACCGATCGCCAAGGCGCCTTACGTACGCCCAACTCACGAGAAGGTCAAATGTACCCAATGCGACGAGCATCCTGACGGGTTTCGAGGGGAGCATGAATTACGCCGACATACCGACCGTGCTCACAGCGTTGTCCGTAAAGCCTACGTATGCATCGACATCTCCCCCGACCAGAAGTTCTTGGCCTCGTGTAAGGCGTGTCGGAACAACAAGAAGTATAATGCCTACTACAATGCTGCAGCACACCTTCGCCGAACCCACTTCAATCCTAAGGAGAAAGGTCGCAAGGGCAAGGGTAGCATTAAGCCGGAAGAAAAAAGAGGCGGGAAAGGCGGCGGACACGACCCTTCTATGGAGAAATTGAAGGCGTGGATGAAAGAGATTGAGGATAGGGTCCCTCAAACCATGCCCCCTTATGAGGACGGCGAGGACGAGGAGGACAACACCGTTGAGTACGCCTACCCGCAACCAATTCACGGCGACCCGTTTGGCCAGCACAGCTTTGCACCCTCGACCCCAAGCCTAAACATACTAGATGCCAATGCCAATGCATACACTCCGCCAATGTTCGCCATGTCAGCTCCCGCCCGGCAATCACCCTACAGCGTACCATTGCATCTTGCCCGCCCTCAGCACGCCGTCGCCGCCAACGACCCCGATATGGTTGACTTTTCTCAGAACACAATTTCTAGTGATTTGAGCAGTTCTGTGCCTCCTGACTTTGAAGATGTTTTCAACATGTCTCCTTTGTTTGAAGATCCGCAATACTATGATGGGTTAGATGGTTCTGGTTTTCCAGGCCTATCTTGAGTTTCTATCTTATCTCTGGTGTGTACAGTTTTCCATTCCTATTCCCATTCTTCTTTCGTCTAGTATGATCTTCCTTTCTGTTTTGTACTCTCGATGGGAAGGCTGTATGCTTTGTTTGTACACGTCATACATTGGTTGGTAGGAAAGTCAGTGGCTTTGGTGGAGGGATTACGGGAGTTTGCTCTGGTTTTCTGACGTTTCTTCGTCAATGTCTCTACAAGTCTTAGCAGGTTATAGTGGTTCGGTTCTTGTATTATCTCCCCTTGCGTGTTCTTACACGGAAGCGCTATTCTTTCAACGGCAGTACGATGTTACGATGTTACGGTATTGGTGGGATGATTGTATGGCTTGGTCGTCTTGCTGCGGGCATGTGTACTTTATGAAACTACAGAGTTTGAGCAATATATATCTTTGACTCTCATTCTTGATTTTCCGTCCGTCCGACTATGTTGTGGAGACTTGTTCATCTCTACGTCCTTGGATTCTTAGAGGCTCTGGCTCCAGGTTTGTTGCCCGTGATTTAACAAGCATCTCCTCTCCTTCCAGCACAACTCTAGCCTTTTCTCGATTCCAAGATACTATCGGTAACGCAGACAAACATCGACCGAGACTCGACAAATTTTTACTCGAAAACAAGAGTATCAAACAACCGATGTGGATGCCGAGGTGTCGCATGGCTTAAACGATGGCAAATCCTTCGTGCCATCTGTCGGATTAGAAGTTCCACCTACCTTCCACGCCGCTCAGCTTCGTAAACCCACAGCCACTTCCAGCTCTCTCCAAAATTAGCAGCGCCAACCCAAACGTTTATCCCTGGTCCTACAAAGCGGCGGCAATAACATTGTACACAAGTTCTCGCTGTGGCCTGTGCCTGTACTATGGCAACAAGTAATAGAAATCCACTTAACCTCTTTTCATCTGTTTGCGCTCCATCTACGTGGAGTGTGTAGCTGTTGACACACGCGTAAATTGTAAGTACTCTATACTCATGTAGGTAAAGCTTACTTACATGCAGCTTCGATTATGACACCATAGGGGGTCTGGACTCATCCTGGTGCAATCAGCCACTGTTGGCGGAAAGCCAACTAATTTCCTTCAAGTCTGCGAGATATCGTCGTGTGACAGAACCGCTTGTGCGTTCAGTGTAATGGCTCGATTATACCTCTCAGTTCTGCGATTTTAAAGTATTGTACATGGAATATCGGGATGTCCAATAACTCATTGAGCTGGAGATTCAATGAGCTGTGGGTGCCTGACACGATGAGATAAATAGAATAACTGAGTAAACCTCGCCGCTCGGTGTCTCGATAACCTGGGAAGATCGACGTTCGATTTGCTCGTCGCTGGTCCAGGATCTCGTCCCACCAAGTTCAAAGGGAAGAAGGGCCTTGGGAAGCAAACAAACATTCGAGACATCAACGCTCGGAAGACATTGGAGTCCTTCCATGATCACAGCATCTTCTTGTTGCAATTTCTTGTAAGTCTGTAGGAAAGAGCGGTCGCCTTCTAGTCTTTCTCTGGGAATATTTGAATATTCGTGATCTTCGCTATTCAGACTCTGTATTTTAAGCTGTGTCGGGTTGGTCTGGAGTAGATCCAGTTTTGCCTCCTTCCCTTCTTGCTTTCCGTGTACATACGTTCCGGATAACGACTGTCATGACTGCATATCACTCACTGCTGCTACATGTTTGACTGCTTGGTGTGCTAAAATTTCACTTCATGTCGCCTAATTAGTCGTTCACGACGTTAAGTCAAGACGTGTTTCGTATTTTTGCTCCCTCCTCTAGGAGCCAATTACTCGTGGAAGATCCTTCCACGGCAGCAAGACCGCCTCAGACTGAAGCATGTGGACATTAGTCGAAGCTGCATTTTCCGAAGCACCTAGGATGGAAGAATATGTTTTGGATTTTGAGAATAAAGTAGGTGGCGTTACGGAATGCGAGACTGGTGTGACTAGCACAAGGAACAAGTTGGGTGACATCTTCGAAGCAAGACTACAGTATCTGAAGCAGAACAGCAACAACAAAACACCAAGTAAGGTACTCTACACCACTGGAGGACATATTTACAGTAATCCGTAAATCCCTCCAGCTACAGTAGAACCTCTCTAGCCCTCACACCGGCAATCCCCTAGCGCGTCCCCCTTAAGGCAAGAGCCAACACAAGCCTTTTCTGCGTACGATCCCGCGCTATGCTTCCATCCAATCACAACGCATGTGGCCTAGTCCTATACCTTGCTTCGCCTTCTTCCATCCTTTTCAGCTTGTGACGTTCTCCGTTTCATCCACGACGTTTGACATACCTGTTCCTAAATCCCATACGCATACAACCGCCAGTCGTTCAGAGAGGCAGCTTTGACAGATACATATACTTCTGTGTACTTCTGTGTTGTTACAAAGGAAGAGCGAGATTGTCGGAAGTACTTGTGCGTTTGTTCGTTGTCGGTCGCGGGTCCGCTCTGGCCACGCACGACACCACACCACGCATCGCTCTTTACTAACTTTTCCCAGACATCATCTCCAATACCTTCTACAAAACCCCGCACAGCGAAACCAAAAAGCGATTCGCAATGTCGAACCAAGGCTATTACGCCCAGCAACCTCAGTACCCGCCTCAGAGGTGTGTTTTTTCCTCCTCCTGGTTGCGATGTGTTTTCGTCTCATATGTTGGTTTTTTTTCAAGAGGGGATAGAGAGAGCTGATACTTGCTTTGATGGATACAGTTATGGCGGCGGGTATCCACCGCAGGGGTATCCTCCTCAGGGGTATCCTCCACAGCAAGGGTATGGGGGAGCTCCACCGGTATGTTTTTAATGGTGATGTGGTCTTTTGGGGGGTTGTTTTTGGTGGGGCGGTGGTTGAGGGGGCAGTTGGCCAAAGACGGAGATGGAAATAAGAAGAACGAGGCACTGACTAAGAGTTGTAGATGCAATACAGCGCCGCGCCTCCCCCCCAGAAATCAAACAACGGCCAGAAAGGATGTCTAGCTGCAATGTGAGTTCTCTCTACTCTTTGGATCTTTCCCCTTCCATCCCTTCAAGATGTTTTATTATAAGACTCGGGAAACGTTTGGCATGAACGCCACTTTCGTCTTGTCTTGCTTTCGCGCAATACTATAGAAGCTCGAACATTTTCTAACCTGCATCCCACAACCAGTCTCGCTACCGTCTGCTGTTGCTGCGCCATCGATGACTGCCTCGAGTGTTGCGAGTGCTGCGCCGACTGCTGTTAATCCTATATCCAGCCGAGGGAGAAAAAAGCGGTTGCCAAAATGTGAATATCGCTGTTGGCGAGCTTGATGGTGGGCTGAATGATTGTGTCTGTACCTCTTTATTAGGGAAACAGGGGTTACATCACCTACCCTGGCTCTTGCTTTGCGGTAACGGCCGTTGCGTGTATATCTTGCGCTGTTTCGGGTTTGCGATCGCGGGGCGTGTCGTTCTTTATAGCATCGCTTGGGCTTTTAGCACGCAAATTGTTCCAACTAATAGCTGAGCGTCCAATTGTTTCGATGCTTCAAATACCTTGCGTTAGTGAAATGTTCCCAAGGAATGGCCTTGAAGACTCTTGCCACTGGACAGGTAGAGAGCGGACGACACTGGAAGCTGTCCCTGCAATATCGAACTTGCGGACTTTTTGGTTTTTCTTCTTCTCCGAAAGGTCATACTTTCGTTGCTCGCCTTTTTCCAGAATATCCATTCTATGCTCCAACTCCTCGCAACGCCCCCCACGTCCCCTTGTACTGGATCGTGGGAAATTTCCTGTCTGTTGCCCTTGACATTTTCCTCGTTCAAAGTTCAAGATCAAGATTTTTGCCGTTTGATTCACTCTTTTACAGCTCGCTTCTCGCACATTCACATGCTCATGTTCCGGGTTGTTTGAAATACTCGAGGAGGATTTTGGTAGGGGTATGGTTTTTGGGTTGGCTTCTTTTGGAGTTGGGGCTTTCTTGGGCGGGTTTGTGGTGGTGGGATACGGCGGTTTTTGTAGATGGGATTTTTCGGTCTGGGAGGGGGGGTTGGTGGGGTTGGTACATGGGGTTTGGACATGTCCTGCAACGCACCTACACCATAACTCCAGGCCATCGATCTCATCACCCTCCTTTCTCTCTCCCCAGATCCCTCGACGTCTCGGTCCGATCGAACAGAGCGCCATAGCCCTTCTCAACCCCTCAATTCCTCCCTTCAACACCGTCGTTTGAAACGCTTTTCATCTTCACCACACTCCCTCGGCGTTTTCTCAACGTCCGATTCGAATCGTCGTGGTTCTAGCGGGGGTGGATGTTTGCACGGTTTGCGAGAGGGAGGGGCGATGGAGATCATAGATGGGATTAACGGGGGGGGTGTGGGGATATCATTGGCTTAAGGGGGTTTTGTTTTGTGGGGACTGCTTGCGCGTGATATGTTGTTTTGTGCTGAAAGTTTCTCGGTGGAAATACGGTTACTGTGCTTTGAACATATTTTTTGGGGATTTCGTCATCAGCATCTCATTATCTGTTTCTCATGTCTCATTTCTCATTAAAATCACGGACATAAATCACAGAAAGAAACATCTATTTTCTCACACCTCACTGTTGCTTTCATAACTTCATGCTGTGATATTCTTCGAAGCATTTCACATATCTTATTTCACGAACTTCATAAAGACATCTTCCTCCCTTTCTCATCACCTTGTGTTTAAACCTTTCCTTTAATATCTTTATAGCTCAAGACATAAAATTACACATGTCTACTCAGTAAAATGGCCCAGTAAAGAGATGGAGGGGGGTTGTGGTACGAGGCTTGTGGGGAGAGGAGATGAAGGGGAAGACGAAGACGAAGAGAGAATTAGAGGGTGGTGCGAGGGGGAGAAGAAGAGGGAATGAGTGAATGAGAGAGGTGAAAATGAAAATGAAGAGAACGACAGAGCTGATAAAGCGGAAAGAAGACGATGTGTTAACAGTTACTTTGAATGCCTCTCAACTTCCCTAAACGCCTTCCCCAACCCACTTACTTCACAATCTATCCCAAAATAAACGATCCTGTTCCTCAACTTCTTCTCCAGCATTTATATCAAGCATCGTTTCAAATTCAAATTCAAATACATCATTTATTTACATAACCAACACTACCAACACAGCCTTTCCCTATGTAGTGAATATACGCAACAACAACAATGATGGGATCGGGCTTGACAGTTTGGAAGGAGCGGAGGAGGGTGTACCCGATCCCATCCACCCATCCTTCTTCTTCTTCTTCTTCTTCTTCTTCTTCTTCTTCTCCTTCTTCTTCTCCTTCTCCTTCTTCTTCTTCTTCCTTTCACCACACGTTCAACCCCCTCAACCCCCTCAACCCCTTCAACCCCCTCAACAACCACCCCCCCCCTCACTCTCATCCTCCACACACCCACAACGCCTCCCCACCCCACTCTCCCCCAATCCCACAAGCCCTAGCGAAAAAAACCCCACAACGCGCAGTCCAAGTATTGGCGAAAAGGTTATAGGATTCTCGGGAGGGGAGAGGAGGTATGGAAGCGGTGTTGGGGTGTGGAGTTGAGGGGGGTGAGAGGGGGGGTAGGGGGGATGGGAGAGGGAGGAGGGAGGAAGGGAGAAGGGATGGGTGGTGGTGATGAGTGGGGGGGTGGGATCTAGTAATGTGGGTGTGGGTGGTGGGGGATTTGGGATGGAGAATGGGAGGGCTTGGGAAGTGGATCTGCGGAGTGGGTCTGAGACGGAGGGGGTGGGTGTAGAAGGGTAAGAGGACGGTGGTTGCGCGATGGGAAAGGGAGGGGTGGGCAAGGGGAGAGGTATTGAACGAGGTGAAATTTTTCTGTGGGATGAGGGGCGCGATGGCGTGTAACAAAGGAGTAGGAAGAAGAGGTCAAATATGGTTTACTGAGAGATTGAGACAGCTTTGGTACATTGAAGACCATCGCCGAGCCAAATCCAAATTGGAAATCGAGGGAAAGAAAGAACGTCCGTATCCAGTTGTACTTGACGCTGTTCTAATTCCCGCTTGACATTCTGATTAACCGTTTCTACTAGGATAATCCTGAAATTCCTTGAGAGCCTTTGTGGAGGACCTATGTTGATTTTTAGAAGGGTTTGAATCTCTTATCAAATGTTGTATGTATATTGAAGGTCCTTGGACGCCAGTCTACTTTTCTCGACAGTTTGAGCGAGTTCGAGGTAAGCATTGCCGGCATAATGAAGCACGCTCTTGCCGGTGTGTAGAATGAGAAGACTGAGTAGATAAACATAATAAAGTGAGGGTAAGAGATCAAATGGTTAGAAGGACGGCCAATTGCGATGATATGCTGCCGAGCATGCTTCTATATGTTGTAGATATCTTTATTATTCTCTATGTAATTTAAGTTTGTAATTTTGGGCTATTGGCTTGAAGTCATCGTCGGCTCGACAAGAGTTTATCAGTTTGTGAAGTGCTTCTTGTGTCGAATTGTTTAGTTCACTCTTCTGAATCACCATGTGACAAATACAATGGCAGCGGTGAGTTTCGAGTCCATCACCGATGCTATTGTGTCGGTCGTGGCCATGCGTGATCTTCATATAGGCCTTATATCAAGGGTTATCGCTGCAGTGAATAGAAAAGCTTGTGCCGCGATGGTGTTATCGTATCTGTGGAAAGGAAAGACAGGGGACATAAGCGTTTTTGCCTTTGATCGATCGCCGACGAACTTCGTGTGGGAGTTCGTTAAAGGATCCCCAAGAGCAGTACTTCGACGGCGCAACGGGCAACTTCTGAACTCCTCTCTCACAGTGTATCATCCACCAGGGCCTTTTTATATCCTTTCACACTTCAAATTACATGGGCGCTCCTTGATTGCTCCTTGAGCCATCTTAGGTCTCGACCTGACCTTCTGTCTTCGAGCTGCCAGTCCGACATCCTCAAATGCAAAGCATGCTTTCTCCTGATCGAAGCGGCGGCAATATCCGGCACTCGGTCTTCGTCACTGTAGATATTTGGAGAACGTAGGTAGGAATGCTGATATTTCTGGTTTTGTTTGTCAACGGATAGCATATTCTTCAAGTTTGTCGTCGATGCCATCCATGCTTCGGTGCATTTGGCCATGGACATAGCACTCTCCGATAAGACGATGATGCTCCTTCCCAACCCGCCTAAGAACGTATGGTGTTTTGCCTCCCAACAAAACACAGACCAGGTCGCCAGGTCGGGTGGATGGAGGCGCTAGCCCCATATATCCATTGTCCGAAGTAAAGAACAATCTTCCATACGCCACATCTTCTACAGCATCTCGATACCAGACCCAATGAGTACAGATATCATCTGACATCTCCTTGTTGCAGTATATAGGTCCTGTATCACGGAGACAACCCCAACTCTTCAGATAAGCTTCATAGAGGAATTTTAAATCATGAGTTGACAGCTTTCCGCGCATATCGAGGCCGCCAGCCAATGTGTGGAGGAACGCTTCGAATGGGACTTCCCCATTGGGGTAGGTGTCGAGTTTGAGAGCCAGACGTTCCCACTGTTTCCTTCGCGCTTGTTCAAGATACATGTGAGTATTGTAGTTAAAGTCAGATAGGTTCATCCGTCTAAGCGAGTTGCCGACAATGTTGTCTCTAGGCTCATACCTCAAAAGGGGATCGCTACATTCCTTGATCTTGTCGATCTGAAATCCCATAAGATATATGGTGCCAGAATCTGCCATTGTTCTGATCCTTGCCCGCGAATCACCGGTAGCTCGGTAGGAACGATAGACAGAGGTTCCCCGTAGTGGATGTGAGCGAGGGTGTACAGACCAATCGGCTACCCAAGAGGGAAGTCCTTTAATGCCCGTGAACCAAGGATCTTCCTTGTGACTGAGACAATCTAGCGACTCTTGGTCCACTATCATTCTTATCGCCAAGGTGGAATAGACTTCAACACTTGACTTCGAATAGTCCGGGTTAGAAAGCAGAGCGTCCGCATCGGAAGCAAGGCCCAAGACACCAAATATTTTGTCTCGAGGATCCATCGAGAAGTGGGAACGAGTCGCGCTCAGTATATCTAGTAGACCAGGAGGAGTGTCATTTTCAAATTGTGTATGACAAGTATCCATGCAACTAAAACGATCGAAATCGAACCGCAATCTGACATCCCAGTAATGTATACTAGCCGCTGTCTGGAGGCAAACAGCTGCAGGCGCAAAGTAGGCCCATGGAACACGGCGACCTCCACAAAGTACCGTAGCGGGCTTCGCAACGGCAAGCTCTTGGACAACCCAGATACGCGTAAACCAACTCCGACGGTACAATTCGGCAAGAGATGTCCACACGATAGAGTCGAATCCTGGAAGTCCTGCCTGGTCGAGCCTCATGGACAGACTATCTGGACCCTGCAATAGCTTGCCGTTCAATGCAGCAGCGTGTATTCGTGGTAATAGACTTACCCCATCAGCGCTATTTTGTTTGTCTTCTCCGAGCCATACTACCACTTCCACCGCCCTTTGATAGATTTCTTTCATCAAGCGTACTTGCGAGTTTCTCTCATGGATATTCTTTTGATTGATGCAAATGGCATCTATCCAGAAAGTACGTGTATCGGTAGCTTGCCGAAGGCTTCGTAGCGCTTTCCAAAGATTGAGAGTAACGCCGAGGCGTAGACCATCACAATCGATGAAGCGTTCCTGAACAGGGCTTCCCCAAGTGTAGGACAAGGCCGAATATTGGGGTGGATCATCAAGTAAATGTACAGTTATATGACAATTCAAGGCCGCTGAGCGTTCTCCAGGCTGAATGTGGACGAGTCGTACATGGCGGGTCGAAGGCAGCGGTTGATACTCATAAGAGGTTTGACTAGTCGCTCAGGATCAGAAAATCATAGAAACCATTATTCCTAACTTTCACTTACCTTGGATGGAAGAAACTCAGGATCTTTGCTTGGAGAGCTTTTCTCAGCCTATATGACGGCATGCGATATCTCCTCTGGAGGAAGTAGCCTTTCCTATCGGGATGGAATGCTATAGGCCTGTATGGCCAATGCCGTCTAGATCGGAAGGGGCTATGAGCGAGAAAATACAGCGTAAAGCCAAGTCGTGCATACTCACGTTGCCGGCTCAATCAGTCGGATCAGGGGGATCTGATATGTGTAGACCCATGGTACAGGATAGAAATCCGAACCATTCTCGGCTTTGTTCTCCTTCACATGACGGTTCACCGCCATACGTCTTAGCAGCTTAACCCCGGGCCAACAAATGCTATGTCATGTAGCAGTCTCTTTTGATGCCACACGTACCTTAAGCCAGGCAGCGATCCCACGACCCAAGACTAGGAACCTCACATGGACCATGAGCATGTGGAACAATAGCAATATTTCTAATGGGTAAACACGAAACTCGAGATTGAAACATGAGCTTCGTATCCCGGCGGGAGCAGCCAACCTCTTCTAGAGGAATAGCCGACTGCGATCGCTTGCACCGCAGGGAAAGTGTCCTGGAGCACCATCACAGACCAACCGTAGGGCCGGGCAGCCCAAGGCCAAGGCTGTTCTTGGCGGCTGGATCGTTGCACCCAGTAAACAAGGTATATCTATCTGAGGGGACGCTACGCCTGTATATGGGCAGATCCATCATTATCTTCCCGGCGCGAACACCAGGGGAGTGATGCGTGTTCCCTGAGTTCGAAAACTTGTTGAAACATCCCCGGCGCTTGGGGAACAGCAGCGACTGGGCCGAGAGAACAGCTCACACGCAAATACGATATTGTAAGGACTCTTATTTGTCGGAAGTCATGCATGAACTCGCAGTCTCGCACGTGGTTATCAAGATTCTGCTGTGATTGCATCTTAAGACGCAAACTTGAAACGATAGCTGGACGGACCCAACTGGGTGCCACTAGTCACAGAAGCACATAAAAGGGGTGTGATACAGGCATTCCTGCTGGCCTACATGATTCGCGAAATAGGCGAGGAGGGTCCGG
>JAABUT010000389.1_pt1 | contig 74770 bp, 71 predicted proteins | sample 5559281 | NCBI WGS metagenome assembly JAABUT01 (sample SAMN10711880, study PRJNA513359) | rock metagenome | isolation source: Antarctica rocks | place: Antarctica: Victoria Land, Ricker Hills nord | collected 2016-01-04 | reverse complement strand
GTAAATGCATGGCAACAAGACAGGAATAATAAAGAAGCAACAATCAACTGGCAATTTACGAATGATAAAGCAAGGATAAAACTAAAAAGACTTTATCCGACTATTTCAACTTGACATGACACTAGTTTTATTTTTAATCTTATGTCAGTTTCATAACGAAGAAAACGAAGGAAATCTGCTTTATTATCATAAGTAGCATAATGAAATTCTACATATTGAATGATGTCATATCCGTTGTATTCATACAATTTATTAAAAATATCATTTGTATATCGGACGCTGGTAGGCGGAGCGGTAAAGTACAGATAATAATCCCTTTGATAAACGCCTGTCTTATATTTAAAATAAGGAATAAAGGTTTTCTTCGCTGCGGAAGCAGGATAACCGATCACATCTGAGGCCAGATTACGAAGCAATAAATTACTGCGTAATTTTTCTTTCCAAGTCATAACATCTTCTTTTAAATGGTAATAATTAGCTTACGATAAAAGTAAGAAAGAAAAGAAAGGTTTAGAATTGACAAATGTCACTAAATTTAAGGGTGACAATAAGATAAGTAAAAAGAGGATAAAGGGGGATTATTGCTTGGAAATAAAAAAGCAGTTATAAATTTTACTTCATAACTGCTTGATTATTAGCTCCCCCTTCAGGACTTGAACCTGAGACCCTCTGATTAACAGTCAGATGCTCTAACCAACTGAGCTAAGGAGGAATTTTTCCAATTCTTTTTAAGTGAATCGGGTTGCAAAAATAGGGGATAAAATATAGCAGCGCAAACTTTTTTCAGAAATTTTACCCTCTTTATTTTTAATAATTCAGACTGTTTTCAATTTTGTAAAAATACTTTTACATTCTGATTACGGAATTTAAATATAAACGGCAACTATCATTTAACGAGTATTATTAACCTCGCAAACAAAAAAAATAGTTTTATTATAATTTTCTATTTAAAAATATTAAACCACCCATTTTCTTCAAAACCTATAAATATGCCTGCCTCTCTTTCCTCTATGGCAAAAACTTTTAGATAATTACCTTCACCACTTACATTGCGGCCATTTGAAAGGTTAAATTTATAGCGGTGCAAAGGACATACGATATTTCCTGTCGCATCAATAAATCCATCGGCAAGTATGCCGCCGGCATGGGGACATTTAAAGGCACAGGCAAATACATTATCACCGTTTTTTGCAAGGGTTATTTTTTTACCTCCGGCTTCTGCAATTGCCAAATTATTTTTTTGCCACGATATTTCATTTTTGCTATCCGCAACTTTAAACCATTTTATATTACTAGCCATTTAAAAGAAAAATTCGGTTTTGTATGGATAGCGTACGTGATATGTCTCTCTTACTTTTTTCATAATTGTTTCACGAAGTTCATCAATATTTTTTCTTTCTATTGCAGAAATAAAAACACAGTTTCCCTGGGTGATGTTTTCCCATTTTTCTTTCAGGTCTCTTAAAATTTCTTCCTTAACATCTTCCTGCAACCATTTGTCGAAAGTGTTTTGTTCGTATAAATCCATTTTATTGAAAATGGTAAGAATAGGTTTTTCAAAAGCCTTGAGCTCCTGAAGTGTTTTGTTTACGACTCCAATCTGCTCTTCATACTGAGGATGAGATATATCTGCCACATGCAATAAGATATCTGCTTCTCTCACCTCATCAAGGGTGCTCTTAAAACTTTCTACAAGGTGGTGTGGAAGTTTTCTTATAAAACCAACTGTATCACTTAGCAAAAAAGGAGTGTTTTCGAAGACAACTTTGCGGGTGGTAGTATCAAGTGTAGCAAACAATTTATTTTCGGCAAACACTTCACTCTTGCTCAAAATATTCATAATAGTGCTCTTGCCTACGTTGGTGTATCCTACCAATGCTACACGTATAAACTCCCCACGGTCTTTTCTTTGTGTGAATGCTTGTTTATCTATTTCAGCAAGTCTTTTTCGCAGCAGACTTATCTTGTCTTTAACTATACGGCGGTCAGTTTCTATTTCCGTTTCGCCAGGACCTCTCGAGCCAATACCTCCTCCCTGCCTTTCCAGGTGGCTCCACATACCTCTAAGTCGTGGTAAAATGTACTGGTACTGCGCCAGTTCTACCTGTACTTTTGCCTGGGCGGTGCGGGCCCTGCTGGCAAAAATGTCGAGAATAAGATCACTTCGGTCTATTGTTTTTATCCCAAGCTCTTTTTGGATATTAAAAATCTGGGAACCTGTCAATTCATCATCAAAAATAGCAAGCTGTATCTCTTTCTCCCACACATAGTCTTTTATTTCTTCAAGCTTACCTTTTCCAACAAAGGTTTTACTATCAGGATGAGAGAGCTTTTGATAAAAGCTTTTTACCGCAATTGCACCTGCTGTCTCTGCAAGAAAAGCTAATTCATCGAGGTACTCCTTTACCTGTGCTTCATTTTGACCTTTAGACACTAACCCAATCAGCACAGCTTTTTCTTCCTGTGCTATTTTATTTTGTTTATCTATCAACTGCTGTTTTTTGTAAAGATAAATACTAAAAAATAAAAGGCTTCGGCTGCTAACGAATGGCTACAACAAATTTTATTAAAAATTACAAACCACTAATGTAAATACCGATCGAGTATGGCCTGACTGTGTCGGGTCCAACGCCGGTTTTTAACAATGATGTAATTTGGTAAGCTCCGTACAATCCAAAAATTCCATAGCCAATTCTGAAAGTTCCTGCTAATCTTGTCGAATTGAAAAACTTCTTACTGCTTTCCTTTTCAATATAGCTGTTTATTGTACCTCCGCTTGAATTCTGCAGTGTTTTTCCTTTTGTATACGCCTTTAATAAGGTACCTACTTTTACGCCTAAAGCTACCTTTACCGACTTATTTGAATTTTCAGGATTTGAAGAATATCTTAACTCTACAGGAGCTTCCAGGAAAATAGTGCTTAATTTGAATTTTTTAAAATGGTTGACCGAGTCAACATTGGTAAACGGCAAAGCTGAGGAGGTTGACTTAACGTCTACATAAGTTTTATTAAAAAAAATATTACTGCTTCCAATACCTAAACCTAAACCTACGCTTAACTTAGCATTAGTCTTAAAAGGTTTGTCAAGCATTATATAGGCGTTAAAAAACCTGGAAAAACCTTTTGGACTTATACTATCATTTGTGCCTGCCCACTTATCAAGACCGTACTGAAACATAAAATGATCATTAGAACGGTTACTCAGATCTATTTTTTTGGGGTTCTTTTTTTCAGTGGCAATTTGCGAAGATACAACAGCACTATCGGTGGCAGGGTTTGCCGGAATGGTTTGTGAATGAACAACCATTATGCTGATAACACAAACAATTGTAAAAAGAATTTTCTTCATAAGTTTTCTCCTGAATAATCACGTTTTGGATGCAGAAGCGTATTTGGCATCTGCAGGAAGTTGTTAAAAGAGTGGCAAAAATAACTGAATTGACTTCATCTAATTGGTTAAAATAAAGTCAAAAGAAAAGGGGTTTGAGCTTTGGCAAAGTTTTTTTTATATTTAGTAATAGGATGATTGAAGAGAGATAAAATAAGGCAGTTAAAAAGTGAAAGATATTTTTTTCTGATAAAGAAAAAAGTTTTTTCTTTTGAGATTTACCGGTTTTAAAAGGATGCAAATTTTTTCGACAAAGTAATTATTGTATTCTTTTTGCGTTATTAATATATTAAATGATTGCTTAGCATAGTTTTTTATAGTGTAGCAATTGAAAAGTTTATCCAATTCTTGTGACAAATAATAATCCTTATATTATAGAAAACAAAGACGTTTCTATTGATGTTAGTATGTTATACAACATTTCGGGCAATGATGAAAGTTTCATTTGTACTATGGTGCAAACTTTTTTAAAAACGATGCCTGAAACTATTAAAAAACTCAAGGAAAGTTTAAATAACCAGGATTGGGAAAATGTGTATAAGTCTGCGCATTTCGCCAAATCTTCGCTTTCCGTTATTAAGATAGATGAGATGCTCGATTGGGTGGTACAGGCAGAGCTAAGTGCAAAAGACGAAAGTTCTGTGTATCTTTTGCCTGACCTGGTAAAAAAAATAATAGAAAAATATTCGTTTGCAGAAGTTCTTTTAAAGGAAAAATTTGATCAGAAAGGATAATACAATTTGATAAATCAGCAGGAGTTTGCAAAAGCCAACTCCTCATAATGGTAGTTTTATGAAAATTTTAGTTGCAGAAGATGAACCACTAATGTTGATGGCAATAGAAGCTAAATTGAAAAATGAAGGATTTGAAGTAGTTGGAGTTCGGGATGGCCGGGAAGCTCTTAAGGCGATGGAAAGTTTTGTTCCCGACATTATAATTACAGATATATTAATGCCTTACACGTCTGGCCTTGAACTGATAAGTATTGTGAAATCAGGAGAAAACAGGAAAATTCCTATTATTGTTTTATCCGGGCTTGGGCAGGAGAATACGGTGATGGAAGCATTTCAATTAGGGGCCGACGATTTTTTAACCAAGCCCTTTAATCCTGTGGAATTATCGGTAAGAGTTAAGCGATTACTAAAAGTGCCGGCAGGAACAAGCAAGCGTGTAGATAAGTAGCAAAAAAAAGTAAAATGCTTTTAAAAATAAACGCCTCCAAAATAATTTGAGGCGTTTATTTTATAATAGGAGCGCTTGTTTTTAAGTGCTCTTTTTATTTTTATTTATTCTGACTCGGCTACCACTTCTTTTACTTCAGGTATCATGCGCTTCATCATTCCTTCAATTCCGGCTTTCAGTGTTATCATGCTTGATGGGCAGCCGCTACAGCTTCCCTGGAGCATCAGGTTTACAACGCCTTCATGATAACTCTTAAACTGAATAGCCCCACCGTCCATTTCTACTGCGGGCTTAACGTAATTTTCCAAAAGCTCTTTTATCCGTTTTACAACATCATCGTCGTCTGCGCTAATGAAGTTGCTTGCATCGGATTTGGTTACAACTATATCATCTTCATTAATTACAGGGCCGCCATTTTCAAGATAGTCCTTTAAAAATTGTTTGATAGTTGGAATTACATCCTGCCAGTCATCAGTATCTGCAGTTTTAGTAAGTGTAACGAAATTGCTGGCGATAAAAACACTCTTAATGAAGGGAAAACTGAAAAGTTCCTTTGCAAGAGGCGAAGGCCCTGCAGCTTTTTCATCTGGAAAATCTATGCTCTTGCCCGGGTACAAAAGTTTGTTAGCAACAAATTTCATCGTTTCCGGGTTTGGTGTCATCTCCGTATATATACTTATAACCGGATTGCCTGTTTTTATCATAATCTTTAATTTAAACGCTATACAAAGGTAAGAGACACAGATTTAAAATAATGATAATTATACTGCGGCTTAACGTTCAAATCCTGTTTTTTCGTAAATCGAAACTTTTAAAAATATTTTGAACTTCTAAATAAAGGCAAAGCAGGAGCTAATACAAACAATTTAATAATGGCAGAAATACTGCTTCAGGCGATAATAATGTTATTAGGGAAATGGTTAATTGTATTATAAGAAAAAAGATTATACAATTTTATCTTTAAAAGCTTTAGCTACAGCTTCACTTTTTGAATGTACATGCAGTTTATCATATATCTTTTTTATATGCGAACGAACAGTATCAATAGCGATAAACATTTCAGCAGAAATCATTTTATAACTATAACCATTTACTAATAAGTGCAAAACCTGCTTTTCTCTTTCAGACAGATCATAATCTTCGCCCTTAGCCTTATGGAAAGAAGAAAACATTTTTAAAACCTGGGTAGCGATGGAAGACGTCATCGGAGCTCCGCCTGAACTTGCTTCCTGTATAAATTCTAATAGCCTGGCCGGAGAAGTTTTCTTTAAAATATATCCATTGGCGCCATTGCTTATTGCCTCAAACACATTTTTGTTATCATCAAAAACAGTAAGCATCAAAATCTTAACTTCATCATTAATAAGACGTATCTGTTTAAGACCTTCTATACCATTAGTTCCTGGCATATCAATATCCATCAAAATAACATGAGGCTTATAAACTTTAATCTCCGCCAAAACATTGCTGCAGTTTTTGAAAGAAGCTAAAACCTCAAAACCTTCCGAACTATTAAGTAACATTGTAAGTCCTTCCCTCAATTGCGGGTTATCTTCGTATATCAGCAATTTGATCATCGTGCAAAAATACATTGATCAGCAATAGTACTCTATCACATATTTATGCGATTTTTATCCTTAAGGCCTTTGTTCTGCTAATTGTAAATCAATCATTAAACGTCTTCTTTCTTATTACGTCTTTATCTCTTTTATACGTTGGTTATAGTTATTGCAGAGCCTTTAACTTTTTTATCTTACTACGGAAATAATTAAACGCAAGTACAGGCAGCGGTAAAATAAAAGCTTCAACCTTATAATAAAGTTAAAGCTTTTATGTCAACACTATTTGCTCTTATTCTTAATGAGGTGCAGTAGTAGTATCTGTAGTAGATCCGCCTGTTGTACCGCTGCCCATAGTACCGCCGCCGGTTGTATCAGTACCCGTTGTACCGCTTCCCGTTGTACCACTGCCCATCGTACCGCTGCTGCCAGACGTACCTGAACCAGATGTACCCGTACTATCACTCATTGTGCTGCTGCTTGTTGTAGTTTGACCTGCTTGCTGAGATGGATTACAATATGCAAGCGAAAAACCGATTGCTAATAAGATGATTGCTTTTTTCATATAAAAATTTTAAGCATTGACACTATTATCATGCCATCTTCAGTTTTTCAACAATTTTCTGAAAAAGTTTTATAAAATCTATTACTTATTCCACAATTCTCAACTTTGCGTAGTTCAGCATAATCTTTTTTTCCCCGTTATGCTCAAACTTTACAGTGGCAATAGGGTTATGCGCTGAGCCCTCCATTTTCAAAACTTCTCCGAAGCCAAATTTTTGGTGCTCCACCTTTTGCCCGGCCTGCAACCCAGATGTATCACTTGCTGCAAAATCAGCAGCAGGTTTGTGCTCAACAACTTTAGGAGTAACCGGTGCAACAGGCATATACGCTGGTTTCTGTTCTCTTCTGTTTGGTGGCGGCCCATATTTTTCAGCTACTCTTGCGCTATTGCTCTGCCAGCCGCCACCGGCGCTCATTCTGTCAAAAGCCGAAGTGCCTCCAAAATCGTTGTAGCCCTGGTTGCGAGCGCCTCCGCCTGCAAAACTTTTGTCTATGTATTGCTCCGGCATCTCGGCTATAAACCTGCTCGGTTCGTTTTGAACCAACTGGCCAAAGCGATAGCGGGTATTTGCATAAGTCAGCCATAAATGTTTCTTGGCTCTTGTAACGGCTACATAAAATAACCTGCGCTCCTCTTCCAGTTCTTCGCGGGTATTTATAGACATTGCACTTGGAAAGAGGGTTTCTTCAATTCCGCCCACGAATACACAGGCAAATTCGAGACCTTTGGCTGCGTGTATAGTCATCAACTTTACTACATCGCTGTTTTCTTTGTCATCATCAGCATCTGTCAATAACGTAATTTGCTGCAGGTAACTTCCCAAAGTTTTGTCGCCCAGTTCACCGTCATCATTACCAGGGCTTTCTGTCCATTCTTTTATTGAGTTCAGCAACTCCTGTATGTTTTCATACCGTGCAAGTCCTTCCGTTGTTTTATCGTTAAAAAGTTCTTTTACAATATTGGTATGCTTTCCTACCTGCACAGCTACATCATACGCATTTTTGCTGGTGAGCATACTTTGAAAGTACTTAATCATGGTAACGAAATTACTAACGGCCTCGAGAGTACCTGCCTTAAAACCAAACTCGCCTGCTTTACTAAGTACGTTCCACATACTTATATTGTTTTCATTAGCCAAAATCACTGCCTTTTCTATCGTCGTTTTGCCAATGCCACGAACGGGATAATTTATAATTCTTTTTAAAGCTTCTTCATCCTGTGTATTTACTATCACTCTCAAATAGGCTAAAACGTCCTTTATCTCTTTTCGCTGATAAAAACTGACACCGCCGTAAATTCTGTAAGGAATTCCCATTCTCCGCAGGTTCTCTTCAAAGGAACGGCTTTGCGCGTTGGTGCGATATAAAATAGCAAATTCCCGATTGTAGAAATGGTTGCGAAGTTTTTGCTCCTGTATGGTATCTGCCACAAACTTTCCTTCATCATTATCGGTCATTGTACGAACGAGCCGTATTTTTTCGCCTTCCAGGTTTTGTGTCCACAAATCTTTCGGTATTTGTCCCTTGTTGTTTTTTATAACCTCGTTTGCAACATTCAGAATACTTTGCGTGCTCCTGTAATTCTGTTCCAGCTTTACCACCTTTACATCGTCATAATCTTTTTGAAACTGCAAAATGTTCTCAATGGTTGCACCGCGAAAACTGTAAATACTTTGCGCATCATCACCCACTACGGCAATATTTTCATGCACAGCGGCCAGCAGTTTTATGATTTGATATTGTACCGCATTCGTATCCTGGTACTCATCTATCATTATGTATTTAAACTTATGCTGGTATTTGTACAGCACCTCGGGAAAATCGCGCAGCAATTCATACATTTTAAACAATAAATCATCGTAATCCAGCGCTCCGTTTTTAAAACAACGGGCAGCATAGCTTTGATAAATCTGGCCAATCATGGGACGATTTGCCCGTAAATCTTCCTGCTGAATATAATAGTCGTTTTGGTAATCTATAGGTCCTACCAAAGCATTTTTTGCCTGCGAAATACGATTATGTACAATACTTGGTTTATAATGTTTATCGTCCAAATTCATCTCATTGATAACTGTTTTCAACACACTCCGGCTGTCATCTGTATCGTATATTGTGAAATTGTTAGGAAAGCCAATTTTTGGCGCTTCAGCCCGCAATATTCTTGCAAATACACTGTGAAAAGTTCCGATGTATAAATTCCTTGCTTCGGTATTGCCGAGAATTTTTTCTACCCTTTCCTTCATTTCTGCCGCAGCTTTGTTAGTAAAAGTCAGGGCCAATATATTGAAAGCATCAATTTTATGTTCACTCATTAGGTGGGCAATACGAGTAGTAAGGACTTTTGTTTTACCACTTCCCGCTCCCGCCACTATCATTATCGGCCCTTCTTTATGTGTAACCGCGTCGCGCTGCGGCTCGTTCAGTTCATTCAAATAATCAGACATACAGCGAAGTTACATCCTTAACCCGTTATCCTGAAGCGGTTTTAAACAGTCTTTATAAAGTGTTAGGAATTTTTATTGAGGATTTTTTTTCCATTGAATCGCAGAGGCACGGCCACACAGAGAAACACAGAGAGTTATATTTTCTCAGTGAAACTCCCTGTCGTAAAGTGTCTCTGTGGTTCAAAATACTACTTTCCAAACATCCTTTCCAAATAATCCCCTTTAAACTCCAAATATGTTGGGGTACCATTCGGAGTAACATTTGGCACTTCGCATCGAAACAATTCTTCAGCCAAAACTGTCATTTCCTTCTGAGCCAAAGCTTTTCCGCTTTTAATGGCTTGTTGTTTGGCCACACATCTTATCAGTTTTTCCCGTTTGCTAAACTTAATATCACTTGTAAAATGTTTATATTGTTCAAGCAATAGTTCAATCACCATTTTTTCATTTCCCTGCAGAATATCTGCCGGCGTTCCCTGCACCACAAATGTATTGTTACCAAAAGGCTCTATCAGGTAACCCAGTATTTTTAAATCCGGCAGCAATTCCTCCATCAGCACCGAATCGGCGGCATTTAATTCTATTACAGACGGAAACAAACTACGCTGAGCAGGCATTTGTTTTCCATTTGCAGCCTCACTATATCTTTCATACAGTATTCTTTCGTGTGCCTGCTGCTGGTGTATCAATAAAAAACCTTCCACTGTTGGAGTAATGATATAGGAATTATGCAACTGAACAAGTGTTGCATCAGGCAAAAGATGAAATTTCGGCTCCTGTCTTAAAAGTGAGTATCCTGCGTATTCAAACTCCTGTTCGGGTTTAGTGTTTTCAGTAACAGTCCCCAGATCAGAAGGAAGCGGCTGAGACGAGGGTTCATAAAAATCTTTCCAGTGCTTTAATTCACTTCTGTTCGTCCCTTCAATTTTGTGCGCCTGGTTTTTTTGGGTAAATGTTTTGAACAGGTTTGATGAAGCGATAGCCTCAAGCCGTTCTTCATTAGCTGGTTTCGAAATAGCTTCCATTTGCTGAATATCTGCATTAAGGCTAAAATCGAGGGAAGGTGCAATGCTAAATTGGGCAAGCGCATGTTTTACCCCTGCCTGCACAAATGCATATACAATCTTTTCATCTTCAAACTTTATTTCCTGCTTGGTAGGATGAACGTTGATATCAAGTTGAGCCGGGTTAAGGTCAATAAACAGAACATACATGGGAAAACTATCCTTTGCAATCATTTCAGCAAAGGCATTCATTACCGCATGGTTTAAATAAGCGCTTTTTATATAGCGGTTATTTACAAAAAAATATTGGTCACCACGCGTTTTCTTTGCCGTATCAGGTTTGCCGACAAAACCATAGATGTTCATATAATCTGTTTCTTCTCTTACATTTACGAGTTTCGAACTGTATGCCGTTCCTAATATCTGCAAAATCCGTTGTTTCAGACTTCCCGCCTCCAGGTGAAACACCTGTTGACCATTGCTGGTAAGAGAAAAGAAAGTATGAGGAAATGCCATGGCCACCCGTATAAATTCATCAACGATATGTCGCATTTCTGCTGCATTACTTTTCAAAAAATTCCTTCTTGCCGGCACATTAAAAAAAAGATTTTTCATGCAAATATTAGTTCCCGCAGAAGTGGCGCAAGGTTCCTGGCTTTTTACAATGCTGTTTTCTATTTCAAGACAAGTACCGATTTCTTCATCAGTCTTCCGCGTTTTCATTTCTACCTGGGCTACCGCAGCAATGGATGCAAGCGCTTCACCTCGGAAGCCCATAGTTTTTATTTTGAAAAGGTCTTCAATATTCGAAATTTTAGAGGTGGCATGTCGTTCAAAAGCCATTCTTGCATCCGTTTCACTCATTCCTTTTCCGTTGTCAACCACCTGTATAAGGTTCTTGCCGGCGTCAGTCACTATCAGCTTTATTTCGGTGGCAGATGCGTCAACGGCATTTTCCAGCAACTCTTTTACTGCACTTGCCGGCCGCTGAATCACTTCTCCCGCCGCTATCTGGTTCGCTATATTGTCTGGTAATAATTGTATAATATCCGGCACTGCTTCCTGAATTTAATAAAAAGTAAAATTAGCATTCTGTCCCTTCATTTCTATTTCCGGTTGCAATATTTCAAATTTGTTTGCGTTTGTATAAAATCCTCACACTTTTCAATAAGGGATTATTCTATGAAAATGAAATTAATTATTTTAAGTATAGCGGTGTTGTCTTTGGCATCCTGCACAAAGTCGGTTGAGAATGTTACAGGCAATATAACCACAAACAGTATTGCAGCAAAAGGGCAAAGCGTTGCTGCTACTGCTTCAAAGCAGTTTGTTCAGTACATGATTTTAAAGGGGCAGCAGTACTGCGACAAAAGCACTTACGAGGCGGTAAAATGCGATTCTCTATCCTTTGTTGTAAAATTTGACAGTTCAGCAATTTATCAAACTGCAAATGCAACTAACCAGGACGATATTAACAAACTATTTGGTTTTAGCGATAATAATGCACAGCACCAGCAATATAGTGCAAGATTTGGCTGGAGATGGAACAAAAATGCGCTGCGCTTATTTGGTTATATTTACAATAATGGTGTAAGAAGTTCTAAAGAATTAGGCACGGTTGATATCGGAACGGAAAACAGTTGCTCAATTAAAGTAAGCGAAAATACTTATATTTTTACCTTAAACGGCCAGTCGCAAACCATGCAGCGGCAAAGCAAAACTGTAAAAGCTGAAGGATATAAACTGTTTCCTTATTTTGGTGGAGATGAAATGGCACCGCATGCCATTGAAATATGGATAAAAGAATTATAATTAAGTTTTCTCAGCTATTGCTTTTTTTTAAACTAAAGGCACATAGGCACAATGGCATGCAGAGAAATTAAACCCGCTTTCTGCAAAGCAGGTGCGGGAACAAATAGTGTCAAAAAAAAACTTATACCTGGGGCGCAGCATCTTTATAATTCCACAAATGCATGCAGGCATAGGTGCGGTACGGTTTCCACTTAGAAGATATTTTTAGCATTTTTCCTTTTAGAAGTTTCTTGTCATCTGTTGGCAATTTGTATACTTTAATCATTGCCTGTTGTATGCCGAGGTCATCAACTGCAAAAACATCTTCACGGCCTAATGTGAACATCAGCAGCATTTCTGCCGTCCACTTACCTATCCCTTTTATTTGCGTGAGCAAATCAATTATTTCTTCGTTTGTTAATGACAATAACTTATCGTCTGTTACCTGGTTTTCAATGCAAAATGCGGCAACGTTTTTCACGTAATTGACCTTTGCATTAGAAAGACCAATGCCGCGTAAAGTTTCAAACGGAGTATCAAGCACCTGCTTTGGTTGCGGCTCTTCGCCTTCGTATATTTCCAGAAAACGTTTGTAAATAACTTTGGCAACCTTGGTGCTTAGCTGCTGACTCATTATACTGGCCATCAAACGCAAAGAAATATTTTGCCGCATTTGTAATGATGGCAAAGGTTCATTTATAATATTTGCCAGTTTTTTATCCTTCTGCAATTGAGCTAAGTATTCCATTTTTTAAAATTAATGCAATGTAAATTTTGTGTCTGATTTTTGTATAAATAATGTTCACCCGGAAAGTAACAGCTTTATTGTTATTATAAAAAGTGCATTACCTGTTAAACCTGATTTATGAAAACTACCCCTCGCGGCTCTTTTACATTTTTTTCACTTAAATTACTTTACTTCTTTATTATTGTTTTATTTGTTGCCGTGCCTCTTAAAATGTATGCCCAGAATAAAGATGAAACTGCTATCAGAAAGATCCTGGAAGACCAGACAACAGCCTGGAACAATGGCAGCATAGAAGACTTCATGAAAGGCTATTGGCAAAATGACAGCCTGATGTTCGTTGGTAAAAATGGTTTGAAATACGGATACAACTCGACACTTGAAAATTATAAAAAAAACTATCCCGACACAGCCGCGAGGGGAAAATTGTATTTTGACCTGTTGCAGGTGAAGAGGCTTTCCCGACAGTATTATTATGTAACGGGAAGATGGCAACTTATACGTTCCATTGGAAATCTCGAAGGATATTTTACGCTGCTTTTCAAAAAGATTAATAGCAATTGGGTAATTATTGCAGACCATAGCAGATAATATTGCGGTAAAATTGTTCGTAAGGCTTTTATATACATCGATACCGTTGTCCTGCTTCGCTTTTTATAATTTATCATGTAACTTTCATAGCTTGTTAACTGGTGCGTGTAATTTCAAGAAATGAAAGTTTTTTTGGCTACTAATATGTTTGGAGTTATCAGCTATGTATTGGCACGAGACATGAAAGCAAAAATTTTGATATATAGTATGGTGCCCAAAAAATTGTACGCTCCCAAATTGTTAAAGGCTGGTGCAAAAGGCTTTGTATCAAAAAAAGCACAAAACAGCGAGCTGATAAAAGCTGTTACAGTCATTTTAAATGACAGGGAGTATTGGAGTGAACCATTTACTGCTTCCTCTACAGGCGCAGAAATGGAAAATCAATTTTATCCGTTTTCTGTTCTGTCTGCTAAAGAACTTGATATACTTAACTATATTATACCAGACAAATGTTGGTGTAAAAATTATTTCATTTTTGTAGCACCAGATACTCATAGCTTCTAATTTTTCGCCCTGCCTTTGCAGTTCACCATTCATGGGATATTTAGCAGCAAACATTTCGTAATCTTTTTGTTCGGCTAAGTACCAACTATCTAATGCTTGTTTTATTAATGGTTCATTATTTCTTTCGGCTATAGCTAAATGTCTGACAGGAGCAGCTCTTTTATCTTCATTATCGTTAGGGACAGTAAAAATAATTTGTACCAGTACATCGTCATTGTTATGCACCAGTTCCTCAATTGGCTTGTGCTTTTGCACAAGGACGGCAGCAGGGGTTACAAACTTTTATGATTTTATAAGTTGCGTAGGGATTACCTATTAAAGTAGAGGCTTTTAAATTGATGAGATGTTTTACTATAGCTCTGTAGCTCCTTCGACCAATACTGTAGCTTTATTATTCAATATCTCTACAAACCCGCTTTCAATTTTAAAGTTTGTCGTAGTGCTTTTATCCTTAATTACTTTAATATTACCTTTCCCCAGGGCGCTTACAAGAGGTGCGTGCCTGTTAAGTACTTCAAACTTACCATCAATCCCTGGCAGTTGCACGCCATATACTTCACCGCTGTAAAGTCTTCTTTCCGGAGTTAATATTTCTAATGTCATAAGTAGTAGTAAGATTTTGAAGTTATCAACTATTAATAGCAGCAGATTATTGCAGAAAGCATCAAGAAAAAAACTTTAATACGAATTACAATAATTGAGATAATATTCTTCCGGCTTGCTACCAATATCTTGCTGCTTCCTACGCCTTTGCCGCATCCATCATTTTCTTTCCTTTTTCAACTGCATCTTCCAGTGTACCCACAAGGTTAAATGCTGCTTCAGGATATTCATCTACCTCACCATCCATAATTGAATTAAAAGCGCGGATAGTATCTTCTATACTTACAAATACACCTTTTAAACCTGTAAATTGCTCTGCCACATGAAAAGGCTGTGACAAAAAACGCTGTACTTTGCGCGCCCTTGCTACAGTCAATTTATCTTCATCGCTTAACTCATCGAGTCCAAGTATAGCAATTATGTCCTGTAATTCTTTATAACGTTGTAAAATCAGTTTTACCCTGTTTGCACAATCATAATGGGCATCACCTACAATAATGGGCGTAAGAATACGACTCGTACTATCTAACGGATCTACCGCAGGATAAATACCTAAATCCGCAATTTTACGGCTAAGTACCGTTGTAGCATCAAGGTGGGCAAATGTAGTTGCCGGAGCCGGGTCGGTTAAATCATCTGCAGGCACATATACTGCCTGCACCGAAGTAATTGAACCGTTTTTGGTAGAAGTGATGCGTTCCTGCATCAATCCCATCTCTGTAGCTAAAGTGGGCTGATACCCTACCGCAGATGGCATACGTCCCAACAAAGCCGATACTTCGGAACCAGCTTGTGTAAAACGAAATATATTATCAACAAAAAATAAAATGTCTCTTCCTTTTCCCTGTCCGTCGCCATCGCGAAAATATTCTGCAATTGTCAAACCGCTCAAGGCAACACGGGCACGAGCACCAGGCGGTTCATTCATTTGCCCGAATACAAAAGTGGCTTTGGATTCTTTTAATTCTTCAAGATTTACCGAATCGAGGTCCCAGCCGCCTTCTTCCATGCTGTGCTTAAATTTCTCCCCGTATTTCATAATACCCGCTTCAATCATTTCACGCATCAAATCATTACCTTCCCGGGTTCTCTCGCCTACGCCGGCAAACACAGATACACCACCATATCCTATTGCAATATTGTTAATTAATTCCTGTATCAATACTGTTTTTCCTACCCCCGCACCTCCAAACAAACCAATTTTACCGCCTTTGGAATAGGGTTCAATAAGGTCGATAACTTTAATGCCCGTATATAAAATTTCGGAAGATGTGCTTAGGTTTTCAAATATCGGTGGTTTGCTATGAATAGGGCGACCATTTACTTTACTCACAGCAGGCAGACCATCAATTGGGTCTCCCGTCACATTAAACAAGCGTCCGTTTATACCTTCTCCTACAGGCATACTGATTGCCCTGCCTGTATCTATTACCTCCATTCCTCTTACAAGACCTTCGGTTCCATCCATTGCTATACAACGCACGCTGTCTTCGCCAAGATGTTGCTGAACTTCCATTACAAGCGGATTGCTGTTTTCACGTCTAATCTCAAGGGAGTTGTAAATCTCTGGCAAACTTCCTTCAAATTGAACATCCACTACGGCGCTGATAACTTGTTTTACCTTACCAACTTTCGACATATGACAAATGTTTATTTGCTTAATTTTGGCGCAAAGGTAAGGGATTAAGGCCTTTATTCCTTTTAAAATTCTATTGTTTTTCATTTTCAAAGCACAACATAATTTCGCTTCGTCCCGCTCAATACCGGCCTTAATTATAATTTTTTGAATTCTTTATTGTAATCACCTAAAAAATCTTATTTTAATAAATAAAGCAACACTTATATTTTTATTGCCACCTATATATATTTATCTTCTAAAAAAATATGTCATGCCGCAATTGATAAAATTGATTGTAGTATAATAGGAGAAGAAACGCAATATTGTAGAAATAGCGTTAGTTCCCAACGAAACCGCTATTGCAGAAAGCGGAAGCTTTATCAAGGGGAAGGAAGCAACTCCATTTAAGTGTAAAGAAAAAGGGTCACTTGCCACTATCGGTCGTAACCAGTCGGTTGCAGATATTGGTAACCTTCATTTAACAGGCTTTGTTGCTTAGCTGTTGTGAGGACTGGTTTATATTATGCCAATTGCGGGTTTTACCAATAAGGGCATTATTTTTATCAACCGGGTGATTAATTATTTTAACAGTAACAGCGATAACAGGCTTATCATTCGTACTTTTAATAATAAAACGAGAATGATAGAGCCGGAAGTCAGCCGGGTGCGTATATGAAGTCATATTTAACCGCTGCATTATCTCAACATAAAATAAAAAATTAAGAACCAATGGTAAAATTAGCATTACTGGTAAGACTTGAAGCCAAACCAGGTAAAGAGCAGGAAGTGGCAGACTTTATAAAAAGTGCACTTCCTTTAGCCGAACAGGAAGAAAAAACAATTAGCTGGTATGCCCTGCAACTTGGACCTTCAACATTCGGCATCTTCGACACCTTTGAAAGTGAAGAAGGACGCACCGAACATTTGGGCGGACAAATCGCAAAAGCACTGATGGCAAAAGCCCCGGAATTACTGGCGAAAGAGCCTGTTATTGAGCAGGTTGATCTTTTAGCGGTTAAATAATCCGTTATTCTTTTAAACGAATTATTTATACTTTTGGTGCTGTAAATTTTACTGGATGGTTAGAAATAATCATCCAACAGGAAATGATGAACAGTAACAATGATAATATACCAATAGAGTTTGAATTTACAGTACATGAAGATTTTGATTTTGCGCAGGTGTTTGCAAAGCGGTTTCATCAAACTGTTATCAATCATCAGGTGATGCTTCCGGATGAATTGGGAAAGGGTTACATAAAGGAAGTTTATCTTAACAGTAGGATCAGTGTATGTATACATCAGTATCACCTGAAGCAAGCTTTTGTTTTAAAACGCCTTGAATCAGAACCTGGTGAAATGCTTACAATAAAGTTTACCCGCCGTGGTTTTTTCAGTGACCAAAAGCATTTTGATTATTCGCATTTTTATAAAGAAACACATTCCGCAGAAATTACTACAAACAACCTGTTTACGCAAGCAATATTTCCTGCAAACACTGACATTGATTTTGCAGTAATGACTTTATCACGCAAGACACTTGTAAGCTTATTGCAATTGGACGATAGAATAACTTCTTTAAACAATATCATTTTAAATAACCCTTCATTTGTGCTTAATGAAAGCATGAATACTCAAATGGAAAGAACACTGTTGCAAATGCAGGCAATTGACAGTGAAGCACATTTAAGTAAGCTGCAGTATGAAACAAAAGTGTATGAATTAATATTCCAGTTTTTTAATAAATTACTCGCACGAAACTTTACCGGACCAATATCAATTAACCAGGCTGATGCAGAAAAAATATATGCGCTAAAGTATGCAATTATTGCTGACCTAAGTATTGCTCCGGAGTTACCTCTGTTAGCCCGCAACATCGGAATGAGCGAAACCAAAATGAAGCTACTTTTTCATCAGGTATTCGGCCAAAGCATTTATAACTGTTTTCAATCAGCACGCATGAACGAAGCGGCACGCTTACTTTCTAAGTTATCTGTTTCTGAAACAGGTTACAAATTGGGTTTTACTAACCTCAGTCATTTTTCACGCGTGTTCGAAAAGCATCATCTTATAAAACCCAAACGATACAAAGATTCTTTAGGCTTTGTAAATAATGGGTTGCATCTGCAACACGAGCCACCGGATCAGACTATTCTTTAGCCTGATACAATTATTTTTTCCTGCCGGTTGACTCTACTTTTGTCTGTATTATACAATCATTATTGATATAACACAAACACAATGAAAAATACAAATCAAATTATCCAAATTATCCTGGTAACCGGCGCAACTGGTCATCAAGGCGGAGCAGTAGCGAAAAATCTGTTAGAGCAAAACAAATTTGCAGTTCGTGCATTGGTGCGCAATAAAATGAGCGATAAAGCAAAGGCACTTGAAGAATCAGGTGCAGAATTGACAGAAGGTGATTTTAATAACACTGCATCTTTGGAGAAAGCTTTACAAAATGTACATGGGGTTTTTTCAATGCAGGATTTCAAAAATGGAACAGATACGGAAATTGCACAGGGCAAAGCCCTTGCTGATGCAGCTAAGAAAACCGGCGTTAAGCATTTTGTTTATTCTTCCGTTGGCAGCGCAGAACGTAATACCGGCATTCCTCATTTTGAAAGCAAGTATCAGGTGGAAGAACATATCAGAAAAATCGGTTTACCTTATACAATTCTACGCCCGGTTTTCTTTATGTATAATTATAACGGCATGCGTCAAATGATTGAAAGCGGAACATTATACACGCCACTGAGCGCAGGTAAAAAATTACAGCAATTATCAGAAGATGATTATGGAAAAATGGTCGCAGATGCTTTTGCCGATACTAATAAATTTATAGGCAAGGAAATAGAAGTTGCCAGTGTTGATATTACGATGGAAGAAGTTGCAGAAAATTTTAGCAGTGTGTTAGATAAGCATGTTTCTTATCAGCAAATTCCTTTTGGAGCTTTTCAAAAACAGGCAGGTGAAGAAGTAACTACCATGTTCCGCTGGTTTGAAAATGTTGGTTACAATGCAAGGCTTAATGAACTGGAAGACACTTTTTTTAAACTTACTTCCCTGAAAGATTATTTAAACAAACATGAATGGAATAAAAATACTGCCGTTATCCATTAATCAAACAATACGTCCCTCAAACAAAAAAGTAGCATGAAAAAAAATAAATTAATAACAGTATCGGAGCAGGAAGGAGAAAACATTTCTATGGTTGGCGATACTTATCGCATCATTGTTTCGGGGGAGCAAACCAATGGAGAATTTTCAGTGATTGATATGCTTGTTCCATCCAATGGAGGACCTAATCCTCATGCACATGCAGCCTTTAATGAGTCTTTTTACATAATAGAAGGCGAAATTGAAGTAAAATCAGAAGAAGGAACTTATATCGCCAAAAAAGGTTCGTTTGTAAACATTCCCAAAGGCGGTTTGATACACATGTTTAAAAACAAAACAAATTCGATAGCACACATGCTTTGTACATTGGTTCCGGCAGGCGAAGAAGAATTCTTTAAAGAAATTGGGAAACCGGTAGCAGCAGGCACTTTTCTTCCTCCGCCGCAGATGACACCGGAGTATGGGGAAAAGATTAAAAAGATTGCAGAGAAATATGGTCAGCAATTGTATCCACCAGATTATTTAGATTAAGAATTTAAGCGGTAAATTTTAAAAATTAGTTTACTATCTAACATATTCATTCTTTTACCGGATACTTCAGATAAAAAAGGTAACGGATAAAAGCATTGACAATCCCAAAAGAAATACGGGAGAATTAGTCAGGAAGAAATTGATAAGCATCCCGATACAGATTGAAACAACTTATAGTTCCTGCAAAAGAACCGATTTCAGCGGACAGAACGCCAACAGGAAATGATGTGGCTGCTTAACAGATTCCGGGTTTATATTTGACTTTTGTAAAAGCCTGAAGATTGTTATGAGATAAAGCGGCTATAACGAAAATTTACCTTTTTTGACAAACATTACTTTGATAATGAAAATAGACCACCTTGCAATTTGGGTTGATGATTTAGAAGTCATGAGAACCTTTTATTTAAAGTATTTTGGCTTAACCTGCGGAGAAAAATATACTAATGAAAAGAATGAATACACCTCATATTTCCTTTCTTTTGGAAAAGGTGAAATACGTTTAGAACTTATGCAAAAGCCGGGCATAACACCTGTTTCCGGACAAAGGGGAAATGCAAAAGGCATTGCCCATTTTGCAATTTCAGCAGGCGGAAAAGAAAAAGTAAATGAGCTTACAGAATTGCTTAGAAGTGAAAATTATATCATTTTCAGCGAACCGAGAACGACAGGTGATGGGTATTATGAAAGTGTTGTTTTAGACCCGGAAGGAAATTATCTGGAAATAACGACATAAAATTTAAAATGAAAATTGAAGACGTAATTTTTGATTTCGGTGGTGGTTTAGTTGACTGGAATCCAAAGTATATCTGCCAATACCATTTTCTTAATGGGTAGTGACAACTACACACCTGTATTTGCAAGTCTATTATTTTCTTTTTTAACTATTAATATATTTTTAAGATGCAAATGGATCATTGTGGATTTCAGGTAAAAAACCTGGATTTAGCAATACAATTTTATACTGAGAAACCTTTATTCAAACTTGACTACAGGGCTGTCAATGAAAAAGAACAGGAGGAATATGCTTTTTTATCATTAGGAAAAGCAAGATTAGAATTGATTCAGGATCTGGTAAATGAATATGATATTCCCACGATAAAGAAACCTTATTGCCCTCATTTCTGCATTGAAATTGATAACATGGAGAAAGCACTTGCAGACTTAAAAGCTATGAATATGCAAATTGTGAAAGGGCCTTTAAAAATTGACAATGAAGAAACGTGGATTTATTTTGCCGATAACGACAACAATGTATTAGAGTATATTCAATGGTTTAATAAAAAGTAGAACGAAAAAAGTATTTGCAATCACGTGAGACTTCTGCTGAGGCTACTGCAATCAACAAATAACGCTTTACAATAAGCTGAAAAATATCTAACCAGGAATAATGGCCTGAAGGGTCAAAGCTTTGCCGTTCTTCCATTACGCGGTCATGGTCTATGGTAGTTACAGCAAGCGTTTCCTGGTATTGCAGGGGTGCGACTATCAAACGGCTATATGCAAATCTTCGCCCTGCGCATATATAACGAAGAGCGCACCAACGCCATCCAGTTCTCCCAACAATTGAGGGCTTTGATCGTAAAGGCTTCCAGCTTGCTCACCTGCAATCCGTGTCCATCACCTATAGCCCAATACAATCTTTCTTCATAAGCAGGCATTACTTAAAGGGCTTCAAGCGCTGCTGAAGAAGTTGTTGTAAAAACAATAAAATTTATTTTTTTTTATCCTTGAAAAAGTTCAGTCGTTACCTTATGCCTAAAAAATAACCTCGAATCATTTACTTCTCTTCAAACTTCTTTTTTACAGTTTTTAAATGATTAATGAATTTAGGAATATTTGAATCATATCCATACTTAATATCACTTAAAGGGTTGCCGTTCAAATCAAGAAACATATAAAGGGGCTGAGCGTTAAAACCAAATTTCGTAATCTCGTAGTCTTTATTCTTATCTCCCAGCGTTATAATTTTTTCGCCTTCTTTATTTGTGTACTGTTCATTTTCCGGCAACTCAGTTGGCTCGTCTACGTATAAACTTATCAATACAAAATCCTCTTTTATTCTTCGCAGCACTTCAGGGTCAGACCATACTTCTGCTTCCATTTTGCGGCAGTTGGCACAACTATGACCTGTAAAGTCAAGCATCACCGGCTTGTTTAAAACTTTTGCGGCAGCCATACCTTCTTCCAAATCAAAATAACCGGGAAGCCTGAACGGAGTATGTAATTTATCAATATACTTCTTAGCTGGCAGAGCCGCGTTTTTTGAAGTACCAGAATTTATTCCCGAACTTTTTAATTCATCCAACTGGTATTTTATATCCTGCAAATTAAAGTCTTGTGTACTTTCATGCGGAAGCCATCCGCCTACTCCTTTAAGTGGTGCGCCCCACAGGCCGGGAAATAAATACAAGGCAAAACAAAAAGATGCGATAGCAAAGAACAATCTTGGAACGGTAATATACGGAAGGTCGCTATCATGACTGAATTTCAGTTTACCTAACAGGTACGCTCCCTGCAGGGTAAAAATCACAATCCATATCACAAGGAAGATTTCCCGGTCAAGCAACCGCCAGTGATACTCAAGGTCGACGTTGGATAAGAACTTCATTGCCAGTGCAAGCTCTATAAATCCAAAAGTCACTTTAACCGTATTCAGCCATCCGCCGCTTTTAGGCAGCGACTTCAGCATTGACGGAAAGTAGGCAAACAGCGAGAATGGCAGGGCAAGGCCTAAACCAAAACCTAACATCCCGATAACAGGCGCCATTGTTACGCCTTGCGTTGCCGTACTTCCAAGCAACGTTCCTATAATCGGACCGGTGCAGCTAAAGCTTACAATTACCAAAGTAAGGGCCATAAAGAAGATGCCTGTAAGCCCTCCTTTACCTGCTTTTTCATCTGCTTTATTTGCCCAGCTATTTGGTAATGAAATATCAAAAGCTCCGAAAAATGAAGTAGCAAAAAGAATAAAAATGGCAAAAAACAGCAGGTTGGTAACCGGGTGGGTCGAAATATTGTACAAAGCGCTGCCACCAAAAATCAAAGTGATGATGAGAGTAGGAATGGTGTAAATCAAAATGATAGACAAAGAATACCAGGTAGCATTCCGGAGACCTTCACCCTTTGACTTACTTCTTTTAAGAAAAAAACTTACAGTAACAGGAACCAATGGAAATACACATGGAGTAAGAATAGCAACAAGACCCGTTGCAAGGCAAAGTAAAAAAGTCGACCAAAGAGAATCATCGCCGCCTTTTGCTGCTTTAGTAATAACCGGCGCATCAATTGCCTTTACCTTTACAGAAAAACTTTCTTCTCCTGAGGGAAATTCGTTGCCAAAAGCTGCAAGCCATGTTACTGTTCCTTTTATTTTCGCGCTGTCAGTTGAAGAAATGTTCAATCGCTGCTTCCATTCTACGCTATCCAAAAAATAGCTAACCTCTGCAGCGGCAGCAGCGATTGAAGCCGTCTTTAGCTGCCCCAATTCACTAAGACTATCTTTTAAATAACGCTTAGCCGAACTGTCGAATTCAACTGAACTAATGAATGCGTTATCAGGAGATCTCTTTTTAGTTGAAAACAACTGAACTTTATCCGCAATTTTTGCCTTTATTGAAACAAAAGCTCCGTTTGCATCACGATCTGCTGAAAATGAAAATTGCACAGGTTTTGAAACTTGTGCAACTATATTGTATGAAATAAAAAAGCTAATTAGAAACAAGATAGGTTTGCCTGGTTGTCGCATTGTCAATGATGGTTAGAAATTAAAAATTACAAAGATACATTGAACAATTTTTTAGTTGGAGGAAGACATACAATATCGTTGCAAGTCATATGCTCAACTGCAATATTTACATTTGTTTTCACATTTCCTTTTACCTTTACCACCTGTACAAAATCTACTTTGTCGCTAAAATATTTCACTTTAGTATTAAAGTATTTATCAAAAGTTTCTTTTAAAGCACCAGCTTCCTTTACCCCTCCTTCAAAGGTTAGCAGAGGATTTTTTGTGAATTTAAGGGATGTAGCTACGGGACCTCCTACCCCGGTTTTCTGTGAATAAATATGCCATAGTTTCGGCAACGCTGCAGTAACCACTACCTCGTAACCTCCTGCTTTTTTTCTGCTTGTTGCCGTCCATTTTATCGGATCTTTTACTTGTGCCATTGCGTTAAGGGCAAATAAAACAAAGACGATAAAGGAGATGATTGTACGCATGATTTTATAAGTTTAAAGATTTGCCGGGCAAATACAATTGCTCCTGAAACTGATATTTTTTATAGTTCTATCCGGCCTTTTTTTCAAGTGCTTTTTTCCCGAAACTAATCAGTTCGTGTGGTTTTAGAAATCCAATAGTGCCGAGGACAGGCTTTCCTGGTTGCACCATTCGAATTATGCCGCGCGCTTTTCCCGTTTCTTCAGAAGGGCAACAAGGCTTCTATAGTCAATATTGGTTCTGTAGCAGGCTCTTTCGATGTGCAAACCGGCGCTCCTTACGGGATGTCGAAAGCCGGATTGATACAACTAAGCCGCAACCTTGCTAGTGAATGGGCAGAGAGTGATATCCGGGTGCAACCCGGAGTTCGATCAATGCTCTTCAAAAATTACCGGAGGGTTCTGTTGGGTGAGCTAACAGGAAAGACCAGCGAACTTTGGGCAGATATCATTGCTCTCGGTGGAGGCGCAAAAAGGGGCATGGCAACATCTGCAGCAACTCTACATTTCTAATTTTAACTCGATGAGTGCATTTGCTGTAGCAGAGCAATTGGGATTGGCGCTTAGCATTCCCGAAATTCTTGACGTTACTTTCCCTGTAATTAAACAAAAATCAACAGACCAGCTTTTGCTGCAGAAATGTGCACTCGAAATGTGCTCTATATCTATTTTATACAAAAAAACCATTCTAACACTTTTCCAGCGCCTGCAAAATATCGTTCAATATATCATCCTGGTGCTCGAGGCCAACTGAAATTCTGATTAGTCCCGGTGTAATGTTTACAGCAAGTCTTTCCTCCTCAGTTAGTTTTGCATGTGTCGTGCTTGCAGGGTGAGAGGCTATACTTCTTGTATCACCCAGGTTAGCAGTTAGCGTGAGCATTTTCAGGTTATTCAAAAAATTCCGTCCGGCTTCCAGTCCGCCCTTCATCTCAAAACAAACAATTCCACCACCATTTTTCATTTGTTTTTTTGCAATTTCATACTGAGGATGGCTGGGCAATTCCGGGTATTTCAACCAGGATATTTTATCGTTTTTTTCTAATGCCATTGAAATATAAAGTGCATTTTTGGCATGCCGTTCCATACGCACGTCCAGCGTTTCAAGGCTCCTGCTCAGTACCCATGCATTAAAAGGCGACATAGACGGACCGGTGCTTCTACAAAAAAGATAAATATCTTTTATAAGGTCTTTTTTGCCTACCACCACTCCGCCTAATACACGCCCCTGACCATCTAACCATTTTGTAGCCGAGTGAACAACAAGGTCTGCCCCCAGGTCAATTGGTCTTTGCCCAACAGGCGTGGCGAAACAATTGTCGACATTTAAAATGAGCTGATGCTTTTTGGCAAGAGTAGAAACAAATTCAATATCTATGATATCAAGCCCCGGATTGGTTGGCGTTTCTAAAAATATCATTTTTGTGTTTGGCCTTATGGCGGCTTCCCACTCTTCAGGTTTATTCGCACTTACATAACTATACTCAATTCCATATTTTGGTAAATATTTTGTAATTACAGTATGCGTACTTCCAAATATTGCGTTGCAGGAAAGCACGTGGTCTCCACTTTTTAATAGCGCCATAAAAGATGCAAACACCGCACTCATGCCGGAGGATGTAGCAAAACCCGCTTCTGCGCCTTCAAGAGCGACTATTCTGTCTGTAAACTCCTGTACAGTAGGATTGCTGAAGCGCGTGTAAATATTATTATCAGTTTCATCTGCAAAAGTTGCCCTCATTTCCTCCGCATCATCGTAAGTAAAACTGCTGGTGAGAAACAAAGGAGATGAATGTTCCATCTCGTTCGTTTGCTCAGTTCTTATTCTTATTGCCTGTGTTATCGGGTGCTGTTCCATTAATTAAATTTTTTTAAAAGGAAAAGGAAAAGGAAAAGGCTTAACATGAATTTTTAGAAAAACTATAAGAAAAGCTCAGTAGCGAATCAATCCGTACAAGGGAGTGACACAACGATGTTGAAAAAAGATTTTCTGCTTGTCCCAAAAAAAACTGTCTTAATTCTTTTATTGAAAACGTAGATTTAAGAAAGCTGCACTGGAATGAGTTGTTGTTGCACGGTTTCTAAGATTTTTACGTCCCATGTGATTTCGCAACCAGCCCGACGTATAGTTTCAGCCACTGAGCAATACTTGTCCATAGAAAGTGCGCAGGCTCTCCGTGCCTTATCCATATCGATATCTCCTTTTAGTTCGAAAACGATATGGACGGTTTTCCAGAGAGAAGGCTCTGCTCCAACCTCGCGTTCGCCTTCAATCTTCATATCAAATCCTTCAATTGTCTGCCGCTGCTTTTTGAGGATAGAAACAATGTCGATGCCGCTGCAACCACCTAAACCCATCAGCAGTAACTGCATTGGCCTCACACCAAAGTTTACTCCACCTGTGTCCGGGTTGCTGTCCATTTTTACGATATGTCCGTTGGCATCTTTGGCTTCAAAACCAAAATCCCCCTCTATCCTGGACAATTCAATTTTAGCCATAATAAATATTTTTGCAAATGTAACTCATGCAAGCCTTTACTTTGAGTTTTGAATTGACAAGAAAAAATGAATTATTTCTATTCTGATGAGATTTTTATAACAGAAAGTGGTGAAACACTGCCAGGGCTAACAATAGCTTATGATACTTATGGTACCCTGAATGCTAAAAAAAATAATGTAGTTTGGATTTGTCACGCGCTTACCTCAAATTCTGCAGTGACAGAGTGGTGGCCGGGTGTGGTTGGCGAAAATACTGTAATTGACCCTGCAAAGTATTTCATTGTTTGTGCCAACATACCTGGTTCTTGCTATGGGAGTACAGGACCGGGAAGCATCAATCCAAATACAGGTGAACCATATTATAGTGATTTTCCGCTGATAACCATAAGAGATATGGTAAAAGCGCTTATTTTGCTGCGCAGGCATTTGCAGATTGAAAATGTTTTTTTGTTAATGGCGGGAAGCATGGGTGGCTACCAGGCGCTCGAATGGGCTGTGATGGAAAAAGAAAGAATTCAAAGCCTTTTTCTGGTAACTACCTCCGCCGCCGAAAGTGCATGGGGCATTGCCATACATACTGCTCAACGTCTTGCCATAGAAGCCGACAGTACCTGGAGAGACAAAAGTGCGACCGCCGGTAAGCATGGTCTGAAAGCGGCCCGTGCCATTGGTTTGCTCACTTATCGTAATTACAAAATATTGGTAGAAAAACAAACTGACCCTGATATTGAAAAGATTGACAACTTCAAGGCATCATCTTACATAAATTACCAGGGCAACAAGCTGGTAAGCCGGTTTAATGCCCAAAGTTACTGGTTGCTCACAAAAGCAATGGATAGTCATAACCTTGCGAGAGGCAGAAATAAAACAATTGAAGAGGTTTTACAAACTATCCGGCAAAAAACCTTAATAATGGGTATAAGAAGTGATCTTCTTTGCCCTGTTGATGAGCAAAAGCATATTGCTAAAAGCCTTCCCAACGCTACTTATATCGAAATCGATTCTTCATACGGACATGATGGATTTTTAATCGAATACCAAAAAATCTCTCATTATCTTTCAAAATGGCTGTCGGAATTAGTGTAGTTTTTTTGGGACCAGCATTTGTTGCTTGTGAATCTTTGGTTGTGTCACTCCCTTGTACCGCATCTTTTCATAGCAGCTTTTTTCGCAAATATTATAAAATTTAGCTAAAGCTTTTCAGTTCTACCAGCAGTCATGGAGCCTATTGCAGGCAGTTTGCAGCCCGACTCACAACTTATAGCTTATTTTTGCACCATGGATTTTACTCAAACGTCTATAGAAACTACGCTTCCTGTAATGGAAGCTTTTTATACCATTCAGGGAGAAGGATTTCACCAGGGACGGGCAGCTTATTTCATTCGTCTTGGTGGCTGCAATGTGGGTTGTTTCTGGTGCGATGTTAAAGAAAGCTGGGATGCAGACAAACATCCAAAAATAGCAATAAATGATATTGTGCGGCAAGCCGCTGAACAACCGGGCAGATTAGCAGTGATAACCGGCGGAGAGCCTTTAATGCATAATCTTGATGAGCTGACCTGGCGATTACAGGCGGAAGGTTTTGAAACGAATATTGAAACATCGGGCTCATTTAATTTAAGCGGAACCTGGGACTGGATATGTGTGTCGCCAAAAAAATTCAGACCGCCAACTCCCGAAGCGCTTAAAGCTGCTAACGAATTAAAAGTAATTATTTACAATAAAAATGATTTTGCCTGGGCAGAAAAAAATGCAGCACAAGTCAGGGAAAATTGCAGGTTGTATCTTCAGCCTGAGTGGGAAAGAGCATCAATAATGACTCCTTTTATTATTGACTACATAAAGCAAAACCCCAGGTGGGAACTTAGCCTTCAGATACATAAATACATCAATGTCCCTTGATTTATAACTTTTGTCAGCAGCAATAGGGCTGCAACGTTCTTAAAAGTTCGACTGTCATTAGATAAAAGACATGAAAAAACTTTATTTTGGCCTAACTATATTTATTGTAACAAATTGCTTTAGCCAAACTAACAGAAAACTTTCTGCCTTTTTATCTTTTCAAGCCAATAAAACATTATTTGATAGAACAATAACAAACAATAATGGTGGAATTGGATTTGGTCTGCAAACTAATTTAAACACTAAGACCCGGGTTAAACCAACTTTAGAACTTAATGCTGACTTTTTCGCAGGGACTAAAGAACTATATCTCACCTCTGACTTCAAACCAATTGAGGCAAAGAGTGGAGTTTCAGGTATTTATATTGGACCTTTGTTTGAGCCAGTGAAAAGACTTTTTATAGCTGCAACATTTGGAACAAGTATATATAACAACAAAGCGCATTTTGGAATAAGACCTTCTGTTGGGCTTTACCCTTCAAAAAGAAAAAATTGCACTGCTAAAGTATCTTTTACAAATATTTTCCAAAGAGACGATATCAGCAATAAGAGCTTTGGCTACTTTAGTTTTGCACTTGCACTCAAATTATTTTAACCATACTGCTATTGCTGCTAATAACTTCAACCAGAAAGCGGCGAAGTGTCTGAATTGTAACTGTCAGATAAATTAATTGCAGGTGGAGAACCTAAATAATAAATAGAAATCAAATATTAGTACAAAAGTCAAAAAGTAAAGAATGAAAGCCTCCCTCCTCCGAATAATGGTGAGGCTCCAAATTTAACAACGCAGTAAAAAAAGTTTTGCGACCTTCATTTCAATACGGCCGGATATATGAAAAACATTATTTTTTTATTTTTTATTGGATTCGCTTTATCTTCAAATGCACAAACTTACAACGCAGATAAGGTAAACAAAAAAGCCGTTGATCTATACGAAAGAGCGTTGCTGAAACTGCAGAACGACCAGTTTAAAGAAGCTATTCCTTTTTTACAAAAAGCTATTGAAACAGATGAAAAATACGCAGATGCAATTTTGTCTTTGGCAAATGTGTATGGCGAATTAAAAGATTATAAAACAGCAATAGAATATTTTGAAAAAGGAAAAGCAATCGATACCGGTTATTTCCGGTTTTTCAACCTTCCCTATTCAATAAACCTTGCCGGTCTCGGACGTTTTAATGATGCATTGAATGCTATTAATCAGTTTCTTGAGATAAAAGAATTGAGTGACAGAAGTCGTAAAAGCGGGGAGTATCGAAAACGTACATACGAGTTTGGAGTGCAATACGGCAACAATAATCCCGTGGGTAATTATGTATTTGCTCCATTAAACTTAGGTGATAGTGTAAACTCGGAAAAGAGTGAGTATTATCCCTCTATCACTATCAATGACAGCATGTTTGTTTTTACCAGAAGAGGTGAAGGTTTTCGGGAAGATTTTTTTGAGTCGACCATTTTGCCTCAAAAAAAATACTCCAGGTCGAAACTAATTAATGGTGATATAAATGTCGAGCCTTCAAAAGGAGCTATAAATATTTCGCAGGATGGTGACTGGCTTATTTTTGCAGGTTATAATTTCCCAGGAGGCTATGGTGATTTTGATTTGTACATTTCCTATTATACTCCTACCGGTTGGAGTGAGCCGGAAAATCTTGGGGGAAATATCAATACAGAGAGCTGGGAAAGCTCACCAAGTTTAAGCCCGGATAAAAGAGCCTTGTTTTTTAGCAGCAACAGGCCGGGCGGTTATGGCGGAAAAGATTTATATGTGAGCTACCGGATGCCAAACGGTAAGTGGGGGCCGGCAAAAAACATGGGCGCCTCTGTTAATACTGCAGGCGATGAACTTGCGCCTTTTATTCACGCCGATAATGCCACTTTATATTTTACCAGCGATGGATTATCCGGTTATGGTAACAGCGATATTTTTCTTTGCAGAAAAGGACCCAATAACGAATGGAGCGCTCCTCAAAACTTAGGCTACCCCATAAATACAATAGAAAATGAAGGAAGTTTATTTGTAAGCGCAGATGGAAAAACAGCTTTTTATGCCAGCGACAGGAGCGACAGTCGCGGCGGATTGGATATTTATACTTTTGAATTGAGACCTGGTGTACGCCCCGCGCGAACGCTGTATGTAAAAGGCAAAGTCTACGATATAAAAACAGGCAAAGGCCTGCCAAGCGCTGTGGAACTGATTGATAATACTAACCAGCAATCTGTAACAAATGTGCAAACAGATGAAACAGGTAATTATTTTATAACATTACCCATAGGAAAAGATTATACTTTCACCGTAAACAGAAAAGGATATTTATTTTTTAGTGAAATATATCCGTTAAGTAAAAATCAACCCGATAGTACATACGATAAAGATATTCCCCTAAAACCTATTGAGTTAAATGCCTCACTGGTCTTAAAGAATATTTTCTTCGAATCCAACTCAGTACAATTGCAGGAAATAAGCATGATAGAAATAAATAAGCTGCTGCAGCTAATGACTGAAAACCCAACACTAAAGTTGCAGATAAACGGATATACTGATAATGTAGGAAAGCCTGCAGAAAATCTTAAACTTTCAACTAACCGCGCAAAGACAGTAGTAGGCTACCTGGTAAGCAAGGGCATAGATATAAAACGGCTGACCTACAAAGGTTTTGGAGAAACAAAACCTGTAGCAGACAACAAAACAGAAGCCGGACGCGCGCAGAACAGGAGAACAGAATTTGTGGTTACCGGGCAATAATTTGCACCACTATTTTCAGATAAAATGCTTTTGAGAAAAAATAGTTGAGTTTTACAAGACGTTAATAGGTATACGACTTTGTTACAACTTCGCCGCTGCCTGCTGTTGCCTTTTCAGTCAGGAGGCGGTTGTAATTGTCAAATGTATAAGTATGATTGATGGTTTCAGTGGTGCTTCCTTCTGTGTATGTTGTTGTTTTCACCAGGTTTTTATTTCGTTGAGAATAGGCCTGCCCCATGGAGAGATTATCCGGCAAATCGTTGTAATAAGCATAGTTTATTACAGCGTTTGCGGCAGAATCTTTCAACAGGTTTCCGCTATTATCATACGAATGATAATGAATGCTCGACAAAACAGGCCCGGCGGGAGTTGAATAATCGTATTCCTGCAGTTTAACTAATTGCTTACCGGAGTTGTACAGGTACTTCTCAGTCATGGTATCCCTTGTGGCATTATATTGAATTGAACTGTCAACAAGTGAAAGACTATTAATAAAATATACTGAATGTATAGATAATTGATTTGAATTATAAATATCCACACTGAAAGTATTATTTGTATATTGATATACAAATTTGTCGCCGGGCGATGTTGCAGAAATAATGCTTGTTATCCTGTCTTTGGTGTCATAGCTTAAATTAAAAGTTGTTACTGAATGTCCTGAAGAAGATGCGACATCTTCAGTATATGCTTTTACTTTAGAAGACATAGAATTTGATGGAGAACCTGATGGCGTAATCATGTAATCAAACTCTTTTTCGCACGAAGAAAACGTAATGGCGGCAATAAATAATACAAAGGCAGATTTAATACTTTTCATTTTAGTGTAACTTTTTAAAATCCGAGGCTATTTTTTAAATTTTTTTATTATAATCTTTAAAACAATTCTTTAGGGTCTATAACGAAGAACTCTTATAAAAAATTTCACCTGGTTCTAAAATATTTCTATAAGTATATATTTTGTAAATTTGTTGCAACAAGCATAAGCATGGGTACAGAAACAAAGAAAATAACAAAAACTCCACAGGAAAAACTGTATGAGGCTTTTAAAAAGCATGGCATAAAGCGGAATAATGATGCATGGTTTAAGCTTAGGGAAATACTTGGTCCGGAATTAGAAAAAACAACTCTGGAAGAAGTAAGGAAAAATGCATGGAGAATAAGATAATATTAATAGATACTGATTTTGCCTGGGAATATCTTTCAGGAAATCAGGAAGCGCTTGAATTTATGCTATCCGAGACATCCAAAGTAAATGCAATATCTGCCATAACTACTGCCGAATTAGTTAAAGGTTGCGGAAACAAAGTAAAGCTTGCAAAACTTTACAGAGTGATTAAAGAGTTTCTTATACTGCATACAGATACACAAATAAACACAATCGCTATTGAATTGATAAAAACTTATCACTTAAGCCACAATATTGGTATTAATAATGCTTATATAGCTGCAACATGCCTCTACTATAACATCGAACTTGCTACATGTAACACTTCAGATTATCACTATATTCCAAATCTTACATTGCTTATACACAATGTGAAACCAAAAAGAAAAGGTTGGGACTTTTTTCTTTAGTATAATATTTATTAAAATTAAGAAGCATAATTGAAATTGATTTTTAAGCTCTTTCAAAGTCATTCTATTTTGGCTGTTAGAGAAGTTTCTCTATTTTGCTGCGCATAATGAATGAATTGCTTTACCAGGTTGCGCTAACCCTTGTTCCCAATATCGGCCCTGTTCAGGCTAAAATACTTACAGAGCATTTTGGAAATGCAGAAAATATATTTAATGCATCAAAAAAAGAATTGGAAAATATTGAGGGTATAGGGGAAGTAAGAGCTAAGAGTATAAAAAAGTTCGACAATTTTTCAAGTGCCGAAAAAGAAATAGAGTTTGTTGAAAAATATAAAATTCAAACGCTTTTTCTCACAAGTGAAAACTACCCCAAGCGCTTGCTTAACTGCTATGACTCGCCAACATTATTGTACTATAGAGGAAATGCAGATGTAAATGCTTCTAAAATAATAAACATTATTGGCACAAGGAATAACACTGATTATGGAAAAGTGCTGACAGAGCAATTGATAAGTGAATTACAAAGTTTCCAGGTTTTAATCGTCAGCGGGCTTGCTTATGGTATTGATGCCATTGCTCACAAAGCGGCTGTTCAAAATAATCTCCCTACCATTGGCGTGCTTGCTCATGGTCTCAACACTATTTATCCGTCTGCACACGCAGGTCTTGCAAAACAGATGTTGCAAAACGGAGGCTTGCTTACAGAATTTAAAAAAGAAACCCTTCCCGATAAACACAACTTTCCAAGACGTAACCGGATCGTGGCCGGAATGGCCGATGCCACTATAGTGATCGAAACTGCCGTAAAAGGCGGAAGTATGATAACTGCCGAACTTGCAAATGGATACAGCAGGGATGTATTTGCTTTTCCTGGCAAAGTTACCGATAGCAAAAGTGCAGGCTGTAATCATCTTATAAAAAATAATAAGGCCATTCTGCTTACCGACGCAGCCCATCTCGCTGACATGCTTGGCTGGAGCACAAAAAAAGCGAAGCCAAAAAAACAAAAGGAATTGTTTATTTCTCTTACCAATGATGAACAGGTATTAGTGAATGTTTTAAAAGAAAAAGACACTGTGCATATAGACGAAATTTTCTTAAAAAGCGGTTTGACGAGCAGTACGGTAGCAGCAGCAATGCTTAATCTTGAGTTTCAAAATGTAGTTGCCTCTTTGCCCGGCAAAATGTACAGGTTGTTATAATTATTTTAAACTGTAATAAATACATTGCTGCGAATAAAATGTATTAACTTGCATAAAGAAAATCAATAGTATGACATTTAAATTCAGAACGGCTCCCGTTATAAAAAGTGATACTGTATTAAAACTCGAACGCATTGGCAAAACAATGGACCTGCTGCAGGCTATAGAGGCAGAAAGAAGAAATCTTGTATCCCATACCGGTAAATCTTTTGACGGACAAATAATTGTTGAGCGTGTTGGCGCTTACAATGATAATAAAGGAAGATGAGTAATGTATGAATATTGCCCTGGCCACACTTACCCTTCTTATTATACTATATCCTGGTTTCCTGTTCAGACGGTTTTATTATACAGAAGAATTTTCAAAAGAATATTTTAAGCAAAGCGTTGCAGACCATATTTTCTCCAGCATTCTCCCCGGCTTTTTTATTCATTTTTTTGGTTATTTATTGTTTATAAAAGGAAGAAATGAAATTGACGTTTTTACAATTGGTACTTTATTAAGTGGTACAAGTGATGCAGATAAAGTAACACGGGCTTTTAAAGCAGTATACCAAAATTCGGGTCATATTATCAGTTATTTTTTAGGCGTGAGCGTGTTAGGAATGATAACAGGGTTTCTGTCTAAGCTGATAGTTCGTAATTTTAAACTTGACAGAAAAATAAAGCTTTTCCGGTTTCAAAATGAATGGCATTACATCTTCAGCGGCGAAATACTTGACTTTCCAAAGGTTTCGGGAAAAGCGGATGATATTGATTGCAGCTATGTAGATGCACTCGTAAAAACAGATGAAGGCACTGTAATTTACAGCGGACTGCTTACTGATTATATTTTAACCAAAGAAGGAGGAATTGACCGTATATATTTAACAAGTGTAAAGCGTCGCTTTTTAAAGGATGATATTATAAATGGACCGGAAAGCCAAACTGAACAAAAACAGGAAAACACAGATGATAAACGATACTATTATTTGCCGGGACAATTTTTTATTATTCCTTACAACATGGTCATTAACCTCCATATAACCTATTATAAAACCACCGTTACAAGCGATTTGAAAGAAAGGATTAAGGATGTGAAGATTGATTGATTTTTTGTAAAAAGAACAAATCTTTGTATAAAGCAAACAAGAGTGATTGGTAAAAGAACAATTGTATACTTATTTCCCTAAATTAAAATAGATCGGCTGTTTATTCCCTAATAAAAGCATTGAAAATAAGGCGGCCCAACCTTTGTCATTCTATATTAAAGATATTTTATGAAATACTTATTAGTGCTGATAATTTTAACTGCTGCTATTTCTGACACAAATGCGCAAACAACAACAGGACAAAAGAAAACCCAAATTACTAAGCAGGAAAAAAAACGCATTAAAAGAGGAACAGGTCAGTATTATGGCAGCAAAGATACTACACCGGGCAGCCCGATGGGAACGGGCGGTGCAGGAGGAGACATGAGCGGCTCTCCCCAGGCATCAGCAAATGAAACACATGAGGACGCAGAAATTAAAAGCGATAGCGCTGATAACGGACAAGGTACTGCAAACATGAATGGAACTACACAAAAAAGGGCGGTAAATAAAAAGACAAAAAGCGCTCACCGTAAGAGCAGGAATTACTAATTGCAGTTAATGGACACTTATAGCTAAGGGATTAATTCAATTTTTTCTATAACTTTTTTTATTAAAAGTTTAAAAGCTTTATTATGACTAATGAAAATGTTTCGCCTGATAAGAACAACGCAGGGCAGGATGAAAAAGATAAGGAACAGCCGTTGCCTTTTCACAATCCCTTAAAGCCGGACGATGATACAGTAATAACGCAAGAGGATATAGAAAATGAAGAAAAATATAAAGAGGCATTGTCAGAAAGGGATTAATTTATGATCTGTTATACTCTTAGTGGAACGAAAGGATTAGGTGAAGAAAAAACTTTTATCCGACTTTATTTAGTATAAAAAAAATCCCCGCTTAACTCCGGGGAAAAGTCGGTGACTAAAATGCTTTTGTAGATATAGGCGGAATTGTCGGATCGTCTGCTCTTGACCTTATATGCTTAGGTGACTTTCCACCTAATATTTGTTGTAAGAATACCGATCCTAACACAAGTGCACCTAAAAGCATAAATACATTTTTCATAAATAATTTTTTTTGTTGTATAAATAATTTAAAATCTTTCAAGCATAAATAAAAACCTTCCTGAACTTTATACTGATTTCCTTTTGGTTAGGTTTGCTTCTTTAATGTATTTGAAAACTTTGAAAGAAATAAACTGCAAGCCAATACGATTTCTCAGGTTGTTATTAATATTCTTTATATTAAACAGATCTGTCATTTGTCGTTCTTATAAGACCAATGCCTGAAAAGAAAAAGATAAGGCCAAGTATGAGGTAAACAATAATCATTTTAATATTGTAGCTGCCCCCGCTGCTGTTTACAAAGCTCATAGCTGCAGCAATAAGGCCGGCAATACCTAAAAGAGTAAGTATAATACCAAAAACTTTTTTTTCCATAACCTGCTTTTCTACACAAATGCAAAAGATGGGCCGCGAAAAGAAGTTTTACCAGCATCAAAATCTTTTGAAAATCTTTTGAACTTCTTCCCCAAATTGTGGTTAGCATAATTTTAGTAAAATTTTTATCATCCTTATTTTAATCAACAAAAACTAAATTTATGTCAGAGTCTTCATCTAAAACAACTACTGATCTTAAAGTTATTCAGAAATGGGCAGAAGAAAGAGGCGGAAAGCCATCAAGGGTAAAAAGTACCGCAGATGATGAGGGAGGAGGGCTGCTGCGTATCGATTTTCCTGGTTATTCAGGTAAAGACAGTTTAGAAGAAATTCCATGGGAAGATTGGTATGAAACCTTTAAAGATCGCAACCTGGAATTTTTATACCAGGATCATACTGCCGGTGGCAAAGAAAGTCGTTTTTTTAAATTGATAAACCAAGAAAAATAGTTTACAAGCGTTGGTGGCAGCAGATTTAATTATTATAGCTGCTCTATAAGTCCATGCCTGGCCACCCTGGTACATTTAATGCATATAGGCTTGTATCATAAAAAAAGTAAAAATTATGTTTGATCAGATTTTAGACCTTGTAAAACAACAGTTGGGTGGAAATTCACAAATCTCGTCTGCAATTCCGGCCGGGCAGGCAGATGAAGTTCACAACGAAATTGCCAGCCATATAACAAATGGATTAGCAAGCCATGCATCTGCCCAGGGCGGTGCAGGGGGATTATTATCAATGCTTCAGGGCGGTGTGTCATCTGGCAGTCCCATTACCGGTGCTATCGAAGGCGGCCTGGCAAGCAGCCTGGCAAGCAAATTTGGTTTACCACCTATGGTAACAGGTGCAATATCGGCCGCCTTACCAGGTTTATTGCAAAAATTTTCTCAGAAAGCATCAGATCCTAATGACAGCAGCATAACGCCTGACAGTATTACAAAGTCCTTATCTAACATTGGCGGAGGTGGATTAGGCAGTTTATTCAACAGATAGTTGTAAAAAACAATCTTTTTAATAAAGGCTGCCAAGTGCAGCCTTTATTAATTTTGTAGAAGTAATTAAAATAAATATAGAAGCTATTATTTTGCTGACAAATGGTCTCAATAAGGCCGAACAGCGATAGGCAGAGCAAATGGTATAAAAAGAATTTTTACAAGTTTTTTTAAAAATGTACGAAAAGCACACATCTGTTCTTAAACCTGCGCTTCTTTCGGTTTTGAAAAAGCAGAGATATTAAATTTTTGAAGATTTGATTGTATTAAATCTTTTACTTCTGCAAAGCCTGTTGTAAGTATATCTGTAAGCTTGAAAGAAAAATATTTGTTCAACGACCAATACCCGATTATAATGCCAATAGAAATAGGAACTACTGTGGCAAGGGCTACTCCATAAATATTTTTAAAAATATAAATACCGGCAAAATCAGCTATAACATTTCCGGCAAGCATTATTAAAACTTTTATAAAATTGATTTTGGGTTTATGTATTGCATCGAGAGTAAGGGCAAGAAATCTGTCAGCAGGATACAACAATGCAAACGTCATAAAAATTCTGAAAACAGTCGCCGCATTAGTATTTGCATATTTCCCGCCGCCAATCAGCCCGATAGCTATGTCTGCAAATAAAACGGCCACAATACAAACAGGAATTAGCGCAACGGTAAGCATGCCAGCATACTTTTTCATGATGCTGATTACTTCGTGTTTATTGTTTTGATTGTAAGCTGCCGACAATGAAGGCATACCTGTTGCTGCAAAGCTTCTTAAAGGTATTTCGATAATTTCCATCAGCCTTTGCCCGAGATTATAAATAGCCAAAGACGCAGGGCCAAGCATAAAGTTTATAATAAAAGTATCGGAGCTTCTGAATAAGTTTGAACTGATAGTAGTACCTACGCTATATTTTCCAAAATCCACGAGGTCTTTTACGCACGATTTGGTCTTACTTGCTATAGTTTTTATTCGCGCCCATCCCGTAGCAATTGCCACTGCACTTGTCAGCAGACCTGAGATAAGATTTGCATATATTACTGTGCTCAGGTGGAGTTTATTAACGGCAATAAGAATTAATACGAATAAAATAAATGATCCCTGGTTTAGAAGTCGAATGATTAACAAGCGATCAAATTGTTGTTCTGCCTGCAGTACGCACGTAGATATAAATAACGGAAGGGTACATAAATAACTAATGCCAAACCATTTAAAAAACATGGAAAGACCTTCATTTTCTATTCCCTTTACATATATCCACACCGGTATATTTAAAAATAGCAGTATTCCTGTTATTATGCCTGCTACATACCAGGTAGAGCCTGCAACTTCTGCCGTACGCTCCGCTGACGAACCTGCATAAAACTTAATAAATGCTGTAGTCAAAAAACCGGAACGGAAAGTATCTACAAGAAGCAAAGTTGATTGAAAAAAAACCCATATTCCAATTTCTGCAACTGTAAGTGAATGATACAGCATAGCAACAGTAATCATTCCTAAAACCGACATAATACCATTGCCGGCGAGAGAGAGAAAATGTTTGTTGCGCAGTTTTATTAAGAGGTTTTTGAACATATCGGGAAAAAGTAAAATTTTACTTACAAATAATATAAAAGTTTACAGGATCAGGAGTTAGGTTAATTTATGGAAAGAAATAAAGCCATTTTTTTTGTTACCAGCAACATAACTCTCTTCAGCATCGTTGTGTCACTCACTGCAACTTATATATCATTTATTCAGCTTTTTCATACCATTTATTATTAGACATTTGCACTCTTCACTGCCCTATCCTGTAATTCTGTTTCTGTCGAAAAAATGCAGATACCAGTTAAAACGATGCATTAACTGATATTATTGTAATGAATAAAAACCTTGCACTTTAAAAAAAATTCAATGCAAAGAAAATAATGATTTTATTATGAAAAGGCCTGGTTTTACATACAATTTTAAAAGGATATCTGCGTTTTAAATAATTATATTATCAAGGGATTTTCTGCATTAACTATTTGAGACATTATTTTAAAATAACAGCATTTTTTTAAAATAATTGCTACTTAAACTGTCAATTAACTTAGATGACAAAAACCGCATATTATTTTAAGGAAGTAACTGTACTAATAACGCATTATAACAGAAGCGGCTCTCTTGAGCGCCTGCTCAGCGCTTTTGGCAGAGAGAACTGCAAATTTGGAGACGTAGTGGTTTCTGATGATGCAAGTAAACCTGAGCATTTGGAAAAAATAAAAGATTTACAAAAAAACTATCATTTCAGACTAATTACAACAGAAAAAAACGGCGGGTTAGGAAACAATATAAACAAGGGTCAGGATGCTGTAACTACTCCCTACACATTGTATGTACAGGAAGATTTCATTCCTACAGAAGAATTTGCTGTTAATTTTCAGAAGGGTTTTGAAATTATTAAAGAGAAGCCCGAACTTGATATCGTAAGGTTTTATGCTTATTTCAAATATCCGTATTTAAAACCTTTACGAAATGGATTTTCAGAAATGATTTTTAAACCGTGGCATCCCGGCTATATGAAATTTTATTATTACAGTGATCATCCGCACCTGCGACGCAGCAATTTTTTAAAAAAATTCGGAAGATATGCTGAAGGAGTAAATAGCGACAAGACAGAGTACCGGATGTGTATTTCGTTTATTCAAAAAAAGGGAAAAGGTTTGTTCTGTGATGAATTTAAAACTGTTTTTTTGCAGGTCAATCCTCCTGAAGAGCCAAGTACAGCCTCTCACCGCATAAGCTGGAGGACACAAAATAGCGCTTTCGTGCTTTTGCTAAGGGCACTGTATTTACAGGCGAAATTCATTAAGTGTCATGTTGATCTTGTATTTCTGAAATAGCAATCTCATACTGGTAAAACTATTTATTAATATACAAAAAAAGGTATTTAATCCCAGTAAAATGTTAGTTGTAAAAATGGAAGAAAACGATCGGTTTGATGATGTAAGCCTTTTGATAACACATTATAACCGCAGTCGTTCTTTAGAAAATCTTTTAAAATCTTTTGCCGGTATAAATTGTTTATTTAATGAAATTATCGTTTCGGATGATGGAAGCAACATTGGGCATATCAACTATCTTGAATCGCTGCAACACCAATTCCCTTTTCGACTCGTAACTACATCTCTAAACAAAGGCCTGGGAAATAATATAAATAAAGGACAGGATGCCGTAAAATCGAAATATACATTATATGTGCAGGAAGATTTTCAGCCTGCTGATGATTTTAAAGTACCTCTCAAACGGGCCGTTGAAATAATGCAGGATAAAAATGATGTGGATATGATACGGTTTTATGCTTATTTTAAATATCCCTACTTAAAATATTATAAACATGGATTTTCAGAAATGACATTTAGGCTATGGAAGCCAGGCTATAAAAAATTTTACTCCTACAGCGATCATCCTCATCTGAGACGAAGTGATTTTCTTAAAAGGTTTGGCAGGTATACCGAAGGAGTTAAAGGCGATGTTACTGAATATAGAATGATGATGTCTTTTTTGCAAAATGAAGGGAAGTCTCTTTTTTATGAAGATTATCAAAATCTTTTTCAACAGGTAAACTCGCACGAAGAGCCCAGCACAATGAAAAGGGATTTCTGGAGAGAAAGCGGCAATCCTCTTGTTGCTATCGTACGCGAATTTTACCGGCATGCCCGGTTCAATATTGATTTTATATTCAAAAAATATTAGTTAATTAAATTTTGCAGTAAGTTCCGCCGGCAAAAAATCTAAAATGCCTTAAAAATTATTGTAAGCAAAATATATTACCGGGCAATAGCTAAAGCGCGATATATTTCTTTTACGCTGTTTTCCCAGCTATGTGCCGAGGCAAATAATTTTCTTTTCTGTTGTAAATTTTCCGAATTTTCGTTCATCGCTTTTTCTATCAGGGAAATATAATCATCCGGAGTTTTGCCAAGGTAAACATGGTTTTCAAATATGCTCATTGCTTGTGTTCCGGTTGCCACAACCGGCTTTCCCATCGCCAGATATTCGTCAATCTTTCGGGGGTAGTTTCCAATAGTAACATTATTTACTAACTGCGGATTTAGACACACGCCAAACGTATTTATATACGCTGGCAGTTGCTCCGGTTGCTTTGAACCGAGGAAATGTACGTTAGTGTAATTGTGCAATTTGCTAACTTTAAATTCCCTGTCTTCAGGTCCAACCAAAACAATATTCCATTCAGGCTTTTTTGCTGCAATATTCATTAATAAGTCAATATCCAGACGGATGCTTTGTAATGCACCTACGTATCCAATCACGGGTTGGCTTATCTTACTTATATCTTCAGGCACGCTTCCGGCGAAATCAGTAAAAATGTCAAGCTCACATCCTTGCCCTACGTAAAACGAATTGGTATTGTATTTTTTACAATAATCTGCCAGATAAGTAGAGTTGGCTACACATACATCGCTTTTTGCAATAAGCATAGGTTCAAGCTTTTTGCCGTGATGTTTCCAATAATCGACAGATAAAAGAAAGTCGCGGGAGTAATAAATACTTTTGGAAGGCTTCAGAATATCTTTAAGATAAAAACTTCTGAAAATATCATTATCGTTAAATAATAAAATGTCTTTGAAGCCCAGTGTGTTTATTGCTTTTTTTATCGATACTGCGAATCTTCTGTTATTCAGCCTGTTGAAAATGTCAAAAATTTTTTCATTCTTTATCCAGTTAATAGACTCTGCTATTTTATCAGGAAAGCAGTTCCACAAATTATCGCTTATCTTAACAAGGCTATCGGCCTTCTGATTAATCACCTCAATTCTTTTCCTGATTTTGGCATCATCTCTATTGCGCAGCAAAGTAATTCTGTCAAGAGGGGAATTAACGTATAAAACCCTGTTTTGCTTACTGAATTCTATTGCAATATTCTTACAATTACTTCCGATTTCCACATCCCAGGGCTGCAGGCCAACTACTACAATATCCCGGTTTTGTATCATGCTTTTATAATTGATCTTGCTGCGCATTTTTTTGCTGGTCAAGGTTGTAAGTAATGTTTATTAATGCTACAGAAAGATAAAAGTATATGGACACCGGAAATTGTACGAGCGCCTCCTGCGGATAATTTCCAATATTAAGTGCAAATACTATCAGGATCATTGCCAGGCAGTAAGTTTTAAGTTCAGGATCCCTGATACGATAAAAATTATTGATGCCTGTTTTTAAAATAATGAACATAAAAATGCAAAAGATAAGCAGGCCGATCCAACCAAGTTCTACTGCGATCCTTACATATCCGCTGTCGGGCGGAAAATTAGCTAAGAAAGAATTAGGGGCAAACCGTTGTCCCCATACGCCCGTGGCTCCAAGACCTCCTCCCAGGGGATGAGATAAAATATAAGGTTGAATACGTTTTTGATTTATCTTTCTAAGGGTATAAGAAGCATCATCAGAAGGTTTGAAAGCTGTTTGAAAACGAACAATGCTCGGATTTGAGGTCGGAATTACAATTAAAAAGCTAATAAACAGTCCTCCTGCGATTGTAAAAAGCAATACTTTTTTACTGAAATTAAGAATGGCAAAAAGTGCCAGGCCGGCAGGTATAAGCACATAAGCGCCACGGGTTCCTGAAAAAAGCATTGCGGTTAAAAAAATAACGGTTAAAACGCTTAACACGATTTTTTTCCAGGTTCTTATGTTGCCTGCAATGAGGCATATACACAATAAACTGCTTATAGCCATATTATATGCAAAAGAAACAGGGTCAGAAAAAATGGAAAATTTTCGCCAATGACCTGCAATAAACAATAATGAAGCAATATTCGGGTCTGAATGTAAATAAGCTTCTTCACCTGCAGAAAATCCTATAAACTCCTGTTTGAAAGCATATATCGCACCGATAAGGCTTAGTAATATCCATATTTTCAGTATCAGCCGTATAAAAGCAACAGTGCGTATTTGAAACATAAATATAAAATACATGAGCATTACTACTGCAACCGACCTTACCGTATACACCCATGCCAGGCGCGACTCCGCCTCGGGGTTTGCAATTTGCAAAAGGTTGTATAATATCCAGATGATGATGAGGACGCTTATCGGGCTTTTAAAGATTTTCCAGTTATTCTCTTTTTTTTGACAAATAAAAAATCCAAGTATAAGCAACACTTGGATGCCATCCATTAGAGTACCTAAAGGAAAATTAATCCCAAGCTTCATAAAAGAAAACAGCAGGTAGGCCATCAGCAGCAGCACAATAATACCGAACCGGGGATAAGCAACAATTGAATAAACAAGCGGTACACTGATAACAGCAATAATCAGCAGTATGCCGGAAGAACTGCCTGAAAAACTTATAACTGCAGCAAAAACTGCAGCGCAACCAACCAGGATAATGTAACCTAAAGGATTATTTAATTTTTCAATTAATAACCGTTTTCTCAACCATGCTGAAACAGTTGAATTTTCTTTATTATCAATCGAACCAACAGGTATTTCAAAATTTTCCATCAAAAAAATAATAGCTTAAAAAAGAAAACAAATACGCTTGCAAATGCTATAACCATCGCTGCCTTTCTTGTTACCTTCCTGACCCTTTCATCTGCAAAAACCTGTTGCTCTTTTGATGCTGTTTTTGGAACTATTTTCATGCTGTGCCTTCTTTTAATTCTTTGATAGTTTTGTTATGAATATGTGTTGTGGCTATCGAAAAAACATTTGCTTTCCTGGCTTTAAACAACGACAATACCTGCAAAAACATAAATTGAGGAATGCCCGCCAGCGAATTGTAAATACGACGATCGGTTTTAGAATGAGTTAATGCGATGATGAACCCGGTAATAAAAAATACAAAACCTGCCAGCCAGGCTGCTGACGTTACTTCATTTATCCAAAAATCACTTATCAGGCAGCTAAAAGAAAGAATAAGAAAGATAAACAAAGGCGGCCTCAGCAGTACCAGGCCGAAAAGAAACTGGTTGAGATTGAAGTTTTTAATACCTTTTATAATAATGGTAAAACCAAAACTAAAATACCGAAACCAGGTATTAATCCATCGCGACCTCTGCTTTATTAATTGATCGGGCTGTGATGTTTTTTCATCATAAACTACTGCTTCATCGGTAAAAGCAATGCGGTATCCACGCTTTACAATATTAGCCTGCAACACTTTATCAAAGCCTGCACCGGTAATATCAGCATGTTTGAGACAATCTATATACAATTTTACAGAAAATGCCATTCCGGAACCTGCAAGCGTGGCAGAAGATCCGGCGCCAAACAAAAGCCTGCCGTCGTAGAAATGGTAATAGATATCACGGGCCGCATCAAGACAGGCAAAAGTGGTATCAAGATTTTTTGCTTTTCGAATTCCCTGAACTGCTTCAAAGCCGTTATTAAAACACTTATTTAAAGCATTGAGATAATTTGGGTCTGCAAGGTTATCGCTATCAATAATGGTTAACCGGTCGTGGCTTCTTTTAAAATTTTTGATGGCATAAAAATGAGACCTTGTATTACTGCTCAGTGTTTGAGCCGGCCGCAGCACAACTACACGGTTGTCAGCAAAGTGTAAATTACTTATGTCACAATTGTCCGCGACAATATAAATCAGGTATTTTTTATAATTTAAGTTTAATAATGAATCTACCACTGCAAAAAGTGACTGCGTTTGCCCGTATGCTGTAACAATTATTGCATAATCAGCTTCTTTCACTTCTTTGCCTGTATGGTTATTTTTATTACTGATCTTATACAAAGCATATAATATCAGCGGGAAAACCAGGTTAAAACCAATTAAGGCCTGCATAACTATCCACACACCGATTAAAACGTGATTATACATTTACTGCGTTTTTTTTAATTTTGATCCTTCTTTGCGTATCTGATGGCCCGGCTATCACTTTATTCAGCATCCATCCTATAAATTTTCCGTTTAAGCTTTTCAGGTAGTCTATGTGCTCTTCTTTATCTGCACTAATACTCTGGCTTGCAGCAAACACACCGACAGCCTTTTCAGCAAAAAGCAACCATTCTTTTGATTTATTCAATGTATCGAGAGGTGCGGTTTCAATAATGATAATGTCAAATTTTTTTGCAAGCAAATTCATTTTCTGCTGTATCGTTGCCTCATCCGCCAGTTCGAGCAGTGAAGCTTCCTCTCCTTTATTGCCTAATACGCTTATTTTATCACCGGCAGAAATTTCATCAATAGTCTTGCTATTATGAAAATAATCTTCAATAAATAATTGGCTGTTAACAGTTTTTGTAATAAAAGGGTCGTCGAAATTTCCATCGATCAGCAATATTTTCTTATTAGTCATCGCATAGGCATAAGCGAGACTTATTGAAAAAAAGCTTTTTCCCTCACCTTCTTTTAAGCTGGTAACGGCTAATACTTTTTTACCGTTCAGCTCGTTGTCAATTTCAAAACGAACGGAACGCAGCAGGTTTTTAAATTCGCTGATATTTGTATCTGTGTTACTGTTGTCCCAGATCTTTTTAAAATCTATCATTGAACCGCCCAGTAAATTAAGATGTCCGAGAACGGGCATTGCTGTTTTATTCATCAAATCCTTTGAATGCTGTATAGAATTATCGAGGTAGAAAAGCACGAAAAAAACAACCAGGCAAAATGTAAAACTGATTATCCCGGAAAGAATTACCAGCAGCATTTTTTTGGAAGGAAGGGCAGACTCGGGCATAGCCATTTGTATTTGCCTTATCTTAAGAGAAAAATTGGAAACAAGGCTGGTTTGGTTAAACCTGTTCAGAATTTCGAGATATTCTTTGCTGGTAACATCTATCGCATTTTCATAAGATTGTATTTCTGCCTCGTGCGGTACCAGGCTATCAAATTTTGAGTTTAATCTTGCCAATTCGTTATCTATAGAGCCTATACTGTTTGCTTCAATATCCCGGTTTATTTCCATTTGTAACTTTTGGGATACTAAACTTTGTTTTGCTGCAAGAGGATTAAATATGTTGTTGTCAGTTGATTGGTTTATCTGCGATGCCAGCACATTGCGTAGTGAATCGATACGTGTTTTGTATTGTTCATTAAAACCGCTTTGTATATAATTTTCATTCAGAAGACGCATTTTATCTTTTGTAGTTACTATGTCTGAGTTAATCTGCGTTAATGCACCTTCCAGATATTTGCGGTCTCGCGGAACAAATTTATCATCAATGTTTTTTAATGCACCGGTATAAGCCGCTACGTTCTTTACTGCAGTTTCTCTGCGGCTTTCATAATCAGCTATCTGAGAATATAAACTTGTGGCCTGCTCATTCAGATTTAAAATATGATTTTTAATTTTATAAAATTTCAATTCACTCCTGTTGCTATCCATGGCTTCCTTCTTTTGCTGAAGAAGTTTTCCAAAAAAATCAACTGCCTTATGTTGGTTTTCTTTTACTACGGAGGAATAATAGGTGATAAACTGCTGACAAAGCGTATTAACAACAAAAGCAGAAAGCTCTGCATTTTCAGACTGAAACTGTACATCTATAAAATCACTGTTATCGACCCGGTAAACTGCTAATTTGGCTAAAATTGATTCATCATCATATTTCATTGATGTCAATACACTGTATAAACCTTTTTCATCGCTGTTCATCATCGAAAGCTCATTTAAACTATCAAGATGGCGGGTATATACTTCAACCGCATGTTTTCTCGCCTCAGCATTAAGGTTTTGAAGCAGTTTATTTGGTTTCCTGAATGGTTTTTTATCAGTAAGATCATGCAATATTAATTTGTAAGAAACCTGGTCGAGCATTTTCTTTAACCGCATTATCTGTATGATATTGTTGAAGTCCTGGTTGATTTTAGACTCCTGTGCGTTTTCTCCATTGTCTAAAAATTGCTGTGACTGATCAACTATTCCTGTTGCAATCCGGGCGGCGGACAAATAGTTTTCCGGCAGATTCCGGGTTAGAAAATAGGTGATAATAATTGTTATCGCGGGTATTAATATCAATACCATTTTGCGGCGATAAAGCAGGTTTAAAAATTTAGAGAAGTCCATTATTTTATATCTTCAAGTTTTTTCCCGAGTAATTCTTCCAAATTACTTTTGGCTATCAGTAATGAGGTTTCAGCTTCAATCTTCGATTGCAAATGATCTGTATACGACATGGTAACACTGTTGTAGTTTTGAAATGTCTCTTCGCCTTTTTCAAACCGGTATTTTATTTGCCTCATGGAACTTTCTGCATCTGTGGCAGATGATGCTTTTAATTTCAACATGGCCAGATTTTGCACATAGAGATAATACCGTTGTTTTACCTGTGCTTCTATATTCAGTTCATATTCTTCCTTTTCAGACTTTGCTATGTCAAGTTCTGTTTTTGCCTGTTTAACAGCATACGGCTTTTGCAGAATAGCGCCGATATTCATATACATGCCAACCTGGTAGCCATTTAAAATACTGGGGTTTATTAACGTAGTAGTGTTATTGGGGCTATATAAAAAAGAAAAGGAAAATACATCGAACCAGGAAAGCTTTGTTTTTTTTATGTTTGTTTCCGCCATGCCAATTCTTTGCCCGTACGTTTTCATTCTGGGATAATTGACTTTTGCTGTTGCAATTAACAAGTCAAGATATTTGTTGGAAACATCAGATAAAATAGACTCCTGTGCTTTTAAAGCAACAAATGAAAAAGAAAATAACAGCAGAAGCATAAGTTTATTTCTTCGCATTACAGTACAAACTTTTTTTAGGAAAACTTATTATATTACTCCTAATAACGAATGTTCAGGTGCTTTAATTATATTACTTATTTCTTTTTTTTAAGATTAACCGGTATTTAGAACCATTTAAACAGTCGCTATACTAATTTATGTTTTTTATCGTTTTAAAAACATGTCTTTAGCCACTACCGTTAAAAGCAATACTATACTGAAACAATTTGTTCACCGGTTGCTGATACCAAAAAATGAAGCAAGGCCAAGGCTATGGGTAAAATTATTTTTAAACAGATTTTATCATTCATTGGGAGCAGACTCAGTTATCAGGAGAAAAACAAGAATAGACGTGCTTCCTTTCAATAGATTTGTTTTAGGTGCGCGTTCCATTGTTGAAGATTTTTGCACTATTAACAATGGCGTGGGTGATGTAATTATCGGTAATGGTACTTTAATCGGTATGGGAAATGTTATTATCGGGCCAATTACAATCGGCAGCAATGTGATACTGGCTCAAAATATAGTAGCAAGCGGCTTGAATCACGAATATAAAAATATTGATATTCCTATATGCAGGCAAAATGTTACCACTTCACAAATCATTATTGAAGATGAGTGCTGGATAGCCGCTAATGCTGTAATTACCGCCGGCGTAACGATCGGGAAGCATAGTGTAGTTGCGGCTGGCGCCGTTGTTACAAAAAACATTCCCCCGTTTTCGGTTGCGGCTGGTAACCCTGCAAGAGTAATAAAACAGTATGATCCGGTTGTAAAAGAATGGGTAAAAGTGAAATAAGGTCTTTTAGTTGAAATTTTGATAAGTACAAACTTTATCACAACCATCCTGTTTTACTTTTCGTAAAACCTAAGCTTTTTTTCAGGATAACTATAAGCAATACTTGCAATATAATTTTTCGCTATTTCAAAAGTGTTAATCCGGTAGCTGTCATAATCTGTGTCTGTAATGTCGCTTGAAAAAGGATCATTTAAACAGTTTAATTTATTCATATCATCATGCAGTCCTTCTCCTGTAGCTTTAAGCAGTGCTTCTTTACGTGTCCATAACTTAAAAAATTCATCTGCAGGTTTGTTGCTTTCTTCTGCAAAATTAATTTCAGAATCGGTAAAGCAAATAGCTGCTATTGGTTTATAATCAAAATCATTATTGATAAATTCAACATCTATTCCTACGCTGCTGCCGGAAAAGGCAAAAGCAACACAGTTTCCGGAATGAGAAATATTAAAATGAAGATGTTCAAAATCTTTTATTATTGGTTTTTTATTCTGATCCCTTACAATTTCAATTGACTCAGGAGCAGTGTTTATATAAAGCCCTGACAGTTGTTTCAAAATTGCGCGCGAAATAATATACCGGTCTCTGTCTTCAGCTTTAAAAAAACGGCGCGACCTTAATAATTCTTCAGGAGATAAAAGTTTTTCATAAACAGGTAATTCCATAAGGTGCTTATTTACGAATGACCGGAAAATATGAATTTCGGAATTACTTAAAGTATTATCAAACTTCGACCATCCGTGAAGCAGAATATCAATAGTTTTTGTTTGAAACGGATACATCTCGGGTATAAATAAATCAACAGTTGTCTAATGCATTTTGCAATGCACGGGCAAATTTTTTATCATTTGGCCTAAGAAGCATTGTTTTATGATCTCCGGGGACCTCATGAACTCTTACGCCTTTTGCGTATTTTTTCCAGCCTAAAAATTTAAAGTCATCTACGAAATAAATACGGGTTTTTGCTTTAAAAAGATCAATAGTTCCATCAAAAGGTTTCATTCTGTAGTTCCGGTAGGCAATATCATGTTGTTTGCTTATGCGATCAAATTCGGTCAAAGGATTTTGAGGTTCTGTTCGCGCAGGTTGATAAAGAGGAGCAGATATTGCTTTGATTTTGTTTCGTATATATTTGAGCTGGTAAAGCATAGTCGTTTTTGGTTGCTTCAGTAAAGATGTTGATACCCATAACAGCTTACGTAGCTGTCTCGTTGCTTTTGCAGATACTTTGTTCAACAATCCATACTCATAATCCTGTACTTCCGCGTTGGTATCGAACATTGCAAGCATTTTTACTTTTTTCCCCATAAGCCTTAATTGCCGGGCCATTTCAATGCCGACATATCCTCCAAAAGAATAACCGGCAATGGCATAAGGACCTTCAGGATTATGCTCAAGTACCTGGCTGATGTGATATGCAGCTATTTCTTCCATACTATTTAATGGCTCGTCTGTGCCATTAAGGCCTTTAGCCTGTAAGCCATACACCGGCTGTTCTGCATCTACATGAAGAGCAATACTGCTGAAATTGAGAACATTTAAACCGCTGCCATGAATTATATAAACAGGCATTTTACCACCGGATGGCTTAATGGGAACTAAGGATTTATATACTGCGGGTAGATCCTTATCGGCCTGCAGTAAGAAGGCTAATTTCTTTATAGTCGGGTATTCAAATAAGGTTGACAAGGGAAGTTTTATACCCGTTTCTTTTTCAATTCTCATCATTACCTCCACGGCTATTAAAGAGTGGCCTCCCAATTCAAAAAAGTTATCATTCACATCAATATCTTCTGAGCAGAGAAATTCAGACCAGATTGAAATTAAAAGTCTTTCTGTTTTTGCGGAAGGAAGGGCTGTTTTATCGCGGGCTGCCCTATTATGTACACACAGATCAGATAAAGCATTAAAATCAATTTTACCATTAATAAGAAGCGGCAGCTTTTCTATTTTAATAAACTGATCGGGAAGCATGTAAGCAGGAAGAATGTTTTTTAATCTTTCTTTTAATTTTAAAATTATAGCAGAAAATTGTTCTTCATTTACATGTGTTTCAGGTACTATGAATGCCGTCAGCCGCTGATTTGATTTTTTATCAAGGCACGTCATTACAAGCGTTTCTTTAAACCCGCCGTGCTTCATTATTGCATTTTCTATTTCCCCCGGTTCTATACGGTATCCACGCACTTTTATCTGCCTGTCTATTCTTCCCAGAAACTGTATTTCGCCATTGAAGAACTTTCCGAGGTCTCCGGTGCGGTACATTTTTTCTGCCCCTGGCGTGGTAAAAGGATTGGTGATAAATTTTTCTTCGGTTAGCCCGGGCATGTTTACATAACCTCTTGCTACGCCCGCCCCTGCTATATAAATTTCCCCTGCTACACCATTAGGAACCGGGTTGAGAGATTCATCAAGAATATAAATCAGGGTATTGTTTATTGGCCTGCCAATAGTAATTATATCATCATTAATATTAACCTGCTTACCTGTGGAATAAATAGCAGTTTCGGTAGGGCCGTACATGTTATATACAGCGGCGCCTCTGATGCAAAGTTTATCTGCAAGATCTTTTGTCATCGGTTCTCCGCCGCATAAAATTTTCAGGCTCAGCGGTTGCTCCCATCCGGCAGCAAGCATCATTTTATAGGTAGCAGGTGTTGCCTGCATTATTGTAACGGGCTGTTCTTTTACAATTTGAAGAAGTTCCCTGCCATCTTTCGCCGTTTCTGCTTCAGCTAACAGGATGGTTGCGCCTGTAATCAAAGGAAGAAAAATTTCTAATGCGGCAATATCAAAAGAAACAGTTGTTACTGCAAGCAATGTATCATGTTCGTTTATTCCCGGCATTTTTACCATGCTCAACAGCAAATTCACTAAACTTCGGTGTTCGAGAAGCACGCCTTTGGGTCGGCCTGTAGAGCCGGATGTATAAAGAATATAAACCAAATCATTACCATACACCTGCACGTCGGGAGCATTTTTTGAAAAGCTTTCTAAACCGGGCAAACCATTACCGATAAGAAATTCAGTAATTCCGGCATTAAATTTCCCCTTATAAAACGCTGATGAAACCAGCATTTTAGCTGACGAATCGTGCAACATAAATTGAATCCTGTCTGCCGGATATTCAGGATCGATGGGGATATAAGCAGCTCCCGATTTCATGACTGCCAGCAACGATATTACCATCTCCGGCGATCTGTCTAAAGCCACACCGACAAGATCGCCTGCCTTTATTCCCTGCTGAATTAAACTGTGTGCCAACTGGTTTGCTGTATCGTTTAATGTCTTATAACTAAGTTTTTTATCTTTAAAAATAAGCGCAGTATTACCGGGAAATTTTGCAGCAGCTTTATCAATCAAATGATGAACGGGAATATTATTGTCATAGGCAACTTCTGTTGCATTCCCTTCGGATATCTTGTCAAATAAATCTTTTGTACCAGGTAATTGTATATTTTCAATTTTAATTAATGGATCCTGAACCACGGTTTCTAACACATTGCTGAAACCTTCCATCATCTTTTGAATTGTTTCTTGCCGAAATAGCTGGGTATTATACGACCACTCAAAGGTTAATGAAGATTTTTCGGACCCGCTAATATTTAGAAACAATTCAAAGGTTTCAAATTCTCTTGGATTACTTATTAAATCATAAGTAAGCCCGTAAAAACTTACTCCGTCATTCATACCCATCTCAACATTAAATACTACAGGCACCAATGCCACGCGCGAAGAATCACGTGGAATATTTATTTTTTTCAGCAGGCTTCCAAAGGAGAAGCGCTGTTGCTCAAGCGCCTCCAAAACATCTTTTTTGCACAGTTTGAGATAATCTTTAAAAGAGCAATTACTATTTACAACGGTTTTTAGCGGCAGCAGGTTTACACAATGGCCTACTAAATTATAGTTTCCCGTAGCTGCCTGTCCTGCTGCAGGTAAACCGATAACAAAAGTTTGCTGCCCTGTTAAACGATGTAAAAAAACTTCAAAGGAAGCTATCAAAGTTGTTATAAAACTGCATCCTGATTTATTGCTTAATTTTTTTAATGCACAAACCAGGTCTGGCCTTACCTCACAATCAAGACGTTTACTTTTGTAAGTGCGTGAAACCTGTCTTGGAAAATCTGTCGCGAGATTTAGTACAGGTGCATCGTCTTTATACTGATTAATCCAATAATTTTCAATCTGTTTATATTCATCGCTTTCGTAAAATGCGTGCTGCTCATTTGCAAACGCGCTGAAAGGTACTGCGGCAGGTAAATCAACAAAAGTATTTTGAACATAGCCGGAATAAAGGCGGCTCAATTCCTGCAGAATAATATTGAGCGACCACCCATCGCAGATAATATGATGAGCAGTAATGGTTAAATAAAATTCATTGTGCGATAGCTTCAATAATTTCATCCTGAACAACGGACCATTCAGCAGATCGAATACCCGGGAAACTTCCCGGTGTGCCTGGTCAGATAAAATTTCACGCTGTTCTTCAGCGTGGAAATCAGAAATATCTTTATAATCAAGTTTACTATAAGAATTATTGAAAATGCAAATTTGTTTGCCGTCGCCGCTGAATGCTGAGCGCAATGCGTCGTGCCGGTCCGTTAAATCATGCAAAGCCTTTTCCAGCGCTTCTTTGTTCACGTTCCCCGATAGTCTTAAAGAAATCGATTCATTGAAAGCTGCATTCGCAGCATCACCCCCAAGCAGGCAGGATATCATTATTTCCTTCTGCGACTCGGTAGCGGGTGCAAGGGCGGCTATTTCCGGCCCGGCAAACGGATCAAAGTCAACAGTTGTATACTCTATCGGAATTATATTTTTTACCATAAAAAAATGTAATAATCCACGTCTTAGTTTCACAGTTTCTACTACAGATTCCCTGGAGTACCATTCACCCACCTGGTAAAACTAATGCCGGTTACATTTTTAATAACGGATTTGTCGCCTGTTTTATTATTGCTTCGAATGAGTTAGCTGCCGATATTTTCCCGGCTGTTCCATATCAGGAATAAACCATGCGGGATTACCATTTTTATCCCGCCCGAGCCTGGCATCAGGCGGAAGAATTTTATCAGCAGTAAGAAAGCCTGTTTTTTTATAGGTACTGCTTTCGCAGGAAACCGTGTTCTCATAAAAACCCGCCGCCATCATTTCATCAATACTTTCGGTAAAGGCAGTGATAACACAGTCAACATCTTTTCTTGTATGTGCCTCAGTCATGAAACATGGAAAACCATCACAGATATATATTCCCTTTTCCCGCATCAGCGTAAACATTAGTTCGTAGCCCGTAACTTCTTCTTTAAATTTAATCTTCCATAATGAACCAAAATAAGCAACATACATGGGAAGCTGCCTTCGTTCCATTTCAAGATTCAGTTTGTCTGCCAGGTACTTTGTTTTATTATTTATGTTTTTTTGCAGTTCCGGACCTTTTTCCTTCATATATTGTAACGATGCCTTTGCAGCAGCCAATGCTAAAGGATGCCTTACAAAAGTACCTGCAAAATAAGTGACCCCTGTTTCCGGAAAAGAAGCGTTGCCATATTGCCAACCACCCCCATCGAGAGCGTCCATAAATTGCTTTTTACCGGCAATTATACCAATGGGCAATCCTCCGCCAATCACTTTACCATAAGTGGCCAGATCTGCTGATATATTAAACAAAGCCTGTGCACCGCCAGGATGCATTCTAAAGCCCGTTATCACTTCATCAAAAATCAGGACAGTGCCGGATTGTGCGGTAATTTCCCTTACCTGTTTCAGAAAATGTATTGGAGTGAATTCAGGCCTCCTGCTTTGCACAGGCTCTACTAACACTGCGGCAAGTTCATGCGCTCTTTCTCTTATTATTTTCAGGCTTTCATCTGTACCATAATCAAGAATGAGCATATTTTGTACAGCCTCAGGCATAATGCCCGGCGCTGCGGGAAGATTTTTTAATCTTTTGGTTCCTTTTACTATTACTTCATCAAATATTCCATGGTAGGAACCGGTAAAGGCAACAATAAGAGACCGACCTGTTACTGTGCGTGCTATCCGCATTGCACCCAACACTGCTTCCGAACCGGTATTACAAAATGCTGCTCTGTCCATGGCCGTAAAATCACATATCATTTTGCTTACTTCCCCGGCTAATTCATGCTGAGGACCCAGTTCGTAACCTCTATCTACCTGGTCGTGAATTGCCTTTTTGAGAAACTCAGGCTGGTAACCGAAAAAATTAGATCCGAAGCCATTCAACACATCGATATATTCATTACCATCCACGTCCCAAATCCTGCTGCCTTTAGAACGATTAACAACAATAGGATAAATCAATTCTTTGGTCAGCGGAGAGAAACCAGTCACTACCCGGGGATCTGCCATGTGCGACCTGTTTTCCTGCGCATATTTTTTACTGCCATTTGTTTTTTTATTGTATCGTTCAATTAACCCGTCAAGAAAAGATTGTTGTTTGTTGTTGAATATGGCCGTTTTTCGTTCGATTTTTGGAGATGCGCCAAAAGGTTTTTTTATTTCGGTTAACTCATCATTATCGTGTCCGTTTGCATTAAGCTGAAAATTATTTTTTGTTATATTGTTCTCTGCAACTGATAATGAAGTATTTGCTGCTAAATGCTGATTGCTTTGCAATGCAGCCACTTGTTTTGCCAGCGCTTCTAACTGATGTGTAATTGCTTTTAAAGAATTATCTTCACTTGCATTGTCCCCTTCTATAGAGACAGAAGAAGACTTTGCATCATGTGTATTTTGAATCACAGATGCAGTGTTGTAAGTACCGGCAGGGAGTTTATTATTGAGATAATCGGTTAAGGAATGTATTGTATTGCTTTCTTCCTGTAATTGTCTGAAAGTAATGGGTAAGCTAAATTCTTTTCTAAGCGTTAAAGCAACCTGTGTTAATAACAACGAATCGAGGCCAATTTCTAAAAAGCTTAATTTTGCCATTTCAGGGTTAATGTCGATACCTGATGCCTCCCCGATGATTATTTTTATTTTTTCAGTTAAAATTTCTTTTCTCATATCTGAAGCTGGTATCATTGGTTTATGAGTATTTTTGTTTTCAGTTATTGCACCCGTAAATTTTTTTGAATTTCCTTCAGGCGGATCTATCCAGCAATAGGTTTTATTAAAGGCATAAGTTGGCAAGGATAAATAAAGCCTTTGCTGATTTGAATAAAATGATTGCCAGTCCGGTACTAAACCTTGTAACCAAAGCCTTCCTAAAGCCTTTAATATAGAACTATATTCGGAGGGCGAACTTTTTTCAAGGCTGGTTATTACACTTACGTTTTTGCCTGCTGATTGCTGACGCACGAGAGAAGATGCAATATTGCCGGGACCTGCTTCAAGAAAAATGGCGGTATCATTTTGTGAGATACTTTTTATTGCACCGGCAAAACGCACCGTCTTCCTTACATGATCAGACCAGTATTTTGGATCAGTCGCTTCACTATCAGTGAGCCAGGTACCGGTTACCGTTGACATAACTGGTTTTTTAGGAACGCTTAAGGTCAGCTTTTCAATTTCTTTATGTAAATCTTCAATTATCGGATCCATCATTGAAGAATGAAAAGCATGGCTCGTATACAGTTCCTTGCATGCTATCCCTTCATGATGTAAGAACTCGCAAAAGGCAGAAATGTCATTGGCAGCGCCTGCTACTACTAATGATTTATCACTATTTATTGCTGCTATGCATAATTTTTCCGGCAGTATATTTTTTAATTTTTCAGCTTCCATTCTTACTGAAAGCATTTTTCCCCGTGGCAATTGACTTATCAATCTGCTGCGAACCGATATAAATTTTAAGACATCAGGTAAACTGAAAATACCGGCAAAATGAGCTGCAACCAGTTCTCCTGTGCTATGTCCGCAAAGTATGGTGGGTTCAATTCCCCAACTTATCCATAATTTGGTTAAAGCATATTCAGTTATAAAAATGGCAGGCTGGGTATAAAGCGTGTTATTTATTTTTTCTTCTGCTTCTGCTTCTGAATGTATGCTTTCAGGAAATATAATTCCCCGGATGTCTGTTTGCAGATAAGGTTCCAGTAAAGCTGCACATTCATCGACAGCATTTTTATAAACCGGTTCATTATCATATAGTTGCCTGCCCATGTTGAGGTACTGCGACCCTTGTCCCGGAAAGAGAAAAACTATTTCAGATGGTTTTTCCTTTACAATATTTATTTCTGCAGCAGATAGGTTAGCTGATGAAAGATGGGTTACCGCTTCACTGTTTGTTTCGGCAAGTATAAAATATCTATGATTAAAATCAGCACGGGATGTTTGAAGTGAGCAGCAGGCATCGGCTAAATTCAGCCCGTTGTTTTGTTTCAGATAATTTGCAAGCTTAAGGGAATACGCATCGCCACTTTGTTTCGATTTAGCTGACCAGGTAATAAGTTGTAAGGGATGTGATTCACCGGAAAACGATACTTTATTCTCATATTCTTCTGCAATAATATGTACATTTGTACCGCCTACTCCAAAGGAGCTTACTCCTGCTATTCTCTTTTCATTTGCCTGCCATTCTTTTAGTTTAGTATTTACATAAAAGGGGCTGTTTTCAAAATCTATATCAGCATTTGCTTTATTATAAAATAATGTTGCCGGTATTTGTTTGTAATGGAGCGATAATATTGTTTTAATAAAGCCGGCAATACCAGACGCTGCCGTTAAATGCCCCATATTGCTTTTTGCGGAACCAATAGCACAAAATTGTTTTTTCTCCTGCTTACCAAAGCCAAGTTTCAGCCCTTCTATTTCTATCGGGTCACCAATTGGCGTTGCGGTACCATGTGTTTCTATGTACGAAATGTCTGATGGTTTTATGCCTGCATTGTTAATAGCCATTGCTATAGAAGCAGCCTGTCCTGTGGCATCAGGAGCTGTAAAACTTCCTTTCCCTGATCCGTCGTTATTTAATCCAATGCCCTTTATTACTCCATATATAGTATCTCCATCCCTTTCAGCATCAGGCAGGCTTTTTAACAGCACAACACCTGCTCCGTCACTAAAAACGGTTCCTGAGGCTTCAAAATCAAAAGGCCGGCAATGTCCATCTTTACTCAATATTCCACCTTCATTATAAAGATGACCGCCTTCGACAGGTGAAGTAACCGATGAACCGCCAGCAATGGCGATAGAACAATATCCTTTCCGTATAGCATCCGCTGCCTGTGCTACTGCCAGCAGCGAAGTAGAACACGCAGAAAATACACTTACTGCAGGTCCGTTTAAATTTAGTTCATAAGCAATTCGTGAAGAAATATAATCTTTTTCATTAAGGGTCATTACATTAAATGACCCGACCTGCTCCACGGTTTCAGGATTGGAAAGGACATTATTTAAATAATAAGTATTGTTTCCGCAACCTGCATAAACGCCAATTACCCCGCTATACTTCTGCGGCAGATGACCCGCCTGCTCAAGTACCTCCCATGCAACCTCAAGAAAAGTACGGTGCTGAGGATCCATGAGAGCTGCCGCTTTAGGATTGATGCCAAAAAAAGCATAATCAAACTCTTTCACCTTATCAATTATACCTCTCGCTTTCACATAATCAGGATCATTTTTTATGGCCTCTTTTATATACGGCGATAAGTCTTCTTTTTTAAAAAAAGTTGTCGTTTCCTTTCCCTCTTTCAATACACTCCATAATTCATCAATAGAATTGGCTCCCGGAAAACGGACTGACATTCCTATTACAGCTATGTCTTCATTGCTGTTTGCAACTGCTTCTTTAATAACAGCTTGTTTATCAGCCGGCAGCTTTGCATTATCAGCAGCGTTACCTTCAAGGTATAAAGCAAGTTTACTTATGGTGGGAAATTGATACAATTTGGTTACGGGTAAAAAATAGTTATAATCTCCCGTTAAGCCTGCTATAGTTTTAACGGCCAGTAATGAATTTCCTCCCAGCTCAAAAAAGTTATCATTGACGCCGATTTTATTTAAACCAAATAATTTTTGCCATAAACTGCTTATACGCTTTTCTGCAACTGTTTCCGGCGCTTTATATAAAACAGAAAGTTCCGGCCTGGTGGTTGCCGGTTCCGGTAAAGCTTTTTTGTCAATTTTACCACTTGCTGTTTTGGGTAAATCTTCTACCCATATAAACAGCGATGGCATCATATAATCAGGAAGATGCTTCGACAAAGCGACTCTTACCGCCGGTGTATTTTTTTTATCATCTGCGGGCACCAGGTAAGCTATTAAGCGCTTAGTCGAAGTGCTGTTTTCACTTACTTTTACAACTGCCTGCCTGATCCCCGGCAGTTCATTAAGGCGTACTTCTATTTCACCTGTCTCTATTCTTACACCGTTTATTTTTACCTGTTCATCCCGGCGGCCCAGGTATTCAATATTGCCGTCGTGTATAAACCGTGCAATATCTCCCGTACGATAGATTCTTACAGCTTTACCATTGGCATTGTGTAGAAAAACGAATTTTTGATCTGTGAGTTCGGTATTATTAAGATAACCATTTGCAAGACTTTTCCCGCTCACACAAAGTTCACCGTTTTCACCAAAAGGCACCGGGTCAAGATTCTCGTCTAATATTAATATTTCTGTATTGTCGATAGCTTTTCCAATATGAGGAAGTTTGGGCCATGTTGCTGCATTTCCGCTCAATTTGTTTGCTGTTACTACATGGCATTCTGTTGGTCCGTATTGATTAATTAAACTGCAGTTTGGAAGCTGATTAAAAAAACGGGAAACAGCCGGAGTAATTTTAAGTTGTTCTCCCGCAGTTATCACCTCCTGCAGGCAATCGGGAAAATTATTTGAGGCACAAGCAGCTTCAGTCAAATATTGTAATGCTACAAATGGCAAAAAGAGTCTGTTTATTTCCTGCTGCTTAATGTACTGTAGCAAGCAGTTAGGATCAATGCGTAATTCTTCAGTAATAAGTACGAGGGTTCCGCCGGCAGTAAGCGTTGAAAATATTTCCTGAAACGATACATCAAAAGTTAACGGTGCGAACTGAAGCGTTTTAGTTCCTGCCGCCGCAATGGTGTTTTTTTTCTGCCATTGCAGAAGGTTCACTAAAGCGTCATGCCCCATACATACTCCTTTCGGCTTGCCCGCAGAGCCTGATGTGTATAATATATAAGCACAAGAACCAGCAACAGCGGAATATGCAATGGCTTTACCAGGCAGCTCATTAAAAGTAAGCACCTTCATTCCGAGTGATTCGAATGTTTCTCTCTCATTTTCGTTTGAAACAGCTATTTTAAGGCAGGCATCATTTATAAGATAAAGAAGACGTTTTTTTGGATAATTGGGGTCAAGAGGTAAATAGGCCTTGCCCGCTTTTAATATGGCAGTTACAGCTATTATTGTGTTGATGGAACGGGCAGTACTTACGCCAATTATTTTTGCTTCAAACGCATACGATAAAATTACTTTGCTTAAATCTTCTGCTTTATCATTAAGTTCTTTATAAGTAAGGGTTTGTTCTCCAAACACTAATGCAATATTATCAGGATAAGAATTGGCAGATTCTTCGAAAAGTTTATGAACTGCACTATTAACGTGGTTTGAAGCAGAGTTGAAAAAACACTGTAATTCCATTATTTAATATTATAAATTCAAATTATATTTTTGCCTTTAATTGTAAACGTAAATAGATAGATAATATTGCGAATTTTAATAGGGAGATGAGGTAGGAGATAGGAAGGCGCAGCTTTTGCTGATGAAGAGCTTCTTATAATGATGAACAAAAGCTAATATGAATGGTGCAATGTGACTTTTTGAATAGTTGGCACTATGCCAAATAAGAGGTTCTATGACACCATAGTATGGGTACTATGAGTAAGCTGTAATTGCCACTATCTTCAGGTTGTGGATAAAGAATAATAAATAACCTGCTTAGCCAAAAAAGACTAAACACAACATATCATATCCAAAATACTAATGCATTTTATTTGGGCGACCAAAAAAAGAAACATTTAATAAGCAACAGGTTGGAGCCATTATTTCTACAGGATAATGAAAGAGAACAGTACCAAAAAGAAATTTTGAAGGATTTTCAAATGCACATCATTTTAAAAGAGTTTGGCTAAAGCGATATCTAAAATTTTTTACAAATTCAGCACTTAGAAGTCGTGGCTATTTTAGCCACACAAATCGTCATTGAACCAGATAAAATTATACTGCACCCATAAACTGTTTTAAAAACCTTATATCATTCTGAGAATAAAGGCGTAAATCATTTACTACGAATTTTAGTTGTGAAATTCGCTCTACCCCCATTCCAAAGGCAAAACCTGTAAAATTTTCAGGGTCGATATTGAAATTTTCCAACAATTTCGGATGTACCATTCCGCAACCAAGAATTTCGACCCAGCCTGTGTACTTGCACAAACTGCAGCCTGCGCCGCCACAAACTGTACAACTGATGTCCATTTCTGCGCTCGGCTCGGTAAAAGGAAAATAACTGGGGCGAAAACGAACTTTTGCATCTCCAAACATTTCTTTTACAAAAAAGTATAACGTCTGCTTAAGGTCGGCAAAGCTTACGTTTTCATCAACATACAAACCTTCTACCTGGTGAAAAAAACAATTTGCACGGGCGCTGATAGTCTCATTTCGGTAAACACGGCCGGGACAAACAATGCGGATGGGAGGTTTTTGCTTTTCCATTATACGCGCCTGTACGCTGCTTGTATGAGTGCGCAGGAGATAGTCAGGATTTTGATGGAGGTAAAATGTATCCTGCATATCGCGGGCAGGATGATTTTCGGGAAGATTGAGCGCCGTGAAATTATGCCAGTCATCTTCTATTTCAGGACCTTCTGCTACGGCAAAGCCTAATCGTCTGAAAATAGAAACGATCTGGTTTCGAACTATGCTCAAAGGATGCCGTGTGCCTGCACCAACAGGGTCACCCGGAAGCGACCAGTCAATATCTGAATCAATTTGCTGATCATTAGAAGAAAGGCTTTCTTTGCATTTTTCGTATTTTTCTTCTGCGAAAACTTTAAAAGCATTTAAAATAAGCCCAAACTCTTTTTTGCTTTCGTCAGGCACATTTTTCATTTCCCCCATTACGCTTTTTACAATACCTTTAGTTCCCAGAAACTTTATGCGAAAACTTTCCAGTTCACCTTCATTTGAAACATTCCAGGTGTTAATTTCCTGCTTATAATTTTCTATTTGCTGCAACAATTCGTCCATCCGTCAAAGATATAATAAGTTGATGATTCATTTGATATGAGTATGAGTAAGCGCTTTGCATCTGATCCGTTTCAACGACGTGCTGATGACATTAACAGATATTAAATCCGGGTATCAAGCCATTGACATCAGAATACCTGAAGAAGTAACATACAGAGACACAGAATAAAACTGAAGAAAATGAATTTCCTCCGTTAAAGTCGTGCAACAAGTACAAGGTGAATTTGACAGAAAATATGTACAAGACAAAGAGCAATATTTTGAAGACTTAAAAAAAGCCCGTTTAAGTGTTCCTGGTTGAGTTGTTATAAAACATTCAGCACCTGCTCTTTCGCTTTTTCCAATTCATCTTTCATCAGCACAACACTTTTCTGTATTTCCGAATCATATGCTTTAGAGCCTGTGGTATTTATTTCCCTGCCTATCTCCTGCAAAATAAAAGAGAGTTTTTTGCCTTTTCCTTCATCGGCCTCATTCAAAATACTTATAAAATAATTGCAATGGTTTTTTAATCTTACCTGCTCTTCCGTTATATCAATCTTTTCGATATAATATATAAGCTCCTGCTCAAGCCGGTTGGAGTCGTAATTTTCTTTTCCGGTATTATCTTCAAGAATCTTTATCAATCCGTCTCTGATTTTTTGCTGGCGAAGCGGTTCTAAGCGCGCAATCTTTTCTGAATGGCTTAAAATATTTTCAATTCTTAATAACAGTTCGGCTTCGAGCGATTTTCCTTCATCAGCCCTGTGTTCTTTCAACTGATTAATGGCATCTGTCAAAATATTTTCAAACCCTTTCCAGTCTTCATCTGTCAATACAATATTTGAGGGTGTGATCACTTCAGGCAGTTTAAGCAATGCACTTAAAACATCTCCCGGGTTTAAATTCAATTCGCGTGATAATTCTGCAATGGGCTGATAATAAGCTTTTGCGAGTTCTTTATTAATAGTAACAGGTTGTGCTGAACCGTTTTGCTTAATATAAATAATACACTCTACACTTCCCCTTACAAGCTTTTCCTGCAAAATATTTCTTATATCAAATTCAAATGGCTTTAATAACGGAGGAATTGTAATTCTTAAATCAAATTGTTTTCCGTTAAGAGATTTTACTTCTGCCAAAAAAACTTTATCACCAACCGCCTGTTCAGTTCTCCCAAATCCCGTCATTGAATGGAGCATGCTTATACAATTTGTAATTGCGTAAATGTAAAGGAAATTACTGCAAGTAACCAGAGAATATCATACAAGCAAAAAGGAAATGATTTTACCGGGTTTTAAGATGCACGCTGGAAGGACAATAATGATGTCCTGTCTTTTTTTACTCCCGGGCGTTTTTTTTAGCAAGTCGTAGTTAAACAAGCATCTGTACTTTTTTTTATTAAAAAAAACCGTTTGGGTGAGGTACCAAAACGGTTTTTATCATACATATGAGAATTGGATCATGCCTCTGCAACCAGGCTTGGTCTGGTTTCACCCTGCATCAAATCTACGCTTCGGTTTATAAAAGAAGTCAGTGCATTTCCTTTTAGCAATCCCTGGCTTAACAGAGCAAGGTCTGCAAGATTACGAACCTGTTTTTCCTGCATTTGAGGGTCATTCTCCTGCAATAAGTTCTGATAAATCTTATGGTTGCCATTTACTGTTAGTGTTACCTCATCTGGCATATTTGCATACCAGCTTGCCATTCCGCCGCCCATAGCGCCCATGTCTTTCATCCTTCGCATAAATTCAGGTCTTGTTGCCACAACAGGTGGTGCCCCGGCGCTTAAACCCTTTACTTCTACTGTTATATGCAGTTCAGGAATTTGAACGCCAAAAAGATTTTTTAGTTTTTCTTCCTCGTCTTTACTCAATACGCTTGACTGTTCCTCATTTTTATTAATAAGATTGTCAGCTATATCAGCATCAACGCGGGTAAACTGTACATTTTCCCACTTCGATTCCATTTGGTTTATAAATGCAGCATCTACCAAAGTTTCCATTTTCACCACTTTGTACCCTTTTGCCTGCGCGGCCTGTATATATGCGTCCTGCTGTATAGGATCTGTAGTATATAGTATTACCAGTTTGCCCTCTTTGTTTTTTTGCAGATCTTCTGCTGCTGTACGATATTCTTCAAGTGTATAAAATTTCTTAAGACCTTCATTTGCCGCTGCATCTTCCATTATCAAAAACTTATTTGCTTTTTCAAGAAACTTATCGTCTGTCATCATTCCATACTTCACAAATAAGCCAAGATTTTCCCATTTTTCTTCAAAAGAATTTCTTTCTGTTTTAAATATTTCTTCAAGCTTGTCGGCAACCTTACGGGTAATATAAGCATTGATTTTTTTTACATTCGGATCTCCCTGCAGATAGCTTCGGCTCACATTGAGAGGAATGTCAGGACTGTCTATAACGCCATGCAGCAACATCAAAAACTCGGGTACAATATCTTTTACCTCATCAGTTACGAATACCTGGTTGCTGTACAATTGTATTTTGTCTTTCTGTATCTCGTAGCTCTGCTTAATTTTAGGGAAATACAAAATACCTGTCAGGTTAAACGGATAATCTACATTCAAATGAATCCAGAATAATGGAGTTTCACTGTAAGGGTATAATTCCTTGTAGAAGTTTTCGTAATCTTCTTTGGTCAATTCAGAAGGCTTTTTAGTCCAGGCAGGCGCAGTATTATTAACAGGTTTTTCTTCTTCATCTTTTTTATCTTCAGCAGAAGTGTCCTTATCGATAAAATAAATCGGAACCGGAAGAAACCGGCAGAATTTTTCGAGAATTGCTTTTATTCTGTGCGCATCTAAAAATTCTTTGCTTTCTTCATTTATGTGTAATACAATTTTAGTTCCCCTGTCGGGTTTCTCTATTGAATAGAGTTCAAATTCGGGGCTGCCATCACAACTCCAATAAGTAGCAGGTTCGTCTTTATAGCTTTTGGTGTATACCTCTACTCTGTCACTTACCATAAACGCGCTGTAGAATCCCAAACCAAATTTGCCAATAATATTTTCCTGGTTCTGACCTTTATACTTCTTTACAAATTCTTCGGCTCCGCTAAAAGCTACCTGGTTAAGATATTTATCAACCTCTTCGGCAGTCATACCAATACCTCTGTCAATAATGCTTATTGTTTTTTCTTTGGCGTCAAGTTCTACCTCAATCCGCAAATCGCCTAAGTCGCCTTTCGCCTCACCGGAAGAGGAAAGCATTTTAAGCTTTTGGGTAGCATCTACAGCATTACTGACCAGTTCACGAATAAAAATGTCGTGGTCGCTGTACAGGAATTTTTTAATTATAGGAAAAATATTCTCTGTTTGTACTCTTATCTGACCTTTTTGCATATAAAAAAGTTTTTTATCACCAATGTCAAATAAAATACCAAACAAACTTATACTGACAGCTTGACAAAGTAGTATAAAGCTTCAACACAACTCTTCTCCAAAGGAAAAAGGGGAGAATTAATAAAAGGCATACCTATAATTGCTGCGGTATGTAGATATCTCCCGAAGCGATAAGCGCTTGTTTAACTGTCGAACATCATAGAGACTAACTGGTCTTTGGTTTTGTATTTTGAGCAATGCTTATCAAAGGTTATTGCCTGTAACAGTGGTTAATAAAACGAGATGGAATTAAAATCTAAAATTTGTCACAACAAGGACTTGCAGCATTAAAAAAAAATCGGCAAAAGATAACCAGTTAAAGTTTCTACTTTTGCCGGTTCAGTTATGTTTAGAACAGATAACTGCTGAAACATTAAAATATTTATTTCAAATTTTTCAATATGGAAACCAGGTATTTAAAGATATTTAAAAAAAAGATATTCTTGATTATTGTAACCATTACCTTAATAATAGTAAGTTCGGTAACCAAGGGCAAAACTGCAACTGTAACAGCTACCTTAGCGGGCGTTGCATTAATTTATGCGGGCATAACATACATAGTGTGGATAATAAAAACACCAACGAAAAAAGAAAAAGACGAAGGAATTTAGTTAAAGCCACCAAATTTTAAAAGGTGGTTAATTTATTTGTGTGAAGACAATAAAGTTAATATTTCCTTTTTATTATTAAAATAATCTGTTGAGCTGGTATCGTACTTATCAAAGTTTTTTACCACATCATTGCTTATTCTTTCGGCGTCTGCAGGTCTCTTTTTTCGCAAAAGGTTCAGGAGCTCAGCATCTGTTACTCCATTTCTCATTGCTAAAGATCTTAAACTGATATTTATTGTTTGATATGCCGGATAAAAAAGCCAGGCGTCACCACCCGGAAATTGCATTTGCGAAGGGCCGAACCTTACAATACTTGCATCTTCGTAAGGCTTATCGCCCCAGAAATCAATAGCCCAATGCAGGTATCCGTCGAGGTGGTATCGGGAAACGATCCACGGAAGTAATGTTGTTTTTATCAGGGGAAATTCAATAAAACGGTTAGCATATTCACCCTGCGGGGAATTGCACGTATAAAGCCAGACTTTTTTATCGGAAGTCTGCTGCAATTTCTGTATAGCAGGATAATCTCCCGGTAATTGATCTAATAAAATAACTATAATATCTACATAAGGAGCCACAGCCATTGTTTGAATTGCTTCTATAGTAGTCAGCGCAGGAGCGAGGCCTTTTATATACTTAGCAATTTCAATGTATGAGGCGTGGTTTGCATCGATAGGTTCGTCTGCTATGTGCTGTAAAATTTTGTTTGCATAGTTATTAGCCTTTGCATGAGTATAGTAAGCAGGAATAAACCAATTGTAAAAACTCCTTGCTTCAGAGTCTCCTATTGCCCTGTTATTCATATAGTATTTTGGCCCATAAAACTTAGGGAACGTTAATCCAAACGGAGATTCCCAATTTCCAAGTCTTGCCGCAAACTGGCGGCAATTAACATACTGCATACCAACTTCTTTCAAAATTATATTTACAGCCCTGTCAAATTGTGTAAAATCTGCAGACCATTTATTGTCTTTATTTTTTAAGAACTTAATAAGATATAATTGATTTATAGTAAAAGTATTCTGTCCGTTTTCTTTAGCTGTCCTAACTATGTTTTTAAATATTTTCCAGTATAATTCGGAGAAAGGCTGCACATCTTTTCCGTTATTCATTAATCTGTAGTCTGCATCATGATACCAGGCTATGTAATTCATCTTTGAAGCAGGAACAGCAACATTGAATACCTGGAAACTAAAACCGGCAGAAGCCATGTCTTTTTTTGATATAGATCTGACAACAACTTTGATGGTGTGAATACCTGCTTTTATGCCGGCATCAACAGGAATATCTAATACGATGGGAAGCATTTCATTTTTGACAACAGAAAAAGTATCTTGCGCAAATAGCGGGTCGGGATAAGTCTGATCAGGAGATCTAAGCTGATCCGATGCTGGTCGGGCTATCTTTGGGGATACTTTAATGTATCCTTCTCTATACTTTTTTATTTTGTTCAGCGTTGCGGAAGATAAAGTGGGAGAACTGAACCCGATTGTAAAACTATCGTTTGCCTCGTTTTTTAATAATAGCTGTATAACCAGCCTGTCTCCATGTGCAACAGCCTGAACCATTGAAAAAGGAGCCGGGTTACTGCCGGGTAATATTTTTAAAAAAGGGTCAATCTGTTGTATAGTAATAGCTGCATTTACCTGGGCAAATACAATTAACAAAAATGCGAGAAGCTTACATCTCATTTCGATAGTTTATAATTAGATCAGACAACAATTACGCCATCCTGTATATTCGCCATCAAGATGTTTTGAACCATAAAGGAGACTTATCAGCAGGATCTCCGTTATAACTAAAATAAAGTTCTTCGCCTTTCTTAACGCTTTTAATTGTTCTGATGGTCATATTCCCATTTTCATAATCCATCTCATACTCGCAGTTAGGCTCAAAAGAATGATTGTACATAGAAATATAACCTAAAGCCATACCAGCTTTACGTTTACTTTTACCCCATTCGAAGATGTAGTGGTAGAGCTTTGTTCCTTCTATCTGCTTTCTTTCTTTCTCTGATAATTCTATTACAGGCGAAATTTCAATAACTGTGTTGGCAGGAATATTTTTGTTAGTAAAAACTCCCCTGCCGCGGTTTTTGGAAGGAGAAATAACAAGATTTGGTAACAGCATATATATTTGTTGGCGGGCTAAGATAAAGAAATTGAAAACAGTAATTAAAAATTAAGCAATCAAAATACTTAATTTGCAGCATGGCATTAGAATTAGAAGATATAGAAGAACAAAGCATCCAGGAAAAGTTTGAGCAAATAATCGCAACTGAAGATAAACTTGCTATCCGTGAGTTTCTCGATGACCAGAACATTGCAGATGTTGCAGAGCTTTTATTCGAATATCCTGAGTATGAAGCACGGATAATAGCTAATTTATCAATACATCGTGCTGCCAGCACCTTTAAGATTCTCGATTTTGCTACGCAAAAAAGAATAGTTGCAGAGCTTCCTTCCTTCAAAACTGCGGAATTGCTAAACGAACTGCAGGCAGATGACCGCACAGATTTTTTGGAAGATCTGCCTAAAGAAGTTTTGAGAGACCTTATAAAACTCCTCCATCCTGAAGAGCGGCTTGTCACGCTTTCATTATTAGGCTATCCGGAAGGCAGTGTAGGCAGATTAATGTTGCCAGACTATGTATATGTACACGGGCAAAATACGGTGGAAGAGGTTTTTCATATCATTCGCAAGTATGCAAAGAATACAGAAATGATTGATGTCATTTATGTTATAAATGACAAAGGCGAACTGATAGATGACCTTCGTATAAAAGAATTTATAATTGCAGCGCCTGATAAGCAGGTAAGTGAGCTTATGGATGAAAGAGTAATTGCATTAAATGTAAAAGATGACCAGGAGTATGCCAACCAGGTATTTAAAATGAACAACCGTACAGCCTTGCCCGTGGTGGATGATAACAATGTGCTGCTTGGTATCGTTACTATCGACGATATATTATGGGTAGCACAGGAAGAGTTTAGCGAAGACATGCAAAAAATGGGCGGAACCGAAGCGCTGAATGAGCCATACCTGGAAATATCTTTTATTAAATTGATACAAAAAAGAGCCGGCTGGCTTATTGTTTTGTTTTTGAGCGAATTATTTACGGCCACGGCGATGGCTTATTTTAATGATGAAATTTCAAAAGCTACGGTGCTTGCCATTTTTATACCATTAATTATGTCAAGCGGCGGCAACAGTGGTTCGCAGGCTTCTACGCTGGTAATACAGGCAATGGCGGTGGGCGATGTAGACTTAAGAGACTGGTGGCGGGTGATGAGGCGTGAAATTTTTTCGGGTTTGACATTAGGAAGTATTCTTGGCATAATTGGTTTTTTCAGAATTATTGCCTGGCATTTTTTAATGAAATATCATATACTTAAAGATTTATATGGTCCTCACTGGCTGTTGATTGCCTGTACGATAGGTGTCTCGTTGATAGGAGTCGTATTATGGGGCACTTTAGCAGGTTCAATGCTTCCTATTGCTTTAAAGAAAATGGGTGCAGACCCCGCTGTTTCATCCGCGCCTTTTGTTGCTACCCTGGTAGACGTTACAGGTATCGTTATATACTTCAGCGTTGCTTACCTCTTTCTTCAGAATGTATTATTGTAAGCTGCTGATAAGCTCTGTTAATTTCATTTTTGCCAAATCGTAAATTGATCAAAAAAAGATTTTACGAAGGGAGTTTCGTGCCTTCATAAATATCATTCAGCGACAGGGAAAACTGTATACTATTAATAACAAGACTATCACTTACGAGCTTATACTCTTTCAACTCCCACAAATTATTTTGATTAATAGAAAAAACTTCTGCGTGTATTGATTCTGAATCAATAAGAACATAATCTCGCAGGGTCTTTATATCCCTGTAGAGCATGAATTTCTCACCTCTGTCGTAGTTTCTGGTAGCGGGAGAAAGTATTTCAATAATAACAGTGGGTTGAACAGCAGTATCTTCATCATCCGGGGAAGAAATAATGTCGTTGCAAATAATCGAAATATCCGGATAGGTGAACAGAGTGTTTTCAGGAATGTGAATGCGAAGATCACTCCCATAGGGCTGGCATTTCTTTCCTTTTAAAGCACTTCCTAAGGCAAGGTAAAAATTTTTGAAAATTACATTGTGCCTGTTACCGGCACCAGCCATAGCAAAGATTTCTCCTTTATAGTATTCATGTTTTTCTATAGAAGTTTTTTCCTGCTCAAGGTATTCCTTAACAGAAACAAATTGCTTATTGTAAGCCGTAGAAGGTTCATGTACTTCCATACACTAAAATTACATAACTTAAAGAATATTACAGGTGCTGTTTTACCTGATGCTTGTTTTCTATCAAAAACCAGCAAATTTTTGCTATTTTATTTTTATGGTTTCTGCCTTAAAAAGATATATAGTTAATCCTTTGGTTAATGTGCAGCATAAACAGTTTGTTCTTGTGGTACTCCATGCATTTTTTTCACACCCCAAATTGCATAATAAGCAATGAAAGCAAAGAATAATAAGGGAAGCATAAAAGCTACGGGCATGCCGAAGTGATCAGCAATGGCACCCATAACAGGAGGACAAAAGGCTCCGCCTGCCACAGCCATAACTAAGAATGATGCAGCTTTTTTCGTCAAAGGTCCAAGACCTCTTATTCCTAAAGCAAAAATAGTTGGAAACATAACTGACATAAAAAAATAAGTAGAGAAAAGCGCTATTACGCTAAACCAGCCTAAGCCCATAACTACTATAGCTGTTAAGGCCGTATTAATGATAGCATAAAAGGCAAGTAACCTTTGCGGTGCTATAAATTTCATGATGTAAGAACCCGTTAAACGACCTATCCAAAAAGAGCCCATGCCCCCTATTGCAAGAATAAGCGAGGCAGCCTGTTCCGGATTTTTAGGCATAAAGACCTGACCAAAAAGACCTAAATGCAGCATCATTCCGGATATAGTTTCCTGCAAGCCTTTAACAGTTTCAGTAACAAAATTTATAAAAAAAGAATTAACGCCTGTTTGGGCAGCTACATATAAAAACTGGGCAACTACTGCAAGCACAAAGGAAGGATGCCTGAGCAATTCGCGGGTAGGTGCATTTGCAGCTATCCCTTCTTCATTATCCTCCTGGATTGATGGCAACCTTGTAAAGGCAAATAAAATTGCTACCACAACGACTATGCTGCCGACAAACATATAAGGTTGTATCAGCGAATCAAAAGTTCCTGCGTTTCCCGATTTCTGCACACCAAAAATAAAGAGTCCACCCATTAAAGGTCCAAGTATCCAACCCAGTCCGTTAAAAGATTGTGCAATATTAATACGCCTCGCTGCTCCGTGCTTTGGCCCTAAAACAGTGGTATAAGGGTTAGCAGCCGTTTCAAGGCATGATAATCCGCAGGCGATGATAAATAATGCCATTAAAAAAGGAATGAACGCGGCTAACTTAGCTGCCGGATAAAATAAAAAAGCACCTAAAGCAAATAAAGATAAACCCAGGATTATTCCCTTTTTATATCCAAAACGCTTCATAAAAACACCTGCAGGATAAGCCATCACCAGGTATCCGATATAAAGAGAAAACTGCACAAAACCAGATTCAGCTTTGGATACGTGAAGCGTATTTTGGAAATGCTTGTCGAGCACATCAAGCAATCCATGGGCAAATCCCCATAGTAAAAATAAGATGGTAATCATCATGAATGGCTTCAGATAACTTGTACCATCTGCAGCTTTAAACAGACCTTCAGTTTTATTTTGTTTCATATGTTAATCAGGGTTAAAAAAATCATTCATATAAAGAGCCATACTCAGCACATGCAAGATAATCGGCCCCTTCAGCATCTGAATCGAAAGCATTCCATCAAGAAGGACCAAAGATTTTCTGCCCTTTTTGATGTTCCTGCACGCCAAAAGCCGCTGGTGTTATTCTGGTAGATTTTCTAAATCGTTTAAGTCCTTATTTCTTCCTGCCTGCTTTTTTGAAGAAATGAGATGATGATAATGGATAAGGCGAACAGCTATATTATCAATGTTCCTTACTTCGCTTTCCTTAAAGGCTTCTTCAAAATCCAATCCTTTTACTTTTGTCATAATATCTATTGCCACTGGTTTTCTTCCAAACCTAAAAACATCCCATTGTTCAACATCTAAAAAATTTTGTAAAGTCATATCAAATACAGGCATACCAAAAGCATGAAATGAGCGAACCAGCTTTATATAATTTTTGGGTGTACATCTAACCCAAATATCCATATCAGCAGTTATCTTTCATACCCATATAAGATAACTGCATAACCACCAACAAGAATATAATCAACTTTACCTAAATTCAAAGCTTGCAAAAAATCCCTGAAGTCAGGATTGAAGAGGTTGGCCATTAGCTCCGTTTGATTTTCTCAAAGTAAGTTCTGTCCATACACGGCCATTGTTTACCTAAAAATTGGTAAGCAACACTCATAAAGTAATTGAATTGATTGAAGCGTTCTTCCTGTGATAAACCCCTGGAATCATTAATTTGCTTATCAGCCTCTTTATAGCTCAAAGCTTTAAATGCAGTTCTATCTAATCTATAATTAAAGTTTTCCATACTGCTAAGGTCGTTTTTATTTTCAATTTTGCAGGTAACACTTACATCAAATATCATCTGCTCCTTGTTATTCCTTTCGGCAAAGGCCCACAAAGCCATCCAAAATGAACATGAGGATTTTGAACCACTGAGACATACTACGGCAAGGAGTTGAACCTCTGTGTTTCTCTGTGTCACTGTGACTTCTTAACGCATTTTTTTATAGGTCGTCCTGCTTTTGCATACATCTACCAAATCCTAAAAATTTATTTATATAAAGCGCCATAAGTAGCACATGCACGATAATCAGCACCTTCAGCATCTGAACCGAAGGCATTCCATGCAGATGGACGGAATAGCTTTTCTTCCTGGACATTGTGCATACAAACTGGTATGCGTAACATAGATGCCAGTGAGATGAGAAGATGACCAATATGACCATAGCTGATAGCGCCATGATTTGCGCCCCAATGTGCCATTACATTATATACATCTGTAAAAGCTCCTTTGCCTGTAAGTCGCGGAACAAACCATGTAGTTGGCCATGTTCGGTCTGTTCTCTCGTCTAACACGTTATGAACATTTTCCGGTACTTCGATGGTTTCGCCTTCTGCAATTTGCAATACGGGACCGATACCTTTTACCAGATTTAAACGACACATCGTGACAGGCATACCGCCTTTTGTAACAAATTTTGATGAATAACCTCCTCCCCGAAAATAACCATTGTTTGCAGGATACCAGGTTGTTGCCTGTAAACATGCATTTGCTTCGTCTTGCTGAATTTCCCAGAAAGGTTTCATTGCAGGTTTACCATCTATGCTTAGCTGTCCGCTGCCATCAAGTGTGGCCGAACCGGAATTGATAAGATGTATAAAACCATTTGCTGCCGGGCCTTCAGGTTTCCAGTTGGCCACTCTTTCAACTGCTTCAGGACTCCAGTAAGTGCGAACGTCGGCAAATATCTGGGCTGTGTTGGTAAGCAAATAATTGAACAGCATGCTTACGCCGTTTAGCGAATCATTTTCAGTAGCAACCATAAATGGAGCACGAATGCCATTCCAGTCGAAAGATGAGTTAAGAATGGCTTCAGCAAAATCTCCGTTAGGCAAAAAATCTGTCCATTGCCTTTGACCCTGAAAACCGGAAACAATCGCATCATGACCAAAAGCCTCTTCGCCAAATCCCTTCTCTTTCAGTTTAGGATTACCAATCATCAGGTCACGAATAATGATCGTCATTTTGACCACATATTCCCAGTCTTTGTCTTTTTGTTCACGCGAAAATTGTTTTTCCTGGGGATTAAAATCTTCGCCTTCTTTGCAATGTTCCTTTACCCATGCCAGCGCCTTCTGATACTCGTCTTCATCGTAAATTTTCTTTTCAATACGGCGATATACTTCTGAAGAATCTACATATTCATTTCGCATTCCCAGATATTCACGAAACATATCAGGAATGACAATAGAGCCCGCGATACCCATAGAAACCGAACCGATTGCGAGGTAAGACTTGCCGCGCATAATAGCAACCGCAAGACCCGCTTTTGCAAAATTGACCAGCTTTTCTTTCACATCCTCGGGTATTATTTCATCTCCCAAATCCTGCACATCCCGGCCGTAAATACCAAAAGCAGGCAACCCGAATTGATTATGAGCGGCTAAAGTAGCTGCGAGATATACTGCACCAGGTCGTTGTGTTCCGTTAAAACCCCAGATAGCTTTTGGCAACATTGGATTCATGTCCATTGTTTCACTGCCATAAGCCCAGCAGGGAGTAACGGATAGAGAAACGCCCACATTATTAGTTTCAAACTTTTTAGCACATAAATTTGCTTCATGCACACCGCCTATACATGGGTCTGCAATCACACACTGCACAGGCTCTCCATTTGGGTAGCGCAATTCTTTTTCATATAATGCCGCCACATTTTGAGCCATCTTCATGGTCGTCTCTTCCAAAGACTCTCTCACGCCTCCGAGGCGTCCGTCAATAATAGGTCTTATACCGATTTTAGGATAATCAGATTGTTGATTCATGCGGCGAGTTGAATGGTTTATAATGAAATAATGTTCAATTCTCAATGTTCGACGAAGCCAATCCGCTTTTCACTCGATTGAGTATTGAGCATTGTTTATTGAATATTGAATATTTGTGTATGCCTAAAATAGGTTGACAAAAAACTGTCACTTATGAAGCATGAAGCTAAGCAAAAATTACAGATTAGGGAACGCAGGATTTTTTCTGAGGAGGTTAAAAAGAAAGCGGTTAAGGAT